>ENA-OYAO01001003-OYAO01001003.1-human-gut-metagenome-genome-assembly--contig:-NODE-1003-length-9736-cov-3.975829_pt1 | contig 9736 bp, 7 predicted proteins | sample MGYA00243429_ERZ652822 | MGnify/ENA primary metagenome ERZ652822 (study PRJEB26926, sample SAMN06164533) | human gut metagenome | biome: ENVO:00009003; feature: ENVO:2100002; material: ENVO:00002003... | reverse complement strand
GAGATTTCTGCCTGTCTCGTGGGCTCGGAGATGTGTATAAGAGACAGGAATAGATTGCGTATTCCACATATCATCGGTATGATATTGGCGGGATTGGTAATTGGTGAGCATGGATTTAATATTCTGGCGCGGGATAGTAGTTTTGAACTGTTTGGTAAAGTGGGTTTATACTATATAATGTTTCTGGCTGGTCTGGAAATGAATATGGCGGATTTCAAGCAGAATCGGGGAAAGGCCGTAATGCTGGGATTATTAGCTTTTATTATTCCAATCATGATCGGTCTGGTGGTGAACATGACCTTCTTGAAGTATAGTTTGATCACTTCAGTCCTGTTGGCAAGTATGTATGCTTCACATACTCTGGTAGCATATCCCATTGTTATCCGGTATGGTGTATCCCGACATCGGAGTGTCAGTATTGCCGTAGGAGGTACAGCGGTGACTGATACACTTACGCTGTTGGTGCTGGCCGTAGTAGGTGGTATGTTTAAGGGAGAATCCGGTGGATTGTTTTGGGTATGGCTGGTGGTCAAAGTCGTTTTCCTTGGCGGATTGATCATGTATTTTTTCCCCCGTATCGGTCGTTGGTTCTTCCGTAGGTACGATGATAATGTAATGCAGTTCATCTTTGTGCTTGCCATGGTATTCCTGGGGGCAGGGTTGATGGAATTTGTAGGAATGGAGGGTATCCTTGGCGCATTCCTTGCGGGGCTGGTGTTGAACCGGTTGATCCCCCATGTTTCCCCGTTAATGAATCATTTGGAATTTGTAGGTAATGCGCTTTTCATTCCTTACTTCCTGATTGGTGTGGGAATGATGATTGATATACATGTGATTTTTGGTCATGGTGATGCTCTGAAGGTGGCAGGAGTAATGATAGCGGTTGCTTTGACCGGTAAATGGATTGCCTGCTGGTTGACACAGAAAATCTATAAGATGGGAGCCATTGAGCGGGAATTGATGTACGGTTTAAGTAATGCCCAGGCTGCTGCAACACTGGCTGCCGTCTTGGTCGGATATAATATTATCTTGCCCAATGGTGAAAGATTGCTGAATGATGATGTGCTGAACGGTACTGTGTTGCTTATCCTTGTGACTTGCGTGGTGAGTTCGTTTATTACTGAACGCGCTGCCCGTAAAATAGCTATTGATGAGGCTCATTTGGAGGATGAAAAGCGTCCGGCAGAACTAGAGAAGATTTTGATACCGGTTGCAAATCCGGATACGATTGAAGACTTGGTAAATCTGTCATTGGTGATACGTGACCCGAAGCAGAGGGATAATCTGTTGGCACTGAACGTAATTAATGATAATAATGCATCGGAAACTCTGGAACTCCGTGGAAAACGTTATCTGGAGAAAGCGGCGATGATAACGGCTTCAGCGGATGTTCCGTTAAAGCTGATTAGCCGTTATGACTTGAATATTGCTTCGGGTATTATACACACGGCTAAGGAGCATGGAGTGACGGATGTAGTGATCGGTCTGCACCGTAAGGTAACTATTGTAGACTCTTTCTTTGGCATGCTGGCTGAGAATTTGCTGAAAGGCTTGCATCGGGAAGTAATGATTGCTAAGTTCCTGATGCCGATTAATACTTTACGGAGAATTAATATTGCCGTTCCGCCCAAAGCGGAATATGAAGCCGGTTTCCAGAAATGGGTGGAACACTTCTGCCGTATGGGAAATACATTGGGGTGCCGGGTGCATTTCTTCGCTAACGAAGAAACAACCACGCTTTTGCAAATTCTGGTGAAGAAAAGATTTAGCTCCACCATGACTGATTTTTCTCGTTTGGACGATTGGGGAGATTTGCTGTTGCTGACCGGGCAGGTGAATTATGATCATTTACTCGTGATTATCAGTGCCCGTCGTGGTTCTATCTCTTATGATCCTGCATTTGAGAGACTTCCCGCGCAATTAGGAAAGTATTTTGCTAATAATAGTTTGATAGTGCTGTATCCGGATCAATTGGGTGAGCCTCAAGATATGTTGTCATTCTCTAACCCGCGTGGCAATAATGAGGATCAGCATTATGAAAAGGTGGGTAAATGGTTCTATAAATGGTTTAGAAAGAGTGATAAGTGATAGGGGGATAAAGTGAGAATGGAAGATTGGCGGCAAAGGACACAACTCTTGTTGGGTGATGAAAAGATGGAACGGCTACGGCAGGCGCATGTGCTTGTAGTAGGCCTGGGTGGAGTAGGAGCGTATGCGGCGGAAATGATTTGTCGCGCAGGAGTAGGGCGTATGACGATTGTGGATGCAGATACGGTGCAACCAACGAATTTGAACCGTCAGCTTCCGGCTTTGCATTCTACGCTGGGGATGAGTAAGGCGGAAATTCTGGAGAAACGCTTCCGGGACATTAATCCGGAGATTGAACTGACTGTATTGCCCGTATTTCTGAAAGATGAAAATATTCCTGAACTGCTGGACGCGGCCTCCTATGATTTTGTAGTGGATGCTATTGATACATTGTCCCCAAAATGTCATTTGATTGCAGAGGCCATGAAGCGACATATTAAGATAGTCTCCAGCATGGGAGCCGGTGCAAAGAGTGATATAACTCAGGTTCGTTTTGCCGATATATGGGATACTTATCATTGCGGGCTGAGCAAAGCAGTCAGAAAACGACTCCAAAAAATGGGAATTAAGCGTAAACTGCCGGTAGTGTTCAGTACGGAGCAGGCAGATCCGAAAGCGGTACTGCTGACTGAGGATGAAATGAATAAGAAATCGACGTGTGGAACTGTTAGCTATATGCCGGCGGTATTCGGATGTTATCTGGCAGAGTATGTGTTGAAGAGATTATAAATAAAATGAAGAATTTGGCTGCGTTGTAAAAGTGTGCTGAAAGGTTATTCTTCATTTTTAGTTCTTCATTCTTCATTAAAATAAGTATGATACAATTACAAGGAATAACCAAGAGTTTCGGTAGCCTGCAAGTTCTGCGGGGAATCGATTTGAACATAGATAAGGGCGAGATCGTTAGTATTGTTGGTCCGAGTGGAGCGGGAAAGACTACTTTGCTTCAGATTATGGGAACCTTGGATGCCCCTGATAGCGGAACGATAACGATCGACGGTACTTTGGTCAGCCGTATGAAGGAGAAGGAACTGTCGGCTTTCCGTAACAAACATATCGGGTTTGTCTTTCAGTTTCACCAGCTTTTACCAGAATTCACGGCATTGGAAAACGTGATGATACCTGCATTTATTGCCGGTGTGGGGCAGAAAGAGGCTACTGCATCTGCGCTGGAATTGTTGGAGTTTATGGGACTGACTGATCGTGCCGGGCATAAGCCCAATGAACTTTCGGGTGGGGAAAAACAACGTGTGGCCGTAGCCCGTGCTCTTATTAATCATCCGGCTGTGATACTGGCTGACGAACCTTCGGGTAGCCTGGATACTCATAATAAGGAAGAATTGCATCAGCTTTTCTTCGACCTTCGCAATCGTTTTGGACAAACATTTGTTATTGTCACTCACGATGAAGGACTGGCACAGATTACGGACCGTACGGTGCACATGGTTGACGGGGAAATAGTTTGATCTTATTTCCCCGTACTCATTACTCCTGATTCATTATCGCTATTGTTTACTTTTCTTTGTGTTGCTTTGAACTTACGCCCAAAAGAAAAATTGTAGGATAAGCTGACTAGAAACATACGTGAGCTTTCCTTAATATAGCTTTTAGTCTTGTACGAGGCAAATTGATTCCAATTCTCATTCTCTACTTTATAATTATCTGTGAATGGGTTGAAAGCACCTACGCCCAAACGGAGATCTTTATATTTATAATATAGACCTAATATCTGGATGTTTTCTCCTCCTGAGAGGGTTTCTCCCCAAAAGTTGTTCCAATTGGTATTGATCTGCCAGAACAGGGAGAAACGCTTGTAGTTGAAAGAAGCCTGTCCTTCGTAATACCAGTTGGTATAAGTGTGGGAGTAATTGTTTCCGTTACTCATATAATGGTTCACTCCTCCTGTAAATGAAAGTTGTAGCATGTCCCATATCGGACCTACCCGGAGCATCAGTCGTCCGGACAGTTTCTGCCAGTCTTTCTGATTGTCCCATGTCTGTACAATTTTATTGCCTTCCTGCCGTTTCTCATCCATAATGGCATTGGGGCGGTAATCATACGCTCCCCACAAGTTACTGTAGAAAATGCCTTTCTTCCACTCATAAGTCAGTTCCGTGCGATAGCACATATACGATTTCAGATTTGGGTTGCCACGACGTATTTGGAAAGAGTCTACCGTTTGTTCTATGGCGCTTAGGTCACTCAATGAAGGAGTGGTGTTAAAAACTTCAGCTTTCCAGCGGAGATATGAATTCTCCGAGAAGGTATAATGTAATGTAGCTTTCGGATTCACATTGTACTTTTCAGAAGGTTTGTCATTACCACTTTGGTTGTAGTAGAAACGTGTCAGGCTGACTCCTAACCTATAATCCAGTTTATGGATCTTTCCGCGGTATTCACTGAATATGTAACTGTTTCCCTGGTTCATCCGGGTATCATAATTATGTCCGTTTCTGTATTCGTTGTTAGAATAGGACTGGGTGTGCTGTAAGCCAAAACTCAATGCGTTTCCTTTTGAGAACTGCTTTTCGTAAATGGCTTCTCCGATTATGGAGTATTTGTCACCCAATACATTGTTGTTAATGTCAGTCAATATTTCGTTGTGTAGGCTTTCCTGATAGATACGGTGCGACTTCTCCCGGTTGTAAGTTCCTACCAGATTGAATACCAACGTCTGCTTATTTTTTAGGTTTTGCTGATAGTAGAGGTCTAAAGAGGGGCGAGTCCAGCTGTTCTTGGTGCGGTCTATCATATTTACCATATCTGTCTCATCATTCACATTATAGAGCACTCCTTGGTAATCCCAATTGGGCTGATTATTTCCACGCAGGCGGAAGGTGGCACTGAAGAGAGAATTTTTGGATGCCTGAAGACTGTAACTGACATTCAGATTTTGCATGAATAACATGGCATGGCTGGGCTCTCCCTTTTCCACACGTTGAATGGTATTTCCATCTGCTAAGCGGAATGTTTCTTCATTATCCCGGTACATACCGTAGAAATCGCGAGGCCCCATGTAGTAAGAAAGACCGAACTCTGATTTTTTATGATTGACTTTACCGAATACGTTGTAGTTTCCCCACATTGCATTGACACCTTGACTGAGATCGGTGCCGAAGCTTCCTCCCGTATCGGGGCGGCGAACGATGTAATCGAGTACGATTTCCGCATTGCCATAACGTAATCCGGGATTGTCATGATATTCTATACGGATGATATCGGAGGGGCGCAGAGCTTTTATCTCATTGATATCTGCCTTGGCTCCGTTGATACGTATTTGCAATTCACCTCCACCGGATATTCCGATCTCATTATTCATCGGATTGACTTGGATACGTGGGAGCATCAGTTCTTGTAACAGATTGACTCCATTGGTGGAGACTTTCATCTGGCGTTCGGAAGGGAATACCAGTTTCCGGTCGGGACGGCTGATTTGACTGGAACCATTGATGGTTACACCCTCCAGGGCTACTGAGGCATCTTCCAGAAGAATATCTCCCAGATCTGTGTTACGTTTTACTCCGTTCAATGTGATGTATTGTGTGTTGTATCCAACACTGGAAAGAACCAATCGGTAATTGCCAGCTTCTACTTTATTGAAAATGAAACTTCCGTTATTGTTGGTAGACACACCATTTACAAAGACGGAGTCGGTGGTTTGCAGTACGACGTTTACAAATTCTGTGGCTTCATTGTCTGTTGCATTGCGTACAGTACCTTTTATCTCTATTTTTTGAGCAAATACTCCCTGTACCATACTGACCATCAGTATGGCTATTAATAATCTTTTCATTGTGATTTTTTTATTTTAATTCCTAATTCCAGAATGGCCTGTCCTGTTTCAGGTTGTTTTCTATTGATTAGACGAAGAAGAGGAGATTAAAGTTGCATCAGAGGGAAGAATTTTCTTTATTCCTGATGGGTTATGAATTAATTCACCACAGAGTAACACTGAGTCTCACAGAGTTTAATCAAATTGAAATCAAAAGAATAGAACTCCGTGATACTCTGTGTTACTCTGTGGTGAAAACTCATTACTGCACCGATTTGAGTCAAATGCCGATTTCGTCCCAAGATCGCATATCTCTTTTATTAGCTTGCTTGTTTTATTTATTCAAAGCAGATATAGTGGCTGATTCTGTCCAGATCAGCTTTTGTAAATTCCTCGTAAAGGGAGAAAGGTTTAAGGCTTGTTAGCGAGCCTTTTTTCTTACGGTATTCTACAATGGCTTTAGCCTGATAGAAGTTGATGTAAGGGTGGGAGCGCAATCTGTCTACACCGGTGCGGTTCAGGTTAATGCGGTGAACATTCGTCGGGTCGATACTGAACCATGCTTGCAGTTGCCGAGTATCCAGATTGATATCCTTTAATTGTTCTATTTGGTAGAATCCGCCAAGGCGTTGCCGATAACCCACAATCAGGCGGGCAATGCCGCTTCCGATACCCGGAATCTTTTTTAATTCGGTGGTGTCGGCGCGATTAAGATCAAGAATAGTGCCGGTTTTATATTTTATATTTTCCACTGGTACAGTTTCTGTAATATACAGTTGTGGTGTATGACGTACTGTGTCTTCCGGTGGGATATGTATGTAAGGTGACAGAACAGAGTATTGATCTTCTGTCATTCCATATATCTTTTTAAAATCTTCCGTTTTACGGAATTTGCCACCCTTTGCCCGATAGTGCAGGATATTCTTTGTCATCCATGCTGGTAGTCCTAAGTGTCGGAATGTTATGGAGTCAGCTGTATTGGGATTGAAAGAAGCCAGGATGATGGGAATGCTTTCTTCTTTCTTTTGCTTATAACTCGTATATTGTTTTTCATCGGATTGCTCTTTTTCTTCCAGTGAGGCTATGAATTCTTCATATTCCTGTTGGGCGGTAGCTTGTATAGCCCTGTCATTCGGGGAGATTTGATCTCTTCGTTGCCAGGCGGATATAAGATACCCGGTGAGAAAAACGATACAGATAGTCGCTATGAGCATCAGGATACCTCGCTTTTCTCCCCGGGTAAAGTAAAAGAAATCTTTAAATAGATTCTGCATCTCCTACAATTTCAAGAATCCCAATTCCTTAATAAAGATGAGTGAAATTGCTATCGGAGCTATAAACTTCAATATGAAAATCAGCAATTTGTAGAACGTTACTTTCAGTGTTCCGTTGTTGCTGACTTCTTCCCAGACAATCTTTTTATTCAGATACCAGCCGGTAAAGATGGAAATGCACAGACCACCTAACGGCAACATGATCTTAGCTGTGACAAAGTCGAACATGTCGAATAAATTCAAGCCGAACAGAGTATATCCTTTACCTACTCCCAATGAAAGAGAACATAAGGTTCCCAAAAACATACAACCGCCCGTTACGAAGCTTGCCGCGCGTTTCCGACTCAGGTGGAATTCCTCGTGCAGATAAGCCGTTACCACTTCGTGCATAGAGATGGTGGAAGTCAGTGCTGCAACTGCCAGAAGAATATAAAACATGACTGAAAATATATAAGCTAATAAAGGTACTCCGCTAAATGCCTGTTGGAATACATTGGGTAGTGTAATGAAGATAAGACTCGGACCGGCATCCGGCTGAATGCCCACCGAGAATGCAGCAGGAAAGATGATAAGTCCTGCCAATATAGCTACAAATGTATCGATAATACTAACGCTGAAAGCAGTTTTAGTCAGATTCGTGTCTTTTTTGAAATACGATGCATAGGTGCAAAGGCATCCCATTCCCAGACTCAGGGAGAAGAAGGCCTGTCCCATGGCACTCAGGAATACGTTGGTAGTTACCTTATCCCATTCCGGCTTCAGAAGAAACTCCAGACCTGCACCGGAGCCTGGTAATGCAATGGAACAGCCTGCCAGTATGATTAACAGAATAAATAGCATCGGCATCATAATCTTAGCAGACTTTTCGATGCCTTTTTCCACCCCTTTTACGATGATGAAGTGGGTGGCGAGAAGAAAGAGTATCAGCCAAATAACCGGACGCCAGGGATTAGAAGAGAATGAATTAAATGTATTAATATAATCGGCTGCCGTTTTTCCGGCAAAGTTATCGGTAACAGCTTCACCTATGAATTCCAGTGTCCAACCGGCCACTACGGAATAGTAGCTCAGGATCAGAAAACCTGCCAATACTCCCATACGACCTACCCAACGCCAGTGCGTACCTGGTGCCAGTTTTTGATAAGCACCGGCAGTGTTGGCGCGTGAATGACGTCCGATGAGAAATTCGGATACCATGATAGGAATTCCCAATATAAGTACACATGCTAAGTAGATGAGAATAAACGCAGCACCACCGTGATTACCTGTCTCGTAGGGAAACCGCCAGATGTTACCCAGACCGACCGCGGAACCTGCCGAAGCAAGTATGACACCTAATTTGCTCCCAAAATTGGCTCTGTCATTTTTAGTCATAAAAAAGTAGATTTTTCTTTCATTTCGTTATTATTCTCTACTAGAACATGCAAATATAGAAAATGTTCTGTACTTTTGCGCACAAATCGTTCATAAATTGAGATATGCTATACTATATTAAGAAATATCCGGTATCATTACTGATTATACTGACGGTAATCTATTTGTCGTTCTTTAAACCGCCTACCACCGATTTGAGCAATATTCCTAATATTGATAAAATCGTACACATTTGTATGTATTTAGGGATGTCCGGTATGCTGTGGCTGGAATTCCTGCGGGCGCACCAAAAAGGAGATTCTCCATTGTGGCATGCGTGGGTAGGAGCATTTGTCTGTCCGGTATTATTTAGTGGAATGGTGGAATTGTTGCAGGAATACTGCACTACTTATCGTGGAGGCGATTGGCTGGACTTTGCAGCCAATACAACAGGAGCGCTGATTGCTTCGCTGATAGGATACTTTGTGTTACGTCCGCGAATGGCGAAGAAACAATAATGGTGATTGACTATAAATAATCAATCACCGTACTCAGTTTAATTCCGTTCGATCCTTTGATAAGGATTGTTTTTCCATGAGGCTTACTTTTCTGTAAAACTTCGATGACCGCCGGGGCATCCGGATAAGTCGGGAAGTTATGCTTTGCGGCAGCGAATTGGTCTCCTACCAGCATTACATCCTTGAAACCACATTCTGTCAGGAAGTCTGCAATCTTCTGATGTTCTTCCGGACCATCCTTTCCCAATTCTCTCATATCTCCCAATATCAGCATTTTATTTTCAACTTCCATATTACGGAAGTTGCTGATGGAAGCCTGCATGCTGGTGGGGTTGGCGTTGTATGCATCAATAATCAGCGTATTATCTGCGGTTTGTTTCAACTGCGAACGATTATTCTGTGGAGCATATTCAGCTAAAGCAATATCTATTTTTCCCGGTTCCACATCAAAGAAACGACCGATGGTGATAGCAGCCAACGCATTCGGGAAGTTATATTCACCAATCAGTTGCGTCTTCACTTCATGGTTTTCACCGTCTTTGCCCGCTTTCCATTCAAAAGTGAGATAAGGGGAATTGCCGGTCACGTGCCCGCTGATGTATAGCCCGTCTTCGCTTCCGTAAGAAATCAGGTTTAATCCTCCGGCAATCTCTTTCAGAAATGCGTTGTCGTGATGCTGTCTCTTATACACCTCTCCGAGCCCACGAGACAGGCAGAAATCTCGTATGCCG
>ENA-OYAO01000999-OYAO01000999.1-human-gut-metagenome-genome-assembly--contig:-NODE-999-length-9790-cov-3.821058_pt1 | contig 9790 bp, 10 predicted proteins | sample MGYA00243429_ERZ652822 | MGnify/ENA primary metagenome ERZ652822 (study PRJEB26926, sample SAMN06164533) | human gut metagenome | biome: ENVO:00009003; feature: ENVO:2100002; material: ENVO:00002003... | reverse complement strand
CGAGATTTCTGCCTGTCTCGTGGGCTCGGAGATGTGTATAAGAGACAGCCTCCAAGGGACCGCAGCGCCATACCGACGCCCATTATCCGGATGGTTCCTATCTGGTGTTTGGCCGCGAGGACGCTGGCCTGCCGGAAGAGCTGCTGGCCGCTAACCAGCAGCAGTGCGTGCGCATGCCCATGCGCAAAGGCGAGCGCTGCCTGAACTTATCCAATGCTGTAGCTGTGGGGGTATACGAAGTTCTGCGCCAGTGGGACTTTGCCGACCTGGAAACACACGGCCAGCTGACCCGATTTGAATGGAAGTGAGAACAAAGATGAGTGATGTGAAAGTTGCTTTTTTAACGGATTCCTGCTCCGACATTCCGCAGGAACTGACCGATAAATACGGCATTGATGTGATTGGGTTCCACATTATGCTGGACGGCAAGGAATACCTGGAACGCAAAGACATGACCAACGACCAGTTCTATGAGATGATGCGCCAGTCCAAAAGCGTACCCACCACCGCCGCCATCACCCAGCTGGAATGGGTGGATATCTATACCAAATATGTAGACGCCGGTACACAGGACCTTGTGCACCTGTGCATCAACGCCGGTGGTTCCAGTACATACAATAACGCCGTAAAGGCTGCCGAACTGTTGGAAGACGAGCGCCCCGGCCACAAGATGAAAATTCATCTGATCGATTCGCACACCTACTCCATGCCGTATGGCTGGTATCTGTGCGAGTGCGCCCGCAAGGTGCGTGCCGGTGAGCCGCTGGATGCCTGCCTGCGCGAAATGCAGGACAAGCTGGCCCGGGTGGAAATCTGCCTTGCCGCATACAGCTTAAAGCAGATGAAAAAATCTGGCCGTGTTTCCGCCGTCGCTGCCGTTGTGGGCGATTTGATGGGCATCCGCCCCATCATCAGCCTGAATGATGGCATCAGCAAGGTGGAAGCCAAGGTGCGCGGCGATGACAAGGTGGTGCCCACCATGGTGGAGCTGTGCAAACAGCGCTGCGAGGGCGTAGAGGACTTTGATTATATGATCGGCCACACGAACATCCCGCAGGCAGCGGATCTGGAAAAGGCCTGCCGCAAGGCCTTTGGCAAGCCGCCGCTGCTGGTGTTTGAGCTGGGCGGCGTCGTTTCCGCCAACACCGGCCCCGACACGGTGGCTCTGGTATACACCGGACACCCCAGAGGGTAACACACGATTTTAATAGCCTCCGCTTTCGCTCTGGCTATTTCAGCGGTAATTTTATTTTTATTTTGAGGTTCCGAAAAGCCTGCGGGCTTTTCGGAACCTCTTTTTCACCGGAAGGGTCCAAACCAAAAACTGCATCTGTACCTGATTCTGCGAAAATTCGTTGCAATCTGCCAAAAATTATGCTATACTGCCTTTTGCTGTGCTTTTTGTGCGGCATCCTTTCAGAGCAACTTAGGATTTTAGGCTCCCCGGCGTGTCTCGAACCATGCCGGGCCAAACCCACAGGGGCTGGCGGCCCTGTGCGGTCAAAATCATCCCGCTGGAGTATTATATCATGAATCAGAATCCTTCCATCCGTAAACTGGTGCGCTGCGGCGTGGTCGCAGCCATTTATGTTGTGCTCTGCATGGCCCTGCAGCCGCTCTCCTATGGTGCGGTACAGGTGCGTGTGGCTGAGGCGCTCTGCCTGCTGCCGGTGTTCGGTGCCGAGTACATTGCCGGTGTGGTACTGGGCTGCTTTTTGGCAAACCTGCTGGGCTCCACCATCGTGGATGTCATCTTTGGCACCCTTGCCACCCTGCTGGCCTGCCTTGTCACCTACAAGCTGCGGAACATCCGCATCAAGGGTCTGGCTGTGGCGGCTTCCCTGCCGCCGGTGCTGTTCAATGCCGTGATCATCGGCATTGAGATCGCCGTCATGTTCCCGGACCCCACCTCCAGCGCTCCCATCTGGCTGGCCTGCATCACCAACGGCATCTCCGTGGGCATCGGCGAGCTCATCAGCTGCACCGTTCTGGGTGTGCTGCTGGTGAAGATCATCGAGAGCAGCAAGGCCCTGCGCAAAATTTTTGCAGCTTAATGACCGCAAGGAGGTTTCCATGCAGGCAAACGGAATGATCTTCTGGGACTGGAACGGCACTTTGATGGATGATGTTGATTTCACCCACAGCTGTCTCAACTGGATGCTGGAGACCCACGGCTATCCGCAGCGGTACGATCTTGCCGCCTACCGGGAAATTTTCGGTTTTCCCATTGAGGAATACTACATCCGCGCCGGCTTCAACTTTGCCAGACATCCCTATCCGGAGCTGGCCGAGTGCTTTATGGCGCACTACAACGCAGGCGTGGATGCCTGTCCCCCCTCTGCACACGCTGCCGAGACGCTGGCCGAGCTTTCGCGCCGGGGCTGGCGGCAGAGCGTGCTTTCCGCCTCCCGCCGGGACTACCTGATCGAGCAGGTAGCCGCACGGGGCCTGCAGGGCTATTTTACCGAGTTGCTCGGCCTTGCAGACATCTATGGCGTAAGCAAAGTGCAGGTGGGCAAACAGTGGCTTGCACAAAGCGGCATCGCCCCTGCTGCCTGCGTGATGGTGGGCGACACCCAGCACGATGCCGAAGTTGCAAAGGTCCTTGGCACAAAATGCGTGCTCTACACCGGCGGCCACCAGTCCCGCGCGCGGCTCGAGGCTGTGTGCCCGAATGTCATCGACGATCTGGCACAGCTGCCGCAGCTGCTGGAAACCTTATAATGTACACCTGACCACTTCTGATTTGCAATAATCAGAGGTGGTTTTTGTTTTAGCTGGCTCACCAGCTCCCCCAAAGGGGGAGCCTCTGGCGAAACCGGAAACTTTGCGTGGATTGCCAAGGCCTCCCACTTTGGGGGAGCTGGATGCGACCAGCGGGAGCAGACGGAGAGGGCGAGGCTGTTCGCCTCCACCACATATCTTTTCCTTTTATGCCCCCCGCCAGCGCAAATTTACAGAAAATTCATTCAAAAACCGGCTAAAATAACCTTGCAGGTTTGACGCGTCTGCCGCTTTGGTGTATCATATATGTGTGTATTTATGTCTATCTCCGGGAAGCATTTTCCCGAATTTGATCTATGAGGTGTTACCAATGTCCCTTGTTGAAAAACTCTTTGGCAGCTTCTCGGACCGGGAGCTGAAAAAGATCAACCCCATTGCCAAGCAGGTGCTGGCTCTGGAAGAAAAATATGCCGCCATGCCGGATGCCGACCTGCAGGCACAGACCGCTGTGTTCAAGCAGCAGCTGGCCGACGGCAAGACCACCGATGATATCCTGCCCGATGCCTTTGCCGTCTGCCGCGAGGCCGCATGGCGCGTGCTGGGCATGAAGCACTTCCCTGTGCAGGTCATCGGTGGCATTGCCCTGCACCGCGGTGATATTTCCGAGATGCAGACCGGTGAAGGCAAGACTCTTGTGGCTACCCTGCCCGCCTACCTGAATGCCCTCACCGGTGAGGGCGTGCATGTTGTCACCGTCAACGATTACCTTGCCAAGCGCGACAGCGAGTGGATGGGCAAGCTCTACCGCTGGCTGGGCCTTTCTGTCGGCCTGATCGCACAGGGCATGGACGGCGATGCACGCCGCGCCGCCTATGCTGCCGACATCACCTACGGTACCAACAACGAGTTCGGCTTCGACTACCTGCGCGACAACATGGTGACCTATAAGGCCAACATGGTGCAGCGCGGCCACGCCTATGCCATCGTCGATGAAGTGGACTCCATCCTGATCGATGAAGCCCGCACGCCCCTGATCATTTCCGGCCGCGGCGAGGATTCTTCCAGCCTGTACACACAGGTGGACCGCTTTGTGCGCACCCTGCGCAAGAGCGTGGTGGTAGAGCTGGAGGATAAGGTCTCTACCGACGAGCAGACCGACGGTGATTACGTCGTGGACGAAAAGCACAAGACCTGTACCCTGACTGCCAGCGGCATCAAGAAAGCGGAAGCCTACTTCAAGGTCGAGAACCTTGCCGCCGCCGAGAACATGACCCTTGCCCATCACATCGATCAGGCCATCAAGGCCTACGGCGTGATGCAGCGGGACATCGATTACGTGGTCAAGGATGGTCAGGTCATCATCGTGGACGAGTTCACCGGCCGTCTGATGATCGGCCGCCGCTACAACGAAGGCCTGCATCAGGCCATCGAAGCCAAGGAGGGCGTGAAGATCGCCGCCGAGAGCAAAACGCTGGCTACCATCACCTTCCAGAACTACTTCCGCATGTACAAAAAGCTGTCCGGTATGACCGGTACCGCCAAGACAGAAGCCACCGAGTTCACCGAGATCTACGGCCTGAACATCGTTACGGTGCCCACCAACCGCCCCCGTCAGCGCATCGATTATCCGGACGCCATCTACAAGACGGTCAACGGCAAATACAATGCCGTCATCCAGCAGGTGCTGGAATGCCACCAGAAGGGCCAGCCCGTGCTGGTGGGTACGGTCAGCGTGGAAAAGAGCGAAACGCTGGCAAAAATGCTGCAGAAGTACACCCGCAATTTCAATGTGCTGAACGCCAAGAACCACGAGCGCGAGGCCGAGATCGTGGCGCAGGCCGGTAAAAAGGGTGCCATCACCATCGCCACCAACATGGCAGGCCGTGGTACCGATATCATGCTGGGCGGCAACGCCGAGTTCATGGCCAAGGCCCAGATGCGCAAGGAACATTTCTGCGAAAACCTGCTGAACCCGGAAAAGCCCGAGGATGCCGACCCGGCTGCAGTGGAAATGCTGCTGACCGAAGCCAACGGCCACGGCGATACCGAGGATGCCAACATCCTTGCTGCCCGCAAGCGCTTCGATGATCTGTACGCCCAGTGCAAGCCCCAGATCGATGCCGAAGCTGAGCAGGTGCGCGCTGCAGGCGGCCTGTTCATCATCGGTACCGAACGCCACGAGAGCCGCCGCATCGACAACCAGCTGCGCGGCCGTGCCGGCCGTCAGGGCGACCCGGGTGCTTCCCGCTTCTACCTGAGCCTGGAAGATGACCTGATGCGCCTGTTCGGCGGTGACCGCGTCTCCAGCCTGATGGACACCCTCAAGATCGACGAGGACACGCCCATCGAGAACCGCATGATCACCAACACGCTGGAAAGCGCCCAGAAAAAGCTGGAAGGCCGCAACTTCGAGATCCGCAAGAACGTGCTGAAGTACGACGACGTGATGAACCAGCAGCGCGAGATCATCTATGGCCAGCGCCGCAAGGTGCTGGACGGCGAGGACATCAGCACCGAGATGCACAAGATGCTGCGGGAGAACATCGATTCCAGCTGTGCCCAGTTCCTGGCCGGTGATGTGAAGGACGACTGGGACTTTGGTGCCCTGCGCCGCCACTATCTGGGCTGGCTGACCACCGACACCGACCTGCACTATGATGTGGCCGACTTTGAGGATATCTCCCGTCAGAGCATTGCCGATATGCTGTATGACCGCGGCATGAAGATCCTCGCCGACAAGGAGCAGCGCTACGGTGCCCCGGTCATGCGCGAGCTGGAACGCATCTGCCTGCTCAAGTGCGTGGACCGCATGTGGATGGATCACATCGACAACATGGATCAGCTGCGTCAGGGCATCGCGCTGCGCGGCTACGGCCAGAAGGATCCTGTTGTGGAGTACCGCATCGAAGGGTTTGACATGTTCGACCAGATGGTGGATTCCATCCGTGAGTCCAGTGTGAAGATGCTGCTGACCATCGAGATCCGTCAGGCCGGTGCTGCCCCCAAGCGTGAGCAGGTGGCAAAGCCCACCGGCGAAGGCTTTGTGCCCGGCAACGGTGCACCCGGTGCCAAGGGTGCACCCCACGGCCAGCCTGTGCGTGTCATCAAAATTGGCCGCAACGACCCCTGCCCCTGCGGCAGCGGCCTGAAGTGGAAAAAGTGCACCTGCGCCAAGTACCACCCGGAAGGCACATCGACGAACGAAAACTAAGTAAAAAACCTCTCAGGCTCTGCCATAAGGCAGGGTCTGGGAGGTTTTTGATAAAATAGAGGGAGTTGATTTTGGAATGATCACACCAGAAAAACTGCTCGAATCCGCAAAGGAGCTGGAAACCCAGCTGCGCACATGGCGGCGCACCCTGCACCGCCACCCGGAGGTAGGCTTTGACCTGCCCGAGACAAAAGCGCTGGTCAAAAAAGCCCTGACCGAGATGGGCTACACCCCGCAGGACTGCGGCAGGTGCGGCGTACTTGCGCTAGCGGGCGGCAAGCGCCCCGGCAAGACCATCTTGCTGCGCGGTGACATGGATGCTTTGCCCATTCAGGAGGAATCCGGCGAAGAATTTGCTTCCGAGGTGCCGGGCAAGATGCACGGCTGCGGCCACGATATGCACACCGCCATGATGCTGGGTGCGGCAAAGCTGCTCAAAGAACACGAGGACGAGATCGAGGGCACCATCAAGCTGGAATTCCAGCCTGCAGAGGAGATCTTTCAGGGTTCGCTGGACATGCTGAAAAACGGCCTGCTGGAAAACCCGAAGGTGGATGCCGCGGTGATGTTCCACGTTCTGGCCGGGATGCCCCTGCCGGTGGGCACGGTGCTGGTGCCGGGCGGCGGCATCACCATGGCAAGCTGCGAGCAGTACCACATCACCGTCCACGGCAAGGGCGGCCACGGCTCCATGCCCAACGCCTGCATCGACCCCATCACTGCAGCGGCCCACATCCACATTGCCCTGCAGGAGATCAACAGCCGTGAGCTGGACCCCGCCAAGTTTGGCGTGTTCACCACGGGCCGGTTTGAAGCTGGCAAGGCATCCAACGTCATCCCGGATTCTGCCGATATGTGGGGCACTATCCGCACGGTGGACCCCGAAGGTGCCGTGAGCGAGCAGATCCACCAGCGCATGACCGAGATCGCACAGGGCGTGGCGGCAGCCTATCGCTGCACCGCCGAGGTGGAATTCAGCGACCACTGCCCCTGCATGGTGGTGGACACGCCTCTTGCCAAAGATTCGCTCACTTATATGACCGAACTGCTGGGCCGGGGTGCCATGGACATGACCGCCCTCACCGGCGGCAAGCCCGGCGGCGGCAGTGAGGACTTCGCCTTTGTGAGCCACGAAGTGCCCACCGTGAGCATGTTCCTCTCCGCCGGAAATGCCAAGGAGGGCTATGTTTACGGTCAGCACCACCCCAAGGTGCGCTTTGACGACAGCGTGCTGTACGAGGGCGCAGCAGCCTATGCCTATATGGGCCTGCGCTGGCTGAGCGACCACAAGTAACTCTTTTTTATAAGTTATAAATTTATAACCGGGCAGATAAGCTAAGAAATGTCTTATCTGCCCGGTTATTTTTCTTCAATATCGTCTACAAACTCCATAATATCTGCCACATCACAATGCAATATTTTGCAAAAAACATCTATTGTATGTGTACTAACACTTTCATTGCGCTTGAGTCTCGTAATCTGCGCCGGACTGATTCCATAATTCTTAATCAAAGAATACTGTGAGATTCCTTTTTCTTTCATCACATTCCAAAGGTTGTCATAAATAATCATAACATTCAAGTCTCGCTTTCTACTTGAATGTTACAGTAAAATGTTGTATAGTAGTATTAACCAATATCGGTTATGCACTGTGTTAAATGGTAAAGGAGAATACTTTCATGAAAGCAAGTAGATTATTATGCGTCGCAATATCATCTATCATTATGACATCATTGGTTGCCTGTGGAGAAACTTATGTTAGTGGCGACAACAAATGTGACATTTGCGGAAAGAAAGCGACACATACTATTGGAAGTGAAGAATACTGCAATAAGCATTATAAAGATGCCCGTGACTGGTATATTCAAAAAGCTCTTGATGAATAAAACAGGAACCTCCACACAAACTTCTGTGTGGAGATTCCTGTTTTTGCTATCGAATTAGTTCTTGCAATTGCTGCTGTCCCTCTTCGGTCAGGTAGGGCCGGAGAAGCAGCCACTGGATGCGCATCATGTCCTCCACCGCCGCACCCGCAGGCTGGCGGCTGACCGATACTTTTTGCTGCCAGCCCACATGACTGAACATGATCAGCGTGATCACATCCTGCAGCGTCTGGCCCCGCAGCTCCTGCCGGAACCTGCCCTGCTGCCGCAGCTGAATGAAAAACCGTTCCAGATTCTGCTGCAGGCGGGTGATGCGGGCCGCATTCTCCTGCTGCTGGCCGGGCAGGTCCTCAAACAGCAGCGGGTCGTCGAACATGCGGGCGTGATCCACCAGTGAGATCAGCATTCGGCGCAGATAGCCATCCAGCGCCGCAAGGCTTGCTTCTTCTGGCAGGATGATAGTCTTCAGTTCCTGCTCTACAAGGGCCGTGGCAATATCCTGTTTGTGCGGGAAATGATAGGTCAAATTTCCCACACTGATGCCAAGCGATGCAGCAATGGCCCGCATAGACACGCTGCGGTAGCCCTGCTGCTCAAACAGCTGAGCCGCCGTCGTTAAAATTTTGCCTCTGGTATCTTCCATGTTTCCTCTCCCCTTTTCACCAGTATACCATAACCCGGTCAAAAGGGAAGCCAGTTTTATCAGACAGCCTTTTCGTATTCGCCGTTCTGGATGCGGTCATACAGGGTCTTGAGCATATCCAGATAGGTGCAGCCCTCGGAGATGGTGGCACCGGAAACAGCGTCAGCAGTCTGCCAGTAGCCATCGGTGTTCTGGGTCAGGCCACCGTCTGCATAGTAGTCATAGCTGAAATTGGTCTGCTCAGCAAACTCCTTCAGCAGCTGCATGTTACCCGGGAAGGTGATAGGGCTGGACCAGAAGGCCGTACCGTGGCCGTCGCCCTCCTTGTACTGCATACTGTAGGCTGCAGCTACATTGTCGGCGTCGGCGGAAGAAGTGGCTTCATCATTGGTCAGCAGATAGCAGTCCTTGCCGTCGGTGGCATCCAGATACCATTTGCCACCCTCTTCGGTGGTGCAGTAATCGAACAGGGTAGTCTCCTTGCCGTCAATGACGGCGGAGTACACCACAGCGTGCTCACTGTTGGCGGTGCTGCCCTCAGCGCCAGTCCAGACGATATCACCGATCTGGATGTACTTTGCGTAGTTGGTGTCCACAGCTTCACTATACTCAGTGGCCGGTGCGCTGAAGGGGATCACGGCGTCGCCCAACTTTGCCAGAACGTCCGCATCCTGCACACAGGCCCAGCCGCTGGTGCTGCCGGTATCCTGCCAGGGGGTCAGAGCTTCCTTAAAGCGGATGGCATAGCAGGTGTCCGCGTCCTCATCCCAGTACAGGGTGGCCTTGATGACGGCGTCCTGTGCGGAATCCGGACTCTTGGTGTACAGGCCGTAGGTAGAAGCCATCACGATGTTGCTGCCTGCCGGGATTTCCACCGGCTCAGCACCGGTGGGCCACTCGGTGGTAGAGTCAGCGTTTTCTTCATAGGGGTTGTCTTCCGGATCCAGTGCGTTCAGCACAGCGGCCTTGCAGCCGTTGGTGGTATAGGTAGCGCCGGACACACCGTCGATCTCAGTGCCGTTGGCCGCTACGATCTGCTGGGCGATGGTGTCCAGAGCTGCGCCGCCCACACTCTCAGTCTCATCCGGGGCATCGAAGCTGACGGCGGTGATGGTGTCGCCCTCCATGGTGACAGTAGCGGTGATGACACCGCCAAAGCCGTCGCCCTTGCCGGTCAGGGTAGTGCCCACCGCAGAAGATGCAGCGGTGGTGCTGGATGCGGAGCTGCCGCAGGCTGCAAGGCTCAGTGCCAGACTGCCCGCGAGGATCAGGGATACTGCTGTCTCTTATACACATCTCCGAGCCCACGAGACAGGCAGAAATCTCGTA
>ENA-OYAO01000983-OYAO01000983.1-human-gut-metagenome-genome-assembly--contig:-NODE-983-length-9937-cov-4.789921_pt1 | contig 9937 bp, 5 predicted proteins | sample MGYA00243429_ERZ652822 | MGnify/ENA primary metagenome ERZ652822 (study PRJEB26926, sample SAMN06164533) | human gut metagenome | biome: ENVO:00009003; feature: ENVO:2100002; material: ENVO:00002003... | reverse complement strand
CGTGGGCTCGGAGATGTGTATAAGAGACAGCCGTATCACCTTGTGTAAAGTATTTGAGAGATAACGTCTGCGGATTTAATACCATCATACCACCGCCATACGTACCGATATAATATTCACCTTCATAGAAGCAAATGGTAAGGATCAGATCGGACGTAAGAACCGGTTTCACGAAACTTTTCACTATGCCGGTAGCTTCGTTAATATAGAACAATCCGTCACGCGAACCAATCACTTTCTCCGGTCCCCGGTTTACGAACGAACGAATTGATAAATTGGCAGAGTTAAACTGAGGAGGATAAGCGTACGTACGGAACAGTCCGTTTTGATACAGTGAATAATCCAATCCGGCTTGGAAATGTCCTACCCAGACTGCACCCCTGTCATCCACCAGTAGTGAGTAGATAGAATTACTGCGAATCCCTTCTTTATCATTCACATCATGGAAAAAGCGGCGAACCACTTTCCGGTCTTTGTGAGAAAGGAAATGAACCCCATTTCCATCTGTAGCGATGTACACCGTCTCCTTTCCATCACCGGAAATATCAGATATCACATCACATCCCAAAGAAACCGTATGGGCAAATGTCTGTTTCGGGATATCGAAACAGACGACTCCCTGACTCATTGTACCCAGATACAGCGTTTCACCTATGCGGGTCAGACAACGGAAATAATCGGCTTCGGGAACATTCTCTCTGAAATGCCAGGAATTGATCTGACCATCTTTCAGCGAATAAGAAAATAACCCTTGCACTGTTGCCAACCAAAGGACACTCTTATCTTCATTCAGGCAGAGGTCCATGATCCGGTTACAGGCTGCCAGCATATTTTTATCGGTCTGTACCTGAAGCAACTGACCGTCTTTCTGAATAAACAGTCCTCTCTCCGTACCTATATAAAGTACATCTCCATCTGCCAACAAAGCATTGACGGCACAGTCGATCTTCTCGGGAACGATTCTCTGCAATTCACTACCGGAGCGATTCAGCCGCCAGAGTCCGATTCCATTTCCGATCCATAGTTGCTTGTTATCGGTTTCTGTAATACAGTTCACCCGTTTCTTTCTTCCCGAATCTACTCCGCGGAATTCGAAATGCTTCACCTTCACACCGTCAAAACGGTCGAGGCCGTTGTCTGTCCCCAACCAGATGAAACCTTCCGAGTCTTTATAAATGGCATTCACCAATAACCCGGACAGTCCATCGGACATGACTACATTACGAAATGTACAATTCTGGGCTTGCAGATTTACACCACAAACCAAGTATATGATTAAAAGAATCAGATATTTAATCGTGTTCTTCACTTACAACCGTTTCCTTTCATATTAAACATGTGACAAACATACATAAAAATCTCCAAAAGAGCACATTCCTTTTTTAAAAAAGTAGCCCCTTCGTATTCTCTATATGTACATAACTAAATACGAAGGGGGTAAATAATTTACTCAATACAATCCAAATAAAAACAAAAGTCCCGAACCAAATAAATGGAATGGGACTTTTTATTATTGCAAAATAACCTAAATCATAAAGCAGGTTTAAGCTCAATCGTTAATCCTAAAGCATTTATGATACGATAGAAAGTAGCAACACTCGGAACTGTAATGCCTTTCTCAATGCGTGAGATGTATGATTTGTTGGCACCGATACGTTTTGCAAGCTCTTCCTGCGTCAATCTGGCATTCTTTCGCGCATCCAAAAGTATTTGACTCGTATAAAAAGCATAAGCTTCTTCGTCAAACTTCGCACGTTCAGGAGTGCCCAGTGCTCCATACTGTGCTTCTAACACAGCACTGTAATCAACGATTTGATGATTGTTTGTCTCCATAATAAGCCTCCTTTATTTTTAACGCCTTTTCTATCTCTCCTGATGGTGTCTTCTGACTCTTTTTCTGAAAGCCATTGAATAAGACATAATCTTACGTTTCATATTACAAATATACGCCAAGTTGTACAATTATGCAACCTGGCGTTAGATTTTAACAGTAAAAAAGACTATAATCATTTCTTTTGCCGTACTCCATCCTTCCCGTTTCAGTAGTTCTGTCTCTTCCCGATTAGGAGAATGTGGAGAACCCATAGCGCAATACTTATCAATCACATTTCCATTATCTCTATGCTATTCTAATTATTTATCAGTCTATCAATTCAATCATATAGCTATAAACATATTTTTTATCAAGCAAACGATATTTATTGTGTGGATACATCCCCCAACTATTATCACCGCCTAATCCGCGTTGCTTCAAATCAACATGCAGGAAAATATTCTTTTGCGGAACAATATCAATGGTATGCTGCAATTTGCGGGTCAAACCGGGGTCAAGGTCTTCCGGTGAGAAATGCAGAGCGGAAAATGCGATAGGTTGCAGACCTGTAATCTTCACTCCCTCTCCTTCACTATTCAATAAAGCCAGCCAACGAACATCCGTTTTATTTCCGGTTTCCTGTGGACGTATATACCAATAGAACTGATTGTCGACTTTATCCTCATATCGCCCGATGAACGAGCTTGAATAACGGTCGATGTAGTTTTCAAAAGGTCCCCTACCATAATAAGTCAGATTTTCATAGGGTTGTTGCAATTCCATCCGCATACCGAAGCGAGGAAGTTCAGGAAGTCTCGTTCCTGTCAAGTCAATACTTCCTGTCACAATAATAGATGCATTATTACGTATCAAATATTCTATCGTGTAAGGAACTTGAATGTCACTTAATATCCAATCAATTTTTATGGACAATCCTTTTTCGTTCTTTTCCTCTATAACCACGTTCTTCACATAACGGTTCACATGCGCTGTCCGCCAGACACCTGCCAACCAGGGCATTTTATTCCCGAAATCATTATCAACCGGAGCACGCCAAAAAGCCGGTTCCGGATATTGCTTAATGGGTTGTTTGCCGTTTATGCTATAATTAAACAGCACTCCTTTTTTCAAATCAATCTTACCGGAGACGGCATCCGACTGAAAAGATAAAACATTGTCTTTCGTTTCATAAGACAACTTACCCGAACAAGCCGAAAGAGAAGCAAAGAAACTGCCTCTATTTAGCTTTATCTGTTCCTTAGCCACTTCATAATGTACAGGAATTAAATCGGTAGCAACCTTTGTATAGGCATAGAGGTTGAGAAAATATTCATTTCCATCTTCCGGAATGACTGGAAGATTCAATCGTACCTCTTTTTCCGCATGAGGTTTTAATTCAACATTGAAATTTCCTGTAGAGAATTTCTCTCCATTCTTATATACTTCCCAAGTAAAAGCATATTCATTCAGATTGGTAAAATCATAACGATTCCTGATTGAAACAATCCCTTTACTCAAATCTTTCGCGTTAAACTGAATGTACTGATAGACTTTCTTTACTTCATACGCTTGTGGTTTGGGAATGCCATTAGCAGAAATTAAGCCGTCGGTTCCTGTATTTAATTCCCCTTTCCTATCTTCCAGCCATTTATAACTTCCCATTTTTCCATTGTACGTCCAGTAGATGCGTCCGTCTCCCGGTTCTGTCTTCATTTTAAACCCTTGATCCATAAAGTCCCAAATAAAACCACCTTGCAAATTTGGACTGTCATAAATAACATCCCAAAGGTCTTTGAAGTTACCATTACTATTCCCCTGGGCATGGGCATACTCACACATGATAAAGGGGCGCTGTTTACCGGACTTGGCATATTCCGTTATTTTCCACATATTGGGATACATCGGACATACAATATCTGTATTCCAGTCCTCCCAAGCCTGTTCGAATTGCACAAAACGACTTGGGTCATATTCTTTCAGACGTTTATATTCATCATGGAATACGATTCCATTACCACATTCATTCCCTAACGACCAGCCTATGACGCACGGATGATTTTTATCTCTTTCCACCATACGGGTGATACGGTCTACATGAGCCGCATACCATTCGGAACGATAAGCAGGATGCGGAATGGTATCTTTGAAATAAGGAACTGAGCCCATTCCGTGGGTTTCAATATTGGCTTCATCTATAATGTAAATGCCATATTGGTCACATAATTTATAAAACAACGGATGATTGGGATAATGACTGGTACGAACAGCATTCATATTCAGTTGTTTTATCAATTTCAGGTCATTCATCATAATTTCGCGAGTTTGGACGTGCCCCAAGCTGTCATTATGCTCATGACGGTTCACGCCTTTTATATAAGTCGGAACACCATTCACCAATAATCGAGCATTCTTTATTTCTATCTTTCTGAAACCGGTCTTACAGGCAGTAACTGCAAGCTGCTTGTTTTTATCATCCCAAAGTGTGATGACACAATCATAAAGAGATGGCTTTTCAGCATTCCATTTGGATACATTCTTAATGACGCCCGAAAAAGCTAATTGGGTAAACTCATCTTCTATGTCAAATTTCTTTTGTTGTGACAAAACTATTTTGCCGGTTTTATCCAATAATTCCAGTTTGAGTGTTCCTTTTTTTACATTATTACCTGTAAATTCACGCAAATCTACGGTAGCATTGAATATACCATTCTTATATGTACTATCCAAACTTGATTTTAAGAAAAAATCCCAAATAGTCAGTTTAGGGTAAGCTTGCAAGAATACATCACGTTCAATCCCGGTCAGTCGCCAAAAATCCTGGTCTTCCATATAGCTGCCATCATGCCAGCGATAAATCTGTACTGCCAGTAAATTTTCTCCTTCTTTCAGATAGTTCGTCACATTAAATTCAGCCGGTGTTTTGGAAGCTTTGGTCATTCCGACTTGCTGCCCGTTCACATAAATGCGGGCATAGCCGCTAATGGAGCCGAAGTGCAGAAATACTTCGCGCTCCTGCCAGTTTCGAGGAACCGTAAATGTGCGCCGATAGGTACCCACAGGATTGTCTACGTCAATATAAGGTGGATTGGATGAAAATACATACTGAATGTTGCGGATTATCGGTTCACCGAATCCTTGGATTTCCCAGTTAGAAGGAACTGTTATTGTATCCCAATTACTGTCGGGTAAATCTATCCGATAAAAATCTTTTATGCTCGCTGCTATAGTAGGGGCATAGATAAACTTCCACACACCATTCAACGAATGTTGCCAAGACGATTTTCGGGGTTTGTCGTTCACTGCATCCTCTGACTGTTCGTAGAGACGAAAGTCAGCATGTGGCCTCTCTTTGTTCCACTCATATTTGGCGGGATTTTCCCACTCGTTGTTTTGCGCCTTTGCCGTTTGAGGCAAACTATAAAAGAAGCAGATAAAGAATAATAAGGTAGGAAATAATCTATTTATCATAAGGAAAGAGTTGTGAAGGTTTCACAGAGTAGTATCAAGGAGTTAAGAAGTCTAACCTCTTAACTCCTTGAAATCAGCCGGAAAACTCAAAAGTTATTCTTCAGTATATAATAATGTCCCAAATCCCAAATCGCCGGCTTCAGCAGTTCCACGCTCACCATATCCTTCGGGGCGTTCCTTTTCGGCAAAGGCTTGAGAATAGGGTGCATTCATACCTTTCACCTTGGCATAATGGTTGTAGAGGAGTTCCCATCCCGGACGGGCACGCCCCTTAGCCTCGGCCGACACCTTCTCGTGCCAACCATATTTGGGGTGATAGTAAGGTTCGAAAGGCATTTCTACATCTTCAGCCGAAGTCAAGTTATACTTAGCCGTATATTCGCAGAGGTCGAGAACAATGTTGTCGTTGTAGGCAAAAAGGTCGATACCCATGTTATAAGCCGTACGGCAGAAGTAAGCGTGCAAACCGACATTGAGAGTGGCGTGCCCCTGGTCGCGTCCCATCTCCTGGCTCTGTGCCAAATGTCTGCCTTTCACTTTTCCTTCCGGGTCTTCGTGCATACCTCTCACCGACCACTCGATACAGCCCATACCTTTTCCGTGGTAGAAAAACTCCAGGGCTTGTTTAATCTTAGCATCGTCATCATTCAGCACGCCGATAGAAAGAATGGTGAGCATGGCGGGCAGATCCCAACTCATCCAACCTGCAATGGCTGAAGAGTTAAAGTGGTTATCTAAGAAATCGTCGCAGATAGGATAGAAAGTTTTATCTATCCATTTCTTGAAGATTTCGAAATCCTCGGTTTTCCAGCCTTCGTAGTCGCGCATCAGTTCAGCGGGAGCAGCAAACTGGTAACCGATAAATCCGGCAGCAAGCAGGCGATGGCTGTCGTCAGGCCACGTTTTATAGTTCACCCCTTTACAAGTTTTAGCCCATCCGTTCAGAATTTTAATAGCCGCTTTCGCATAATCTTCATCTCCCGAAATTTTCCAGCGTAAAGCCAACTGATAAGCGGCACCGGCATCAAAAGCAGCCGTATTGAAGTTTCCGCCTTTTGAGTGGCGCACAATTTCTTCTTGCGGATTTGAGTTATAATTCAGTTGGGCAAATCGGCTGTCGCACAATTTTTGCCAACCACTAATCCAAGGTTCGGCGCCTTCATTCACTTTACGGCGTGCACGTTCAAAATCGGCTTCGGTGTTCACCAGACAAGGGTGCTTGATGGTGTACTCATAATTTTCATTGGGGTTGATTTCGCGTTGCCATGGTTCGGGAGTTCCGTTCTCGAACTCAGCACTACAGCCGGTCAGCAACACAAGTGCCATGCTGCCCACGAAGGTATAAATCAAATTTTTCATATATTCAATATTCATTTTGTTATTCAATCAGTTTCTGAGAAGTCGGCTACCATTATTCGGCTTTTTCAGCTTTAATCAAATCTTTCAGTTCCTGTTCCGATTCGAAGGTCTTCACCCAATCCACATAGATACTGCCAGTTTCGCTGGCTTCATACCATATTTTCCAAAATTGAAGTTCCACCGTGTCGTACTTCGTCAATGCAGTAGGCATATACTGTTGATTCTTGCCGAGGAATTTCTTCGTAAAGTCGGCGTAGAATACTTTGTATTCGCCACAATCTGCCACAGTCATGGCGTTTTTTCCTTTATCGGTATCTTCGCCATATTTACCGGCTACGGTAATGCCGCTTCCACCCCAAATGTCGAGATACCACTCTATGCTTGTTGATGCTTCGAACACATTTTCGGGGAATTTCACTTTAAAGGCCAAGATGGGATAGTTGGTTACGTTGAACCCAAATCCTCCGGTACGACAAATGCGCACAGCCTTGTAAGCCTTATCGTCACCGGGTAATATGCGAAGTACTCCGTCGTTCTCCATCCATTCAAATTCTCGATGATTGAAATTGCCGAATGGTTGCCAGATGTTCTCAATGGTAAATTGGTCGTTCATCAATCCCTCACTCACATTGATACTCATCGTAGCTTTGATAGGTTTACCGTCGCCATAGTCTGCCAAAGCAGTAATCACGGCATTGCCGTAAGCCTTCGCCACAAACCGGCCTTTTTCGTCAATCTCTACAACATCGGGCTTGCTGCTTTCCCATGCGATGTACGACAGCGTAGCGTCTGCCGGCGTTACATTCATCTGCGGAGTATAGGTTTCGCCTAAAGCCAGCTTATCGGTTTCCTTCACGAATTCCATACTTTCGATATAAATAATAGGCTTCACCTTAATCTCAAACACTTTTGTGAAATGTTTGTCGTCAGTAGCGGTGACTTGTATGCGTGCCGTTCCTTCGGCCACACCTTTCACCTCGCCTTTTTCATTGACGGTGGCTTTATCGGGAGTAAGGCTTTTCCAAATCACTCCGGGGTAAGTGGGATCGACCGGAGTAGTCTGCCAAATGAGCGGCAGAGTCGAGGTAACAAACACTTCAAGCTCTTCATTAGTAAGACTGATATCAGTGATGTGAATGATTTCGTTTACCACCTTCACATTGATGGTCGAAGTGGCAGAATAGCCTACAACCGGTTTGGCCGAAATGACCGTATTACCGGCCTTCACTGCAGTGATGCGTCCTTCGGCATCTACGGTAGCCACATCGGGCACAGTCGATTTCCATACCACCTCTTTGTTGAAAGCCTCATCCGGGCCTACGGTATATTTTATCAAAGTATCAGTGCCTATCAGCAGAGGCAGTTCGGGAGTCACCTCAAGGTTGATTTCCTTAACGAGCACTCTCTCTTCTAAAACGGGGGATACATCGTCATCGTTGCACGAAACGGTCACCACCAAGGCACCCGCCAACAGTGTTGCAAATGCACCCTTTTGAAGTATGTTTTTGTATGTCATAATTCGATTACTTTATAAATGAATAATGAATGGATTATTGGTTCCAACCCGGATTTTGTTTCAAGTTGGAGTTCAGCTTGAGTTGGTCAGTGGGCAGCGGCAACAAGTAATGCTTTTCGTGCCAGTTGCGTCCTTTTTCGTGAATAATGCAGCCTTCACCATCTTTGTCTTTAAAAGAAGCATCGGGCCATCTGCTTTCAAAATCAGTATCTTTCCACTTCACACCGGTGAGATTCATCGGCATTTCGTCTTCGGCCGTCTTCCAACGCTTCAGATCATCAATGCGGAAATTCTCATCGAAAAACTCGATGGTACGCTCACGACGAATCTCTGTGCGCATATCCAAATTATTTGCCGTGACAAAGTCGTTAGTCAAGTCAGGCATTTCGGGGTTAATGCGTTTACGTGTCAAGTTCAAGCTGATAGCCAAGTCTTCATCTGATATTTGTCCATCGCGTTCAAACACAGCTTCGGCATAGTTCAGCAGCACCTCGGCATAGCGGATGACGGGGAAGTCGTAAGCTTCCATACCGGTGGGCACTCCGTCACGTTCGCTGCACCACTTGTGGGGAAAGTAGCCCGTACCGGTTTGAGGCATGAAGTTCCTATGCGAGGCATTGGCTATTTCGGCAGCATCGCCGCTCCAATCAATGCGTCCGCCATTTGTACCCCAATAAGTCTGTCCGGGCACCATAAGCTGATTGTTCATGCGGTTGTCGCGATTTTTATATTCATCATCCACTTTCGTGTAATTCCACGTTTGGGGATTGATGGGTAACCCATTGCTTTGCAGATACATATTAGCCATTTTGCGAGTAACGTACAAGGCATTGCCCAAACGCCCTTGTGTAATGTTGAAACCAATAGAATTGATAACAGGGTCGTGGCGGCGGGTAAAGATATACTCTTTATTACCTGTTTTATTGATATTGGCAGGGTTTGACTTTTCATTCTCCAAGATAAAGAGATACTTGTAGGCTTCCGTTCCCAATTCTTGAGGAGCAAAAAGCTCGAATGCTCCGCCCGCCATTACATCATGAGCCGCCTGTGCTGCGGTATTGAGCAAATCTTTTGTACGTTCGGTATTTTGACCGCCATTATGAAATTTCTCCCATGTACCTTCGTAAAGGGCTACACGCGAAAGAAACGCCAAAGCGGCTTCGCTGGAAAGGCGACCTTCATCGCTGCTGCTGATAGCCTTATCAACGGGCAATAGTTTAGCGGCTTCTTTCAAGTCGTCAATGATGAAGTCAGCCACCTCGGTACGCGGATTGCGAGCCTTCTGCATCTCAGGCGAGTCGATGTCGAGCGGCGTGCGGGCTATGATAAGGTCACCGTAAGCCTGCAATAACTCGAAGTAACAATAAGCACGGAAGAAACGGGCTTCCCCCACTGAAATGGCAATGTCGGCTTGTTGTTCATACGCATCAGCCTGTTGCAACAAGGTGTTGACTTGGCGAATACGATTGTAATTGTCGGTATAATGCTTGTCGGATGACGGAATGCTGTTCGTTCCGTTACTATAGATGTTCACCGTGCTGCCGGCAAACAAATCCGAGCGAATATCGGCGTGCTGACTGTCGTCGAGCCATCGAAAGTCGGCCGACCAGCCATAGAACTGGGTGGCAAAAAGTTTGAAGTGTTCGGGCGACTTCCAATAGTTGGTATCCGCCAATTGCGTCTTGGGCTCAAGGTCTAAACACGACTGCATGGTCATGGCGCAAATAATTCCTAAAATATATACTATTTTTTCTGTCTCTTATACACATCTGACGCTGCCG
>ENA-OYAO01000982-OYAO01000982.1-human-gut-metagenome-genome-assembly--contig:-NODE-982-length-9944-cov-6.172313_pt1 | contig 9944 bp, 6 predicted proteins | sample MGYA00243429_ERZ652822 | MGnify/ENA primary metagenome ERZ652822 (study PRJEB26926, sample SAMN06164533) | human gut metagenome | biome: ENVO:00009003; feature: ENVO:2100002; material: ENVO:00002003... | reverse complement strand
ACCTGAGCTGCGCCACGCCGCGCGACTCGCAGAAGAACATCGTGCTGACGGCCGTCAGCCAGATCTTCGTGATCTTCCTCTTCCTGGTCCTCGGCGTGCTGCTCTACCTCTACGCCGGACACACCGGGCTGGAGCTTCCGGCCAAGAGCGACCAGGTCTTCTCGCTGGTGGCCGTGGACGGGGGACTGCCGCCCGTTGTCGGCATCCTGTTCGTCGTCGGGCTCATCTCGAGCACCTATTCGGCCGCCGGATCGGCCCTCACGGCCCTGACCACCTCGTTCACGGTCGATATCCTGCAGGGTACGCGCCGCTGCGACGAGCGGCGGCTGACACGCCTGCGCCGCAGCGTGCACCTGCTCATGGCGCTGGCCATGGCGGGTGTGATCCTCGCCTTCGGCTACCTGGCCGACGACAGCGTCATCAACCTGGTCTACAAGGTCGCCAGCTATACCTACGGGCCGATCCTCGGCATGTTCCTCTTCGGCCTCTTCACGCGGCGCCGCATCCGCGACGGCTGGATGCCATGGATCGCCGTTGCGGCCCCCATGCTGAGCGCCCTCGTGCAGTGGTGGGCCCGCGAGGCGTGGGACTACCGGATCGGCTTCGAACTGCTGGTCTACAACGCGGCCTTCACCATGATCGGAATGTTCCTTGTTTCGCAACGACATGAAAAATAGATTTCTGCGCATATTGCTCCTGCTTGCGGCCCTCGGTGCCGCGCATGCGGCTCCGGCTGCCGCCGTGAGCGCCTCGACCCGCCTGGCCGTGGGGCGCACGCTGACGCGGATCGTGGCCCGTGAGGTCTCGGGCGGCTATGTGAGGGTGCAGAGCATGCAGGCCTCGCGCGGCCGCGTTCGGGTCTACGCCTCGATCGGGCTCTCCTATTATCCCTTCCGCGAGGAGAACGTGCGGGCCATGCGCGACTCGGTGCGCGCAGCCCTGCCGGCCGAGTACCGCAAGGCGCGGATCGAGATCTACACCGACCGCCGCGAGGTCGGCGAACTGATCCCGATGGCCTGCCGCAACGCTGCGGTGCTGCACAAGCAGATCGCCAAACGGCAGGTCGTCCCCTTCGTCAATCGCTCCGAACGGCCGCTGGTTACCCGCCTGTCAGCCGCCGCAACCCCCGAACGGGGGCTTTCGGGCCGGCACATCGCCCTGTGGCAAAGCCACGGCCGCTACTTCGACCAGAAGGAGAACCGCTGGCGGTGGCAGCGCTCGCAGCTGTGGCAGACCTGCGAGGACCTCTACACGCAGAGCTATGTGTTGCCTTACCTGGTCCCGATGCTTGAGAACGCCGGGGCCTGTGTCCTGCTGCCGCGCGAGCGCGACGTGCAGCGGGTCGAGGTGCTGGCCGACAACGACGTCCCGGAGCTGTATGCCGAGAGCGGGGCGTGGCAGCCGGGCGGCCGCGGCTTCGCCCACCTGCGCCAGGTCTACCGGGGCGACGAGAATCCCTTCCGCGACGGCACGACGCGCCGCATCTCCACGGTTGCGGGCCAGCAGCCGACGGGGCGCGCCGAGTGGCGGGCCACGCTGCCGCAGCGGGGCGAATATGCCCTCTATGTCAGCTACGAGTCGCTGCCCGGGAGTGCCGACGATGCCCGCTATACGGTCCACCACCTGGGCGGCGATACGGAGTTCGCCGTCAATCAGACGATGGGCGGCGGCACGTGGATCTACCTCGGGCGCTTCGCCTTCGCGCCCGGCGAGCAGACGGTCGTCTCGCTTACCAACCGTTCGCGCGTGGCCGGCCGTACCGTTTCGGCCGATGCCGTGAAGATCGGCGGTGGCTACGGCAACGTGGCCCGCACGGTCTGCGACTCGCTCCGGCAGGCGGATACGTTCTATCCCGAGGAGACGAGCGGCTATCCCCGCTTCTGCGAGGGGGCGCGCTACTGGCTGCAGTGGGCCGGGTTCGACGCCTCGGTCTATTCGCCCAAGAACTTCACCGACGACTACAAGGACGACTACATGTCGCGTGCCCACTGGGTCAATGCGCTGGCGGGCGGATCCGAACGGATGCCCGATTCCGCGGGGCTGCGCATTCCGATCGACCTGGCCCTGGCCTTCCACTCCGATGCCGGGGTGCGCGACGGCGACGAGACGATCGGCACGCTGGGCATCTTCTACACCCGTGAGCAGGGCGGCCGCTTCCACGGCGGTGCCGACCGCTACCGTTCGCGCGACCTGACCGACCTGGTGATGACCCAGGTCGTCTCGGATATCCGGCGCACGTGGGAGCCGGCGTGGAACCGGCGCGGGCTGTGGAACCGCGCCTACTACGAGGCGCGCGTGCCGGGCGTCCCGACCATGCTGCTCGAACTGCTCTCGCACCAGAATTTCGCCGACATGCGCTACGGCAGCGACCCGCGCTTCAAGTTCCTCGTCAGCCGTGCGGTCTACAAGGGGATTCTGCGCTACGTCTGCTCGCAGTACGACGTGCCCTATGTCGTGCAGCCGCTGCCCGTCGAGGCCCTTACGACCGATTTCGTCGATGACGGGCGGGTCTGCGTCTCGTGGGTCCCGGCGGTCGATTCGCTCGAGGCGACGGCCGTGCCCGACGGTTATGTCGTCTATACGCGCGTGGATGACGGCGGCTTCGACAACGGACGATACACGGAGCGCCCCTACCTGATGGCCGATCAGGAGCCGGGGCGCATCTACAGCTACCGGGTGACGGCCGTCAATGCCGGCGGCGAGAGCCTCCCGAGCGAGACGGTGGCCGCCTGTCGGGTTCCGGAGAGCCGCGGCACGGTGCTTGTCGTCAATGGGTTCGACCGGGTGAGCGCCCCGCGAAGCATGCGGTGCGACTCGCTGGCCGGGTTCCTGGCCGGGGAGGACAACGGCGTGCCCGACCGGATCGACATCTCCTACATCGGGCCGCAGCGGGTCTTCGACCTGACGCAGGCGCGCTGCCCGGTCGATTCGCTGGCCCTCGGCGCGAGCTGCTGCGACTACGAAACCGATGTGATCGGCGGCAATACGTTCGATTACGCCGCCCTGCACGGACGCTCGATTGCGGCGGCCGGCTACTCGTTCCACTCGGCCTCGCTGCAGGCCGTGCTGCGCGGCGACAAACACCTGGCGGGCAACCGGGCCGTGGACCTGATCCTCGGCAAGCAGCGGACCACATCGATGGGACGTGATGTGCTCGATCCCGAGTTCGAGGCGTTTCCCGATGAGCTGCAGGACCTTATTGCCGACTACCTCAGGCAGGGCGGCAACCTCTTCGCTTCGGGCTGTTACGTCACGACGGACCTCTGGCGGGCGGATGCCCCAGAGTCGGGCCGCGACTTCGCCCGCGAGGTGCTGCACTGTGCTTCGGACAGCCTGCTCGCGACGCGCGCCCAGACCGAGGCCCTGCGCGGGCGGATCCGGGTGGTGGCGCCCCACGCCTCCTTCTCGCGCGGCGAGTACCGCTACTTCACAACGCCCCGTCCCGATGCCTACACGGTCGAAACGGTCGATCGGCTGCAGCCCGCAGGCGAGGGTGCCTTCCCGGTGATGCGCTATGCGGGCGGCGGTACGGCAGCCGTTGCATCGGAAGGAGCCGGTTCGGGCGGGCGGACCTTTGTGGCGGGATTCCCGTTCGAGGCCCTCACGGATCGTGTGCAACGCGATCGGATGATGCGCGATGTGATGGAATTTCTGACAGATAACAATTAATACCTAAAGTTTTTGATTATGTCACTCGAACAACAGATTTCGAAAGGAATCATGGAGGCCATGAAGGCCAAGGACACCGTGCGGCTGAGCGCCCTGCGCAATGCCAAGAAGTACATCATCGAGGCCAAGACGGCCGGTCCGGAGATCGCCGAACTGCCCGATGCCGACGTGCTGAAGATCATCTCGAAGCTGGCCAAGCAGGGTACCGACTCGGCGGCCATCTTCTCGCAGCAGAACCGTCCCGACCTGGCCCAGGAGGAACTGGCCCAGGTGGCCGTCTATCAGGAGTTTCTGCCCAAACAGCTCACGGATGAGGAGCTGACGGCCGAGGTGCGCGCGATTATCGCCGAGGTCGGCGCTTCGTCGATGAAGGAGATGGGCAAGGTGATGGGCGTGGCGTCGAAGCGGCTGGCCGGCCGTGCCGACGGCAAGGAGATCTCGGCCAAGGTGAAGGAGCTGCTGGCATAGGCCCCGGCGCCCGGCTTCGGCCGGACGGTAAATACGCAGGATCATGCATGTGCTCGAATCGTTGCACCGCAACGTAAAGACCGTGGCCATGCCTTCGGCCATGGTCGTCGGGGCGCTCTTCTGCCGTCAGGTGACGGCTCTGGAGGCCTGGTCGGGGCAGATGATCACCCCGACACTGATTTTCCTGATGCTCTTCGTCACCTTCTGCCGCGTCAAGCCCCGGCAGATGAAGCCCTCGATGCTTCATCTCTGGCTGCTGCTGATCCAGGCCGTGGCATGCGTGGGCGTCTATGCCGCCCTGCATCCGTTCGATCCCGTCGTGGCGCAGGGGGCGATGATCTGCGTGCTGGCTCCCGTGGCGATGGCCGCTGTGGTCATTGCCGGCATGCTGGGGGCCGACGTGGCGACGATGGCCACCTACAGCCTGCTGTGCAACATGGCCGTGGCGGTTTATGCCCCCGTGGTGATCTCCTTCACGGGCACGGGCGTCTGCTCGTTCACCGAGATTCTGGCCCGTATCGCGCCGCTGTTGATCATGCCCTTTGCCGCGGCGCAGTTCTGCCGCTTTGTCTTCCCGAAGGGGGCGCAGTGGATTGGCGACCACGGGCAGATCTCGTTCTACATGTGGCTGCTGTCGCTGGTGGTCATCATCGGCCGCACGACGGCCTTCATCATCGACCTGCACGACGCATCGCTGCGGACCGAGCTGTGGCTGGCCGTGGCGGCCCTGGTACTCTGCCTGACGCAGTTCAAGGTGGGGCGGATGCTCGGCCGCCGCTACGGCGATGCCGTGGCCGGCGGGCAGTCGCTCGGGCAGAAGAATACGGTGCTGGCCGTATGGATGGCCCAGTCGTTCCTCGACCCGATCGCATCGATTGCCCCGACGGCTTACATCGTCTGGCAGAATTTCGTGAACTCCTACCAGATCTACCGTAAGGACAGGGAAAACTTGAAATAATCTCCGTAAACACAAGGTTTGCAATCGGATATACAAACCGTGCGCCCCGCTTCATGCGGTCCGGACAAGCCGGGCCCGAAGGCGGGGCGCGCGATTTGCTCCCCCGTCCTCGGATCGTTGTGTACGGGGCGTGCGGCGGAGCGTATCGCGCCGCTGCAGGTCCCGGGGCCGTTTCCTTCGCGCCAAAACCGCCTCCGGCTCTTGCACGGGTCGCGATTATTCCGTACCTTCGAAACCTTGACTGTACCGTTATGCTACGAACCCTGCTTGTCCTGATCGGCGCGCTGCTTGCCTGTGCCGGCTGTTCAGGGGATGACCGGACCACCGACCGGATGCTCGATGCCGCCGACCGGATTGTCGCCGCGCAACCCGACAGCGTCCTGCGCATCCTGCGCGAGATTCCGCCCGAGGCGCTCGGCGGCGAGGCCCGCCGTGCCCGTTATGCGCTGCTCTATGTCGAGGCCGCCGACCGCGGAGCGCTCGATGTGCCCGACGACTCGCTGCTGCGCATCGCCGAGGCCTACTACGGACCGCGTGAGCACGACCTGCGCAACCATTGCAAGATGCTCTATTACAGCGGACGCGCCTGCTGGAAGCGGGGCGACAAGTCGGGGGCGCTCCGCATGTACCTCGAGGTCGAGGAGAAACTGCGCCGCATCGACGAGCCCCGTTACCTCGGACTGCTCTATCTGCGTATCGGCGAGGTCTATCACGCCGAGCAGAACTTTGCTCGGGCCCACCGCTACTACCGCGAAGCCCGCGACCTGGTGATCCGGGGCGGAGATTCGCGCGATGCCGTCATCGCCCTGCTCGGCATGGCCGAGACGGCGCTGCGGATGCGTGACCCCGCGCAGGCGCGGCGATGCTGCTCGATGGCGCTCGACCTGGCCGATGAACTGCACGACGATTCGCTGGCCCGCCAGTGTCTCGGGAAATTCGCCCGCCTCTATATCATCCCCGATACGGTGCGCATACCCGAGGAGCTGCTCGGCCGGATCGAGGCTTCGGTCCGGGGCGACACGACGCATGCGGGACTGGCCACCCGGGCACGGGTCCAGCTGCTTCGGAACCATCCGGACAGTGCGCTCCGCACGCTGCAGGAGGCCGAGCGCCGGACGAGCGACCCGAATGACCTGCCCGCACTGCTCTATACGGCCTACCGGGCCAATGTCCGTGCGGGCCATTACCGCGAGGCGTCGCGCGACATCCATCGGTATATTCTCATGAACGACTCGCTCAACCGCAATGCCCTGAGGCAGTCGGCCGGCATGATCGAGAAGGAGTTCCTGCGCGAACGGGCCGCCTTTGCCGAGTATCGGATGCGGAGCCGGCGACGCTGGGAGATGGTCATCGCCGCCATGGCGCTGTTGGCGGCCGGAGGCGCGGCCTGGGTCGTGCGGCAGCAGATGCGGCTGCAGCGTGAGCGCAGCCTCAGGCAGTTGTCGCTTGTGCGTGAGGCCCGCGCCGAATACGGCCGTCTGTCCGAACGGCTCGAGCAGCGGCGGATTGTCGAGGACCGGCTCAAGGGGTTGGTCGCCACGCGCTTCGATATCGTGGACCGGCTCGGGAAGACCTTTTACGAGCGGGAGAATACGGCCTCGCAGCAGGCCGTGATGTTCCGTCAGGTGAAGGAGCTCATCGACGGGTTTGCCGAGAGCGGCGAAATGCTGCGCGAGGTCGAGCAGATGGTCGATGCCGTGCACGACGGGGCGATGCGGCGCCTGCGACATGATTTCCCCGCCATGAAGGAGTCCGACTGCCGGCTGCTGTGTTACGTCTTCGGCGGCTTCTCGCCGCAGGTCATCAGCCTCTTCATGCGCGACAGCGTGGCCAACGTCTATGCCCGCAAGTCGCGCCTCAAGTCGCGGATCAAGGCCTCGGACGTCGCCGACCGGGAGTTCTATCTTTCGTTGTTCGGATAGCGGCGGGAAAGGGAATCTCCCGTAGGAAAAGATGCGGTGCGGGGACGGATCATCCGTCCCCGCACCGTGTTTGTGACCGGCAGTCTGCCGGGTTTACTTGCGGAAGATGAAATAGACGGCCAGGATGATGCAGAGAAATCCGGCCAGGTGGTTCCAGCGCAGCGTGTCCGACTTCATGAAGACCAGCGCGAAGAGGGTGAATACCGAGAGCGAGACCACCTCCTGGATGACCTTCAGCTCCCAGATCGAGAAGGGACCTCCGAATTCGGCCGAACCGAGGCGGTTGGCCGGTACCTGGAAACAGTATTCGAACAGGGCAATGCCCCAGCTCAGGAGCACGATGGCCATCAGGCCGAAGCGCTCGAGTTTCGACTTGAATGCGATGTGGCCGTACCATGCCAGCGTCATGAAGGCGTTGGAGACGACCAGCAGCGTGACGGTAAGGAATCCGCGGAACATGATTGGATATAGGGTGTTTTTGGGTTATTTTCCGTGTGTGGGTCAGGCCAGGTCGGCGTCGGTGACCTGCGTGAAGTCATCGACGATGCGGTCGGCGTCCGCCTCCGCAAGCAGCGCCTCGCGCGGCAGGGTGGTGGCCAGCGCGACGATGCGTTCGGCCCCGGCCCGGCGGGCCGCCTCGATGCCGGCCTTGGCATCCTCGAAAACGATGCATTCGCCCGGGGTGACATCCAGGGCTTCGGCTGCCTTGAGGTAGATCTCCGGATCGGGTTTGCAGCGCGTGACCGCATCGCCCGAGATCCGGGCGTCGAAGAATCCGGCAATGCCGCAGCGCTCCAGCACGAAATCGACATTCGCCCGGCAGCCCGACGACCCGACGGCGCAGCGGATACCCAGCGCACGCAGGCGGAGGAGCAGGTCGCGGAGTCCTGCGACGGGGCGGATCTCCGGAGCGTAGATCTCGCGGTAGATCGCCTCCTTCTCGTCGGCCAGGGCCTGCAGCCCGCGCGAGGCGATTACCTCCTCGGGCAGGATCAGCCGCATGATGTCGTCGTTGCCCATGCCGAATCCCTGGGAGAGGCGTTCTTTCCAGTTGCGGACTCCGTAGCGGTCGCAGAAGATCTCGAAGGCGCGGATGTGGGCCGGGGTGTTGTCCACCAGCGTGCCGTCCATGTCGAAAAGCGCAGCTTTTTTCATCGTCGTGTCGTTTTCAGCGGGCAAAGGTAGCTAAAAATCCGACACCCTGAACCTTCGGGCCTCAGAATTTGAGCTGCACGCCCAGATTGACCGCGAAGCGCTGGATCCGTTCGCCGGGCTGCGGGTCGCGGTGCGTGAGGCGCCAGATGAAATCGACGCGGCAGATGCGCAGGATGTTCTCGATGCCGAAGCCCGCCTCGACATAGGGCGTCGAGACGGAGGACATGCCTGGCGGGAAGAGCAGCGGGGCGCCCGAGCCGGGGCGTGCGCCGTTGTTGCGTTCGGAGAGTGTGCCCCAGACACCCTTGCAGATGGCCACTTCGCGCCACTTGAGTCGCTTGATCAGGGGCAGGCGACCGAGCAGGATGCCGTTGAAGTGGTGCTCGTAGAACCAGGCGAACCACGTGTCGGAGGCGAATTCGTAGTAGTCCATGCACGAGAAGGCGTAGGGGTCGTAGAAGTAGGTGCCGTTGCCTTCGTGGAGCTTGAGCAGCAGGTAGGGGACCCGGCCCGAGATGTGGCCGCCCTGCAGCGTGAGGTCCGAGTAGCCGAGGGGCGGCAGTTCGGGGCGGTAGCGGAGCGATCCCTCGATGCGGCAGTAGCGGCTGCTTCGGTCGAGGATTCCCGGGATGCCGGCCGTGAAGAAGAGGGTGGTGATCGGGTATTTCGATCCGAGCGACTGCTTGTCGAAGGGCTGGCGGTAGACGGTTTCGTCCTTGGCGAAGCGCAGCCCCACGCGTACCGAGGCGTCGGCGACGGAGCCGGCCGGGCGGCCGTCGGGGTAGCGCATCGGGACGTAGCGGTTGGCATGGATCCTCCTGAGCCGTGTGCCGAGGAAGGCCGTCACGCCGTGGTGCCATTCGTGTTCGTAGGCCAGGTCGCCTTCGTCCACCATCGACAGCCGCGTGTCGCCGCGCGAGAGGATCGACGAGAGGATGTTGCTCTCGGTCAGCGCATTTTCTCCGGCGCCGAGCTGCAGCACGTCGTGGCGGCCCGAGAGGGTCAGCTCGCGCGTCAGCTGCCGGTTGAAGGCTACCTCGAGGCTCCCGCCTCCCTTGAACCGTCCGTCGCGCGTACCGTAGGCCGCATAGCCCGAGATGCGGAAGCGGCGGCTCAGCTCGGTGGTCGTGCGCCCGCCGAGCTGCATGCGGAACCCTTCAAGGCGGTTGAAACTGGCCATCTTGTAGTAGGGGCCGATGCCGATGTACTTCGTGTTCCAGTGACCGACGATCAGCGTATTGATGAGCGTGTAGATGTTGCGGTAGAGCGGGACCTCCTGGATCGAATCGACCATCGAGTAGATGCCCCGTTCGCGGTCGCTCAGCGCGTAGGGGCGCACCGAATCCCAGAAGGCCTCGTCGCGGCGGTTGGTCTCCTCGTCGGCCAGTACCACGCGGTTGTCCATGCGCAGCACCTCGTCGGGGATCGGCTCGCCGATGCGCACGTCGCTGTAAGCCACCTCGCGCGTGCCGATGAACGAGGTGAGTTTCGACGAATCGGCCGTCGAGACGGAGAATTCCGCCGACACGCGGTCGCGGACGCGAAACCAGCGGCCCTTGTCCGCCGGACGGTTCTCGTTGTCGAGCATCAGGTGCCTGATCCAGTTGACGTTCACGCCCTTGGGCATGCGCGCCGAGGCCGACTGGAGGGCGTAGGACGCCGAGTCGATGTTGACCTCTCCGTCGAGCACCGGGGTGGTGAGGCGCTTGGGGTGGAAGCGGATTTTGTAGACCTTGCGCCCCTCGGTCACCATGCTGTCCACCAGGAAATAG
>ENA-OYAO01000977-OYAO01000977.1-human-gut-metagenome-genome-assembly--contig:-NODE-977-length-10025-cov-3.469308_pt1 | contig 10025 bp, 9 predicted proteins | sample MGYA00243429_ERZ652822 | MGnify/ENA primary metagenome ERZ652822 (study PRJEB26926, sample SAMN06164533) | human gut metagenome | biome: ENVO:00009003; feature: ENVO:2100002; material: ENVO:00002003... | reverse complement strand
GCTATGGGGATAAAGATCTGGAAGAACTCAGCAGCACACTTGCCAGTCTGGAAAATGCCGTGGTGGTGCTGGGAAGCGTGTTTGAGCTGGAACGCAGTAAGCTCAGGCTGAACAAAAAAGCGCAGAAGCTAATCGCGCAGTGCAAAAGCATCGGCTACACCGAAGAATTGGCTAAGCCGAAGCCCTTTGAGCTGAAAATGATGATGATCGACCGGGCCAAAGAACAGGGCACCAGCCTGCCGGACGGCGCAGCGGCGGCGCTGCTGGAACGCTGCGGCGAGGACCCTTTCCTGCTGGAAAATGAGGTGGACAAGCTCTGTGCATTGTCCGGGTACCAGACGGTCACGGCAGCGATGGTGGCGGAAATGGGCACGGTCAGTCTGGAAGCAGACGTGTTCGAGATGATCCGCATGATCACGGCCAAAAACGCCACAGGTGCCTGCAAAAAGCTGCAGACTTTGCTGCGCCTGCAGCAGGAGCCCATTGCCATCACGGCGGCACTGATCGGCAGTTATGTGGACCTGTACCGTGTCAAGCTGGGCGCGGCAAAGCGCAAGCCTTACGGCACCGTGTTCAAGGATTTCGGCTACAAGGGCAGTGACTACCGGCTCAAGCGTTCGGCCGAGACGGCCTCGCACTACACGCTGGGCCAGATCGAAAACTGTATGCAGGTGCTTCTGGAACTGGACCAGAGCCTGAAAAGCCAGCCCACCGATGACCAGATCTTGCTGGAAACAGCGCTGTGCCGGTTGGCAATGGCGGGGAGCGGACGATGAAGGAAAACGAAATGATCCATACCAGCCGGGTGCTCATTGTGGAGGGCAAATACGATGCGGCCCGGCTTTCCCATCTGACCGATGCCATGATCCTGCTGACCGACGGCTTTGGCATTTACAGCGACAAAAAGCGCCAGCAGCTGTTCAAAGCGCTGGCGCAGAAAAACGGCCTGATCCTGCTGACGGATTCGGACGCGGCAGGCTTCCGCATCCGCACCTACATCACCAATCTGGTGGGAGAAAAGAATGTGGTGCAGGCTTACGTGCCCGCGATCCACGGCAAGGAAAAGCGCAAGGAACAGCCCGGCAAGGAGGGCCTGCTGGGGGTCGAGGGTGTGGACGACGCCATCGTTCTGCAGGCGCTGCGGGATGCCCTTGGCGCAGAGGCGGGTGCTGCACCAGCCCGTCCGGAAGGACGGCAGATCACCTATACCGATCTCTATGAGTGGGGGCTCTCCGGCAGGCCGGGCAGTGCCGAGCGCAAGGCAAAGCTGCTGAATGCGCTGGGTCTGCCGCCGCGTCTTTCCAAAAAGGAGCTGGTGGAGGCGCTGAACCGACTGTATACGTTTGAACAATTGGACGAGATGCAGTTGAAAATCCTGAATAACTGACTGTATGGCGCAGGGGAGAGCATGCCGCTCACCTCTGCGCTGTTTTTGTGTCCGGGGCGTTCCAGCGCTGACGCAGAAGCTCCAATGCATGGGTCTCAAGGCGGGAGACATAGCTCCGGCTGATGTTCAGAAGCCCGGCCACCTCCAGCTGGGTCAGCGGCGGCTGGCCGGCAAGGCCATACCGCAGCAGGATGATCTGCCGTTCCCGGGCGGGCAGGCCGTCCAGAAGCAGTCTGGCCCGGCGGATCTCGGCCTGCTTTTCGCAGGTCTCCTCCATGCAGAAGCTGTCCTGCAGAACATCGGCCAGAGTCAAAGAGGAAGCCTCATCAGATTCCAGCGTTTCCTGCAGAGAGACAGTGCCGCCGGTCTTGCGCTCCCGCCGGAACTGCATCCGGAGCTCGTTTGCTATCCTCACCCGAGCGAACGCCGGATGGAGAATCGGAACCATCTCCACCGCCCTCGGGGTCGTTGTCGTCCTCTTCAGGGTCTACCGGGAAGGTGGTCCAGTCGATTTCATCCTCCGGTGAACCGAAGAGCACCACATGGGCGACCTTGCCGTCCCACACCACCTTGCGCACCACGGTGCGGATAGCGGCACGTTTCTGGATCACGGTCATGTCGTCGATGTTGTCGTGGAACACGGTCAGCAGTTGACGCATCAGGTCGAACTCCATCCCTGCTAGAACGCCTTCGTCCGTAAGGCTTTCCAGTTCCCGGATGCGGGAGCTCAGGGCGGCATCCTGACCGTTCAGCTCCTCAATGCGCTTTTTCAGGTGGACTGCGGCGGTGCTGTCTCCAAAATCGGCAAGGGAGTCGATGAGGGCGGTGATCTTCCGCTGCGTCTCGGCTTGCTCCTTGCGCAGGGCAGAAAGCTTGGTCTCACACTCGGAACGGTTGCCTGCGTGGGCGGACTTTGCCTTTTCCAACTGCTTCATAAAGTCGCTGGAATGGTCGGCAAGGTGCTTGACCTGTTCGCAGATGGCAGCATCCAACAGATTGCCGTTGGCATTGGGGACGCTGCAAAGCTCCCGGCGGCTGCGCTCCTTCAGCTTGCACATATAGGGGAAAACCACCCGCCCGTCTGCCGTTTTGCGCCCGGTGACCTTGGGGTACATCCGGCTGCCGCAGGAGCACCACAGCAGACCGGTGAGCAGCGCCTCGTTGCCGCGGGATGCGTGGTAGGACTTGGATTTGTTCCGCTCCAGCGATTCCTGCACCCGGATCCACCGGTTGGAGGAAATGATGCCGGGGTGTTCGCCCACCGAAACGATCCACTCGTTGATGGGATTGTAGACGGTGGCACGCCCCTTTTCCTGATCGCTGCGGTTGTAGGCAAGCACGCCACGCACACCGTCGAAATTGGACTCCGGGGCGAACAGCTCTGCCTCATTGTCCACAAAATACTGATAGGCGTCCTTGTCTGCAATCAGGTAGACAGGATTCTGCAAAATCGACTTGATGGAAAACCGGGTGAACGAACGCCCGGTTTTTGTTTTGATGCCCTGCCGCAGCAGCTCGGTCTCGGTCATGGTCAGAGAATCGTACTGCTCGTAGAGGTCGAAAATTTTGTAGATGATCTCTGCTTCGTCCGGCAGCAGCTTGAGCTTGCAGGCCTTCTTGGTCTTGCCGTCCACCGTGATGCTCTTGACGCTCTCGGAAGCATAGCCCGTGGGGGTCGTGCCGCCCAGCCAGCGCCCGGTCTTTGCCAGCTCGTGCATGTTGTCCTGGATACGCTCCGCGATGGTCTCACGTTCCAGCTGACTGAACACCGATGCGATGTACATCATCGCGCGGCCCATGGGGCTGGACGTGTCAAAACTTTCACGGATGGACACAAAGTCGATGCCCAGCCGTCCCAGTTCTTCAATCAGGCTGGAAAAGTCGCTGATGTTGCGGCTGATGCGGTCCAGACGGTAGACCACAATGGCCTTGAATTTCCGTTCCTTGGCCGCAGTCATCATCTTTTTGAAATCCGGGCGGTTCAGGTTGCCGCCGGAAAAGCCCTCGTCCTCAAAGACAACGGCATGTTCCGCAGCGGCATCGCCGTAGTGAGTGCGGATATATTCGCGGCAGAGGTCGATCTGATTTCCGATACTTTCGCCCTTACCGGTATAGCGGGACTTGCGGGAATAGATGGCAATGGTGTCGGCAGTTTTGGCCATGAGATACTCCTTTCCTGTTGTCCGGTGGCCGTAGATGCGGCTATTGTAGCATGGCAGGCCATCTTTGTAAAGAAAAATAACGATAGTCATACATATTTCATCATACTACGAACGGAGGTGTCAAGGATGTGACAAGGCAGAACAAGCGAGGAAGTCAGGATGTTTGACTATTTCTATGGGCAGTCGGGCGAGATGTTCTCGTATTTCCGGGTGCCCAAAATTTTATTCCGGGACATAAAATTCAAGGACCTGTCCACTGATGCCAAAACGCTGTACGGCATCCTGCTGGACCGCATGGGGCTGTCGGTGAAAAACGGATGGCTGGATGAGCAGGGAAGGGTGTATATCATTTTTCCTGTGCAGGAGGTCATGGATGCACTGGGCTGTGCCGATAACAAGACAACCAAACTGTTCCGGGAATTGGAAAAGTTTGGTCTGATTGAGCGCAAACGGCGCGGGCTGGGAAAACCCAATCTGATTTACGTCAAAAACTTTGCAGACCCACGATGCCGCAATCGTGGAAAGAACGATTCCGGTGCCGCGGATTCAGCGCAGCAGGAAACGGCAAAATCACGAGGAAATAAGACTGAGTGGAATAAAACCGAGGGGAGTGAACCTGATCCTTTCTCTTCCGATGCGGAGGACGAACCGGATGAGCGCACACGACTGGAAGCGTATTTTATGCAATCGTTGGAGGTGGACTTGCTGCTCCGGGCCTGCCCGGATGAGGAGGACACTATCAATCAAATCGTGAATCTTCTGGTGGATACCTGCTCTTCGAAACGCAGAATGCTGCGGGTGGCAGGAGATGACAAGCCTGCGGAGGTCGTGCGCAGCCGATTCATGAAGCTGAATGCAGACCATATCCGCTTTGTGCTGAAGTGTCTTGCGGAAAGTACCGCACCGGTCCGGAACATGAAGCAGTATCTGCTGGCTGCACTCTACAATGCACCCACGACCATGCAGCTTTATTACCAGAACCAAACCAATCATGATTTATCGAACAGGGGGTGATGAAAATGTCGAAAAAAGCAACCACGATTGCTATCGTCAATCAGAAAGGCGGAACCGGCAAAACCACGACTTGCGAAAATCTGGGCGTGGGGCTTGCACGGGAAGGCAAAAAGGTGCTGCTGGTGGATGCCGACCCGCAGGGGTCGCTTACCATAGTCGCTTCGCTCCTATGGCCAGTTGTGCGCACTACATGCGGATTCATAGTTGTCCGCTGCGCAGACATTGCCATCAGCATGGGCTGGCAGCAGCCCGATGAACTGCCTGTTACGCTTTCTGCCCTGATGGCAAAAGCCATGAACGACCAGTGCATCCCGCCCGGTGAAGGCATCCTGCACCATGTGGAAGACGTTGACCTGATTCCAGCTAACATCGAACTGGCAGGGCTGGAAGTGGCCCTTGTCAACAGTATGAGCCGGGAAAAGATGCTCAAACAGGTGTTGGACAGCGCCCGGCGGGAATACGATTATATCCTGCTGGATTGTACGCCGTCTCTGGGAATGCTGACAGTAGTCGCTCCGCTTCTATGGCTAGCGGTACGCACTATGTGCGAATTTATAATTATCTCCTGCGGAGATACCGCCATCAATGCACTGGCCGCAGCGGATACCACTCTGATTCCGGTGCAGGCGCAGTACCTTTCAGCAAAGGGACTGGAGCAGCTGCTGCAGACCATTCAGAAAGTGCGCCGGCAAATCAACCCGAAGCTGAAAATCGAGGGTATCCTGATGACCATGACGGACAGTCGTACCAATTACGGCAGGGAAATCGATGCACTGATTCGGCAGGTGTACGGCAGCAAAATCCGGGTGTTTGAGCAGCCCATTCCGCACTCTGTCCGTGCGGCGGAAATCAGCGCGGGGGGCAGGAGCATCTTTGCCCATGACCCGAAAGGAAAGGTGGCAGCGGCCTATCAATCTTTGACGAGGGAGGTGCTGGCCGATGCCGAAAAGCAACGCAAACTTGGCGCTGAAAGGTCTCGATGAGATGTTTTCCACCGAAGAATCCCGGCAGGAGCAAAAGCGGGAGCAAGTGCAGCAGATTCCCATCGAGGAGCTGTTTCCCTTCAAAGAGCATCCGTTCAAGGTGCTGGACGATGAGGCCATGCAGCGTACGGTGGAAAGCGTGGCACAGTACGGCGTACTGGCTCCGCTGATTGCAAGGCCCCGCCCGGAAGGCGGATATGAGATCATCTCCGGCCACCGCCGTCAGCACGCCGCCGAGCTTGCCGGGCTGGACACGCTGCCGGTCATTGTGCGGCAGATGTCGGATGATGCTGCTGTGATATTGATGGTGGATTCCAACCTTCAGCGCGAAAACATCCTGCCCAGTGAGCGGGCTTTTGCGTACAAAATGAAGCTGGAAGCCTTAAAAAATCAAGGTGCTAGGTCGGATTTAACTTCTCGCCAAGTTGGCGAGAAGTTGTGGAGTGTATCACAAGTTAGCGCAGACGCAAACGAAAGTGAACGTCAGGTTCACCGATTTATCCGTCTGACCAACCTTATTCCTGAACTGCTGGACATGGTAGATGAAAAGAAAATCTCCTTTAATCCCGCTGTGGAACTGTCCTATCTGGACGAGGCTCAACAGCGGGATTTTTTGCAGGCCATGGACGAGACCCAAAACGCGCCGTCCCTGTCGCAGGCGCAGCGAATGAAAAAGCTGGCGCAGGAAGGAAAGCTCACCTATGAGGCTGCCTTTGCCATTATGGGGGAAGCCAAAAAGGATGAACTGGACAAGGTGGTCATCAAAAACGATACCCTGAAAAAGTATTTTCCCCGCAGCTACACGCCCCGGCAGATGGAAGATGTCATCATCAAGCTGCTGGAACAGTGGCAGCGCAGACAACAGCGTCAGAACGAACGCTGAAAAATCGGAACCGAAAGACCCATGAGGTCTTTTCTTTTTTGCAAAATTTTGGAGGACAACGACTATGAATACCACGATTGATTTCAAGACCACAAAGACCATTGAGAACATGAGCCGCAAAATCGACGGCATGGAGCGTGCCGTTTCCGGCTTCTTCAACAAGATGAGCGACATTGCGGAGCGCAAGTACGGTGACCCGCAGGTTTATCTGGCGGCAGTCGGCCCGGCGAGGGACCTGAGCGCCATTCTGCTGGAAGAAGCGCCCGGCATTCTGCCCTGCTTTGACGAGACGGATGACACTTTCGGCATTTCCAAGGAGCTGCCCGTGGCGGGCTGCTACAACCCCAAGCAGGTGCTGGAGCTGTCGGGCAAGCGCTACCTGACCGGCCCGGTCGTCTTCGTCCGCTTCAACATGGAAGGCGAGTATGTCTCCCTGACGATGGGCGACCTGCACTGCATTCAGGAGTATCTGGAACAGCACAGCGCGGCGCTTATGGCCGACGGCAAGAACCTGCACTGCATCTGCCTGGACTGAGGAGGCCGCAATGATGAGCTTTTTTGTGGGCTTTGCTTTCTTTGAACTGGGCGTTTTCTGCGGCTTTTTTGCCGCTTCCCTGATGCAGGCGGCACGAACCGGAGAAATTGTGATTACGGTAAAGGAGGATACGGATGGAACAGGAAAAGAATACCCTTTCGGTGCTGCAAATTGCGCCGGGGCAGCACCCGAAGCCGATTGAGATTGACAATGACCTGAAAGCGCTGCAGCAGGCGGTTGGCGGCTCGATTGGTGCAAGCTATCCTTTTGAAGACCCGGTGGCCATCGTTTACAACGATGACGGCAAGCTCATGGGGCTGCCGCTGAACCGCGCTCTGCGGGATGAAAGCGGCGAGGCCTATGATGTGGTTGCCGGAACATTTCTGGTGGTGGGTCTGGGCGAGGAGGATTTTGCATCCCTCTCCCCGGAGCTGACGCAGAAATACGAGGAGCTCTTTCATCAGCCGGAAACTTTTATGCGCCTGGGCCGTCAAATGCTGGTGCTGCCTGTTCCGGACGAAAATGTGCGGACGGAAACGGCAAAAGCAAAGCCCCCGGCGGTGCACGAACGATGAGGAGATATTCCTGCAGAGGGGGTGGTATTGCGGAAAAATTCAAAGAAGCGGACGCTATCTTGATCGGAGCCAGTAACGGCCTGTCCATCACCGAAGGACTGCATTTGTTTGCAGATAATGCAGCCTTTGATGAATTGTTTGGAGATTTCAAACAAAAATACGGCTTACGTTGTATTTTGCAGGGCATGATGGCCGGATGGCCCAGCGAGGAGGAAAAGTGGGCCTTCTGGGCTCGGCTCATCCATCATTACTGCGGGCAGTACCAGCCTACGCCGGTGATGAACGATTTGAAGGCCATTGTGGGAGAGAAAGATTACTTTGTCGTCACATCAAACGGAGAAGGTCACTTTGAACTGTGTGGCTTCGATCCGACGAAAATCTATGAGATTGAGGGCAACTGGATTACTATGCAGTGTGCCCGCCCCTGCCACGATACCCTCTATTCAAGTTTAGAGGTGGCCGAAAAATTATCGGCTGCCGAACAGGGCGGCCATGTGCCTACAGAGTTGGTGCCGCGCTGTCCCAAGTGCGGAGGTCCCATGGACATCCACATGGGCGCGGGTCAGAGAATGATTCTGGATACCGCTGCTCAGGCACGGTTCCAAAACTTTCTGAAAACCTACCACGGGAAGAAACTGGTGGTTCTGGAGCTGGGCATTGGCTGGCGTAATCAACTGATCAAGGCTCCGATGATGCGCTTGGTGGCCAGCGAGCCAAACGCCACTTACAGGCACAGAAAGAACTTGTGGACCGTATGCGGGCGTGGGGTGTTTCGCTTCTGAATGCGCCTGTTCCTGAACAGATGAAGTATGCTTCTTTAGCAGAGGCTGCTTCTCACCTCATGCAAGTTCTGAACGACCCGGAACACATCACTGGGTAAAAAGCGTCCCGCAGGGATGCGCAGCCTGCATTGGGAAAAATGCAGATCATAGGGGCTTGGGGTGTTCCCCAACAAGCGTTTTGCAACGCAAAAGTCGCCGTTGTATATACGACGGCATTGCTTGCTGGTACAATGTCATCGATGAAACAAAAATAGTTTCATCAAAGACGATTATATGGTTGTGCCGATTTCCGAAACATAGTAATATTGAAGTACTAACTGGGGCTGAAAGTGGCAAAACTGCTTGCTTGGTTTCCATTCAGGAATTACTAACAGCGTAGACCGTCCGTTCGCTTCGTAAAAGATTCAATGTTTTGATTGGTTGGGTCGGCACAACCGTTACCCGTGTCAACAACGCGCCTGTTACTTTTGCGAAGAAGCGAAACTGCCCTGAAAGGAGAGGTGTATATGAGTTATTGTCCGGTAGCTGGAATTGATGTCAGCAAACGATTCAGTGATATGTGTATTTTGTCGCCAGACAACAAAATCTTTGCGCAAGAAAAGATTTATCACGACGAAACATCGATAAATCGAGCGAACGCCCTACTCCAAAAGGTTGAGCAGCTTTTTTTCAGTAAGCCTGTTATTGTGATGGAGTCCACCTCACACTACCATTTGATCCTCTTTCAATTTTTCTCAGAGCATGGATATGACGTGATCGTGGTGAATCCACTTCAAAGCAATTCGATGAAGGACTTCTCTATCAGAAAGAGGAAAACCGATCGTGTGGATGCCTTCAAACTGGCAATGATGTATCGAACGAAGACATTGCGTCCTTCCCAAATTCCTCAAACGGCAACGCGTGCGCTACGCCAGCTCTGCAGACATCGTGCGGAATTGTTGAACGACGTTTCGAGTTATAAAAACCGATTAACAGCCCTTTTGGATCAGACCTTTCCGGGCTATGATAAGGTCTTTTCCGATGTGGGAGGCGTCACTTCTTGCGCTGTGCTTGTACGTTTTCCAACGCCGACCATTTTGCTTGTAGAGGAAGAATCAGAACTGGTTGAAGTGATTGCTGCTGCAAGCAAGTCTGGTTATAGTTTTGCTAAAAAGAAAGCTGGATTGCTAATCTCTGCAGCACAAAAAACGCAGACATTGGGGATTCATTCATGTGCCGATGAAACACTCATTGTGTGTACCATTCAAATGCTTCGTACATTGTCCGAAAGTGTGCTTCAAATAGAAGCCGCAATAGATAATTTGCTGGCTCAGATAAAAGAAATGCGAAACAACGTTTCTTTACTGCAAAGCATCCCTGGTATTGGTAGTCATTCGGCAGCCCTTTTACTAGGAGAAATCGGAGATATCTCGTTGTTCAAGAAGCCGAAACAGCTTGCAGCATATTTTGGTTTAGATCCAACAGAGCGGCAATCCGGATCATTCAGAGGAACAAGGAACAAGCTCTCAAAACGTGGCTCTCCCTATGCAAGAGCTGCACTTCACATGGGAGTAGTTAATTCGATTTGTAAGCGCGGAAAGGACTCTGCAGCGAACCCCGTACTGCTCAGTTATTATGAAAAGAAATGTAAAAACAAACCGGCAAAGGTTGCTCAAGCAGCGTCAATGCACAAACTGGTCTTTATAATCTTTGCAGTCTTGCGTG
>ENA-OYAO01000960-OYAO01000960.1-human-gut-metagenome-genome-assembly--contig:-NODE-960-length-10212-cov-4.010928_pt1 | contig 10212 bp, 5 predicted proteins | sample MGYA00243429_ERZ652822 | MGnify/ENA primary metagenome ERZ652822 (study PRJEB26926, sample SAMN06164533) | human gut metagenome | biome: ENVO:00009003; feature: ENVO:2100002; material: ENVO:00002003... | reverse complement strand
TTTCTGCCTGTCTCGTGGGCTCGGAGATGTGTATAAGAGACAGGACCTGAAGGATAAGAAGAAAAAAGGAATCCCCGTAGATACTCTCCGAGGCAAGAATGTAGCGCTGATCTTTGAGAAGACCAGTACCCGTACCAGATGTGCTTTTGAAGTGGCAGCCCATGATCTGGGAATGGGAACGACTTATCTGGATCCCACCGGATCCCAGATCGGCAAAAAGGAAAGCATTGCCGATACTGCCAGAGTACTGGCAGGCATGTTCGAGGGTATCGAATATCGTGGCTTCGGACAGGATATTGTGGAGGAACTGGCAAAATATTCCAAGGTGCCCGTATGGAACGGCCTGACCAACGAGTTCCATCCCACCCAGATCCTGGCCGACTTCCTCACCATCCGGGAGCACTTTGGCCATCTGAAGGGCATCAACTTCGTTTACTTCGGCGATGCCCGCTACAACATGGGCAACAGCCTGATGGTGGGCTGCGCCAAGATGGGCCTGAACTTCACCGCCTGTGCACCCAAGAAGTACCAGCCGGACGCTGCCCTCGTGGCCGAGTGCCAGAAGATCGCTGCCGAGACCGGTGCTACCCTCACCTTTGAGGAGGATTCCGCCAAGGCCGCCAAGGGTGCCGACGTGCTGTACACTGATGTGTGGGTGTCCATGGGTGAGCCGGTGGAGGTGTGGGCTGAGCGCATCAACGACCTTGCCGCCTACCAGATCAACCAGCAGCTGATGGACATTGCGGGCCCGCACGCTGTGTTCATGCACTGCCTGCCCGCCTTCCACGACCACAAGACCACCGTGGGCAAGGAGATGGGCGAGCGCTTTGGCCGCGATGCCATGGAAGTGACCGATGAAGTGTTTGAAGGCCCCCAGAGCATCGTGTTCGACGAGGCCGAGAACCGGATGCACACCATCAAGGCCGTCATGGCGGCGACCTTGGGCTACGAGAAATGATGGATTCCGCTTGTGCGGAATATGATGTGCTGCGCAAATAGAAACAGGCTGTTGGAACAGGAATCCAACAGCCTGTTTTTGTATGATCTGTGCCAGACCGTCTATCTCTCGCCGCAGATCTGTATACCCGCAGGCGATGTAGATGCTTGCCTCTCCACGGAGTGCTGCGTCTCTGTATTTTTCAGACTGCTCTCAAAAACACATTTTTTCCATGGTGCTATTTTCGCACTTTGGAGAGAGCGAGGGAAAGACATGGTTTCATTAGGCGGGTACTGTTCGAGCCCCTGCGTGTGATGCATGACGACTTTTCGTTTTTTAGAACGATGATTCGTTAAATGGACTCAATTTGCTACAGATCTGCTACAAACGGCAAATTTAATCTGCTTTTTTCTTCGCACAAAAGCATTCAAACATCGTTCCTTTCCGACGCTCATATGCTCCTTTATAGTCAAAGTCTGGCGGAGTCGGTTTGAAAGTTTTATCTTCTTTTTGACCACTGTATGCTTTCATTTGGAATTCCCGAAGCTGTTCCAAATCAATAGTTCCAACATGTGCTGTTGCATTACTTCCTCCTTTTATTCTCAGGATGTCCTTATTTTCGGTTTTAGACGGTTTTGTGATTCGGCTGTCTCCATACTTGGAGGTATTCGTCTGGATGCAGTAGCAGTGAATATCTCTACTTAGTGATTCAATTATATTGCTATAATAGTTCACATCCTGATTCCACTCGACTGCGATCAACGCATCAATATAGGATTGAAAAATCGAACGATCTCGAATGGATGTAAGCTCAAAGCAGCAGTACACTGTAAACCAAAATCCGTTCCAGCTATACAACTCATACTTTGCATCACATTTAGCTTCAGAACTTTCTATTCCTTCCATAGCTCTTAGATATAAGCTTTCAATCATCCTTTTTTCTTCAGGTGCAAAATGATTCTTTGAGTGGTACAGAATCACAGAGTGCCACTGACCTGTCCACTTTTCTTCATACGGAAGAATCACTGCTGTCAGATTATAAACACAGTTATCCTCAATAATATGCTCTACCCCTGTTACAACTGCCAAATGATTTTTTTCGCAAGTTCTAGCCAGCGTTGGCAGCCATTCTTTTGGAGTACACGCTTCCGGCATTACCAACATATCTGCTTTTTCCCGAACAGCAGTATTCACCAGTTCTGCTATCTGCTGATATCTTCGGTAGCTTCTGTTCGGTTTACGCATAACAGCCTGGTCAAAGTTTGAAATGTCCATTTGGATATTGGCAACGGCTACCCTAATCTTTGAAAAGCTCGGCTTTCCGATTTGAAAAACGGGCTGCTTATTGAGTTCACCAGTTTTTATATTTTCTTCTATAAATCTATTATTTGTCCAACCTTCAAATGAAAGTGGGCTATAGTTCAACTGCCAGCATTGTTTGAAAATTTCCTCGATTTTATTCAAATCTTCTAGATCTTTTTTACGAACAAGATCATACATCAATCTTGCGAGCATCAGATCTGCCGGTTTGATAAGGTAGGGGTAATAGATGTATCTCTGATTTATAATCTTGTTCATTTTTTCTTGAAAAGTTTCTGTGCAGGTTTCTTTTTTCAGAAGCTCCACTACATTATCTTCATTGGTCAGATCCTTTTTCCGCGGATTCTCACCACCACAACTCACTAGTTCTGGCCAGATAACACACAGATTTTTATCCAGCATTTTAGCTTTAAAATAACCTTTCGAACGATTCTGTGCTTTTGTCAAAAGTTCTTTCATCTGTTCGCTGAGCAGGCTCTGCGCATCTTCTAACTTCCATTCCTCAAAAGTCTCCCCATCATGAAGTGCCATCGGACGAGCTATGCTGGAAATGAGATGTTCTTGCAGTGCCTCTCGCAATGCATTTGTTACAAATCCGGTATCACCATCCACTCCTTCTATGGTATAACTTGTTTTATCAAGCGTGTCTATGACGAGGGCAATAAACCTAAGTAGTGCCTTATAGGATTTTTTTACAAATAAGATCGCAATTACTCGTTCCCAGAGTGTATAATTTTCAATTATTGTTTTTGGCGTAAATATTTTATGGATGTCACGGACAAAATTATACTCTTCTCCTTTCGTCTTCTCCGAAATCAGTCCATTTATCCTTTGTAACTTCCCCAGATATTTCGAAAGTGCGTATTTATCAACAGCTATATCGTCCACTTCACGAAGTTTATTCACTCCATGGTGGCTTAGTTCAAAAACCTCCGAATAATCGTCCTCCTGAAACACAGCGTCATCTTCCGGCATCCAGCGAAATTCCGATTTGTTTTTTTCAATGCTATTCTTAAAACAAGTGATCAATGCATCCGATTGTCCACGCTGAAAGTAGAACAACTTAATTTTGCTTGCCTGTAATTGGATTTTCGTGGCGCTTCCCAATGGTTTTGTAAACTCTGGCAAAATACAGTAAGTTCCACATTCGTCTTCTTCTTTTTTGAAAACAGCCCTCGCATTCCGGTTTTCTTTACCCGTCCAGCGTGAATTATTTACCGTATAATATTCAAAGGCCTCATAGAATTCCAGTTTACCATCCTGCGCTTTTTGAGCGATTCGGCTTCCCTTTTCCACCTTTTCCACAAGCAATATATCATCTACATACCGTCCATAGTAAAGTGGATTCCATCCGTCCAAAATTGCTGTATCAAATTTTTTCAGACACTCGTTTGCTAAAACCCCCGATGGCAGAAACCCAATTGGTAATATACGGCGAATCCGCTCTTCTCCTCTATGCTCTCTGTAGATTTGTGAATATCTTTTGATCACACAGTACACAAAGTCATTTATCCCACTCAGATATTCTTCATTGTAGTCAGATTTTCCTTTTACCCTAGTAAGAATCTCCTTCATGAATTTCTCTGATACATCCACGGAGTAGTAGTAGCGCTTAAAGTCTAGCGTAAAAATCAGAACATCATCTTGTTGCATACACTTCTGTGCCAAAGTTAATGCCTGATCTCGCCAACTCTCATAATTCTGAAAATACGGCTCAAACAGCGCTGGGGAAAAGGTCGGTTCTTTAGAAAATTCATTATATAGCGTCTTTCGTATACGATTTCCATAGCAATTGGTATAGGATTTATCTAACTGCCATCCTATCATCATAATCCATAGAACGCCAAGAATCATTCCCTCAATCTTCATGTCAATGAAATATTGTATCTCATCAACTTTGACTTGTTTTGCTGGCACTCCACTAATCAAAACGCCTTTTATTCCGTCCGAACAATTCTTTTTTCCCTTTGTATCCATAATCTTTTTCGGAAGCAGACGACAGGAAATGCTTTTCAAAATATCTTCTTTTTTCTCTTCCCACTTCGTGCTATCTGACGCTACAAACGCTTGGTGCAAATCCTTCAAGCGTTCCTCTATCGTTATATTGAGAGTGTTTTCCGCTTCCGCAATCCGATCTCTCAAATGGAGGTTTGTCTTGTCATAATACGCAGTTGATTTCAATTTTTTATATGCTTTTTGAAACAAATCATACTTTGGAACGCTATCTTCCATAGATACCTCCTCATTTTTACATCAAAACATTAATTTGTATTTCATGTCGACCATGTTAGCAAGGAATCCAGCTTAAAAATATTACAGTATAATCTTTTAGACGAGTATCCCATAAGCACCAAATTGTGCCATATAAACTTTCCCCTTTATTCAACACCCAATGCTTTGAACACCGCATCCTCTGCGCTACTATAGAAGATCAAATTAAAACTTCCTACCAATTCGGGTGGCACCGTTCCAAGATCAGCGGCGCTTGTAATCGGCAGCAGGACTTTCTTTGCTCCGCTGTCAAGACATACCTGCAAGCTGTTTGCAAGCTCGTCTACCTTTAGAATTGTACCACTGATACTAATTTCACCCAGAACAGCAAGGGTACTGACTGTTGGCCGTCCAAGCGCAATACTGCACAGCGCAATCAGCGTAGGCAATGCTAATTTTCCTGTCATGCCAATACCTTGCAGATCCTGATAATTGATGATGTAGTCTTTAGATGCAGTGCTGATGCCTCCGCTGATGCGTTTTCCATTTGCTTTTAGGAAATTGAACGCCGTATTCGTTGACTCTTTGCAGTCACGGTCACTGCCAAGACCTGTGCGCTCAAACTTTCCGCTACCAGGCAACATCTGACTTTCCAACCGGAACACACCGATCATGCCGCTTTTTCCACGCGAAACAGTGTAGATCTGTCCCGGATTGCACATTCCATCCGGGATCAGCTTACCGCCACCCTGTTCGGGAACCGACACAAACTTTTCTTCAAAGGTATCCAGATCAATGTAGCTGAAATTCACATCATAGAATTCCATACCACCCAGCTTTTTCAGTTGCTCTTTCACTCGACGGCGCATTTCCAGCGCAAAGACAAGGATTTCCTCCAGTTGCTCTTTGGTAAACTCACCATCCGGGTACAGCAGCTTTACATAGCCGCCTACAATCTTACGCACTGCAATCGTATCACGCTGATTCAGATTTTTACCAAGGCGGAAATACTTATCTAGTGCATCGCCGTACTGCTCCTTACGCAGTTCCCGGATAAATTCAGCAAGATAATCCGTGATGAAACCGTAGTCGTTGGTGAAATGCTCCGGGCGGAATTTTGGGATCTCCCAGCCGGGAATGTAACAATGCAAGCGATCCAAAAATGCAGTGTCTGTTCCCATTTCAGGCGGGAACGGGTCAAACAGGCTGGAGGTTTTTAGCAGCACATCCACGCTCTGGTTAATATTTCCCACAAAGACCATCGAGGCCGAGGCTGCCTTTTCCTCTTTGCCACGGGCAAAAGAACCGGATGCCATATAGTCCTTCATGATCTGGATGCCGTCTTTGTCCTTGAACTTGATACCAGCAACCTCATCAAAAGCCACACAGTCCCACAGACCCACCAGACCAACGGTCTTTCGTCCCATGTTGTAGAACAGGTTTGCCACAGTCGTTTGTCCACCAGAAATCAAAATGCTGTTGGGCGAGATTTCTTTATAAAGATGCGATTTTCCCGTACTGCGGGGACCAAGTTCACAGAGGTTGAAATTGTTCTCCACCAGTGGAATCATTCGTGTGAGCAGGAGCCATTTTTCTCTTTCCGTAAATTCGTCCGGTTCCATGCCGATAGAACGCAGAAGGATATCCAGCCACTCATCCTTTGTAAAAGCTTTACGGCCACACTTTAGTTCGTCAATATCGATATGCGGCATCTGAATTGGCGTTAGTTTTCGGATGCTGATTGGAGTAAGGTCCTTCTGCTTTTTCTGGCTGGACTGCAACGGTTCACCGCCCAGATCAACAAGGCCAAAATTATTGTCACCCTCTACTTCATAATCCAGCTGTACAATGCACCAGATGCCTCCGCAGAGCAGCCGATCATATTTTTCCGGATATTCATCCGCAATGGGCACCTTGTCCAATCCCAAATTAGAGAAACTGGCAAAGAAGCAGTTCTTCTTAATGTCAAGATTGACCGTGATCATATCAATAACAGTATGGCTGCCCTTTTTTCGCAGCTGTGACAGAATTTTCTGTGCCTCATCCGGACGAACAAAGTTGTCCGCCAGAATGTGCTTTACATTCTGCACGCCTTTTTCAATAATAGCTTCGTCATCTGAACTACAGTACTGGCCTAATAAAAACTCCAGCACATAAACCGGGACATTCGCACCTTCCTTGATCTTTTTAGTCAGATCCTTGCGGACGATCTTTCCATCAAAATTCTGCCGTAATTTTTCCTTGATTGCGTCTCGACGGCAGCTATTTTCCGCATTCGGCTCCATTTATAGTCCTCCTGCTCCCATCAGTTAAAAAAATCGAATTCATCAATCGCAAATGCAATATCGATCTGGAACTGTTCCCGCTGCTGCATCTGCTGACCCTGCTCATCCGCAATCACCAGATAATAGGTTGCTGTATTGCTGAACTTCATCGATTTGAGGTTGAAGTTGCAATGGAACGTACGATCTGCGCCGTTCTCACTGGTTTTGTCCGCAATGATCTTCTGGGTATCGCTGACAGGCTTTCCGTATTCATCCGTAAACCACACCAGATAAGTAGCAGCCTCACGGTTTGCACTTACCGCATCTTTCTGGTAGAAATCCAGTGAAAAGATCATATTGCTGATCTTCCGACTGGAAGAAAGCAAACTCACTGTTACGGGGAGCGTATCATACTTCTGCTTATTGCGCCGATATTCCATAGAGCCGTTGCGCAGATAATGATATTCGATCACCGGAACCGTCATTTCCTGCAGGCTGATACCGCCATGCACAAAATTCAGCCCGCCACCATTTATCTTGATGCGAATACCTTCCCGTGGAGCAAATCCAGTGTATTCCGTTTTTCCGTCCAGGAATTTTACAGGAAGCAAATACTGCGGATCCGCCTCCTTCTGCATGATTGCATAGCGTCTGCCATATTCCACTTCCATATCATGGAAGCTGGTTTTATCCACTTTGTCATCCTCGGTCAGCGGACTGTAAGTGTACAGGAAGCCATGATCTGCCGTAATCAGAATGTTCGCCCCGCCGAAGTCATTGACGATAATGCGCACCATATTCTTCAGTTCACTGATAGCCCTATCGCATGCCGGGAACACAGAGGTGTCCGATGTATGGCTTGCTTCGTCAATGGTATCATGGTAGATATAGACTACATCCATCCCCTTGACCAGTGCCGCACGCTCTGCACGTTTCATCCCGATGATGTTCTTATACTGCAACGCCACGCTGGCCGGATTTACACCTTTCAGGACCTTATCCCGGTTCGTGCTTGCGGTAGACTGCCCATCGGCCAGAACATTCAATACCTCATTTTTCAGTTCAGCCGTCAACGTTTTGTGTGGGAGCAATGCCGCCATGCCAAATTTCGTGATAGACGGGAAGATGCCCTGCATACTGCCGAGTTTCACATTGCTCTGCGTTTCTCTGCGCAGTTCATCTGCCAGTGATGCCGCCACCTCGTAACGCATAGCATCCGAGATGATCACGAACACGCGGCTGTCTGCCGGACGGATGTGCTCATTGTAGAAATCCGACTGCTGCGGAATTTCCAATACGCGGCCATGCTCTGCCATCTCATCAGCACATACATCCGACCAGTTTTTGCCGAGGCCTCCCAGAAACCAGTAGGAGTACAGCCCCTCTACCTTATCTACAACATGCTTGAACAGGTCGTCCAGTTTGATATTGGAGGTTTCCAGACTTCTCTGGAAGCTCAGATGGAACAGTCGATAATAGGTGTCCATCCTGTAATAGTCCTCCGCATATTCTTTCCAGACCTGCTTTGCGTCCGGGGTATGGAACCCTGCGGAGTGCTCTTTGAAGAACTCCTGCATGTTGGCCACTTGCAACAGACCCTCGTAGAAATTGCGGAAGTACTCGTACCAGACACAGGTGCGACGTTTTTCCACCGTCTTTGTGATCACATCCACATCAATGATATGGTCACTGATCTCCGTCATCAGCTTGCTCAGGATGATCTCGTTGATGCACGGGAAACACTCCGTTGTCGCCAGATCATCAACCGTCAGTTTTTCCAGCCTCTGCGGCAGATGTGCTTCATCTTCCACATAGCGGGCCACGTCATAAAGCTGCTGCAAATCATCACTGTGCAGCCACTCCGACACCAACTCGTAGCAGTACGCCTGATGCGGAATGGAAAGGAACTTTTCCAACCCTGCCAGAAATTCCGGGCGCAGTGTGCGCGTAGAAGCTGTCAACAGAAGATGAATTGCCAGCTGCCCAAGATCCGGCTCTTCCTCTGCATAGCCACAGCCCTGCCGAACCATTGCCCAGAAAGCTTCTTCTGCACTATAATCCACAAAACTCTGATAGATTGGATTCTGCGTTTTATCCAATCCACCACGAAGCACATTCAGCAAGATTTCATTGGGCTGTGCTTTTTTCATACCGCAGAGCGCCGCCATCACGGCCATGTGCAGCTGTGCCGGAGTGGCAGGTATCTTATCCTGTGCCATGATTTTGGCACGACGAGCCTGTGCACCAAAAAACTTCCGGTAGTGCTTCACCTGCTTGCGCATAGAGGGATTGTCCAAGATATCCAGTTCCTGCATCCAGTTGGAAACAGCATCCGTCCGGTAGCTTTCGCTGTATAGTTCAATATCCAACAGCCAGTCATCCTCCTGCCGCTCGTAGGAAATGGGGCAGTAGACAACATAGTTGCTCGTCAGGTCATCCACCGACAGCATTTTTTTGACCGCAAAGGTATTGCTGCCGGTCAATGCAACCAGCTTAGCATTTTCAAGCCGGATCTCATCCAGCTTGTCCGCATACTCCTTTTCTTCATCGTGCCAGAAGATGATCCGGCGCTCATAAAATTCCGGCAGCGGTACCGCAAACCGACGGTTGAGGTCTAATACGATTTTATCTGTTTCCACATTGATACCTCATTTAATGTACAGCTGCTTCATTATGCTCATAATAAAGGTGCAACAAACTGTACTAAAGCCGTAACTGCTGCACCAAATTCCGCTGTTCCTTTTATTGCACTTAATGTACTAAGGGCAGTTTTAACCATGCTTTTTTTCGGCTTTTCAGACGTTGACTCGTTTTCAATTACTTCCAAACATTCTGAAACGGCTTCCTGATTCTCCGAATCAAGATATTTTACGCTTTCACGTATACTGTCAAGCAATTTCTTCAGTTCAACTGTATCTGCTCCAACGTGATTTGTTGCGTTAACCGTTGAGCCATCTGTTGCAATGATAGCTTGTCCATTCTTTACTGTAACATTATAAACTGCTCGTTCATCCAATCCCATATCAATACCAACTTTTGTCAAATATCGTTCAATGTGCTGAATCAGAATCATAACAAAACGTTCATTGAATGCTTTGACCGCCTCTTGAAATTTTGAAGCAGAAGGCGCATAACCTCTAGCAATATCGTAACAGATTTCAATGTTATGATCTGCAATATATTTTAAAATCGCATATATGTTTCGAATTTCTTCTTTTTCGGTGTCTCCTGGAACAAAAATCAGCCCGCCACAGGACTGTTGAACATCTTTCACTGTACCTTCAACATCCATATCACAAGTTCCACAACTTTGAATGTAGTCAAAAACAACAGGTGTGTTTGTTAGATAATTCAAATATTTTCGCAGAACATCTGCATAGTCCATATAGTTTGCTTGAAGCAATCTGTTGGAATAACTGTTAAAATCGTATTGGATTTTCCTCAGATCGTTTTTATTCAACTTCATAGTTTTTCACCCCA
>ENA-OYAO01000947-OYAO01000947.1-human-gut-metagenome-genome-assembly--contig:-NODE-947-length-10345-cov-4.121088_pt1 | contig 10345 bp, 7 predicted proteins | sample MGYA00243429_ERZ652822 | MGnify/ENA primary metagenome ERZ652822 (study PRJEB26926, sample SAMN06164533) | human gut metagenome | biome: ENVO:00009003; feature: ENVO:2100002; material: ENVO:00002003... | reverse complement strand
CGGCAGCGTAATGCTTGTATCCGTATGGTCTGAAGAAACGGGATCTGCGGAAATGGCTTGCGCTTCCGGCACGTTTTCGCCAGCCCCCAGCAGTTCAAAGTTGCGGTTGGCCGGGACCTGGTTCAGCTCCGTATGGTAGGGATCGTCCCCCTGGAGGATGGGCCTGGTGGGCAGGATGGGCGGCAGGGGAAGAATGCGGTTCTGGGCCGTGAAGGTGGAGACGGGTGCGGAGACGTCCTCCCCGTGGAGGTCGCAGAAAGGCAGGCTGGAATCCCCCTTGCGGAGGTATTCGAATATGGTGTGTCGGCGGTATTTTTTATCCGACGGGTCAATGTCATAACAGCTGTGCGTGGCCCTTTTCCCGGTGGTCAGGCAGATTTCCACCCGCTCTACGCTGGGGGGAGGGGCCAGTTCTCCGGCAGGGAACTGCCGTTCCGCTTCCGTGATGGCGGCGCCCAGCACGGAGGCGCAGGTGTCTGACGAGAAGGCTCCGTGATAAATGGGCTTTTTGCCTTCCAGGAAACCTACCCAGATGCCGCAGGTAATGCGGCTGTCATACCCAAACAGCCAGTTGTCCGCGAAGTCGTACGTGGTGCCTGTTTTCACGCCGCCCTTGAAGTTTTTCGGCAGATGCGGGGCAACGCGCTGGGCTGAACCGTTTTTCAGGGAGGAATTCAGGATGTTGTGAAGCTGGAAAGCCGTGGCTGTGGATGTGGCCCCCTTCCGTACCTGGGCATTGTTCCGGGTTTCAATCGCCTGGGTGGATTCCCAGATCAGCTGGCCGTCTTCATCTTCTATCCTGTCCAGATAGTAAATATCCTGAGGGCGGGAACCCCCGTTCGGGATGGCGGTGTAGGCCAGCGTCATTTCCTTCAGGGAGGCAGGCTCCGTACCCACGAAAATTTTGGGGCGGTAAACGGGGTTTACTTCCGTGCTCCCCGCTTCCCTCACGGGCTTGCGGATGCCGAAATCCGTCAGTTTCTTGACGAACGGGGCCGTGCCCATCTCCATCCCCATGCGCAGGGAGGCGGCGATTTTGGAGGCGGACAGGCCGCGGTGGGCGGTAATCATGCCTTCATAACGGTTTTTGGAGTTTTCCGCCCCCCATTCCCCCAGGATTCCTTCCGAACCGCCGATGCCCGTCAGGCGGTTGTCGATGGCATCGTCCAGAATGCGGGTGACGGGGCTTTTTCCCGTGTCAAAGGCTGTAGCGTACAGGAAAGGGAGGATGGCGGTGCCGGTGGGGCGGGCTCCGTCCCTGATGGCGTCATATTGGCGCTTGGTGTAATCCCTGCCTCCGTGGTAGGCCAGGACGGCGCCTGATTTGTTGTCCACCACCAGCAGCGCTCCTTCCAGATAGCGCGGCTTGTTCGCGGAACCGCTGTGGTAGTCTGCGGCTTTCTGATGACGGTAACCGGGCTGTTTTTCAATGTTTTCCAGAGCCTGTTCCAGGGCTTTTCCGGTAACTTCCTGAAGCTGTCTGTCAATGGTGGTGTAAATTTTAAGCCCGGCGGCATTGACGCGCTCCTCTCCCAGGTATGCGGTGATTTCTGAGGAAATGCGGTCGTAAATGTGGGAGACGCCGCGTTTCAGCGGCTTGGGATTCAGCCCCAGCTCCATGGCGGAGAGGCGTTCCGCTTCATCCGGCGTAATGTATTTCTCCTTGGCCATGCGGTTGAGCACGTGGTTGCGCCATTTTAGATTGCTAGCCGGATTATTCAGGGGGGAAAGTCCGTTCGGGTTTTTGATCAGGGCGGCGATGGAGGCGGCCTCCCGGGTGGTCAGGTCCGCCGGCTCTTTGCCGAAGTAGCCCAGGGAAGCGGCGCGGATGCCGTAAAACCCGCTGCCGAAGTAAACGCGGTTCAGGTAAAATTCCAGAACCTGGTCCTTGCTGTACCGTTCCGTGATGCGGCGCGCCAGCGCTATTTCCACGAATTTGCGGCCAAAGCTGCCCTCATTCCTGGCTTTGGCACGGTTTTTCAGGTCATACGCATTTCTGGCAAGCTGCTGGGTGATGGAGGAGGCGCCCTGGTTGGCGTCCCCGCTGTTGTGGATATACTCCCGGCCTGCCCGCAGAATCCCCAGGAAGTCATAGCCCGGATGTTCCCGGAAGCGGGAATCTTCCTGGGCAATCAGCGCATTAATCATGGCGGGGGAGATTTTGTCCAGCGTGACGTAGCTGCGGTTCTCCACATAAATACGGCCTATTTCCTCCCCGTTCCGGTCATAAATAATGCTGGGTTTTTCCAGGTCATTGATACGTTCCAGATCAAATTCCGCCGCCCAGTTGTCATAACGTTTCCAGGCCATCATGAATCCGAAGTATCCCACGGCCGCGCCGATAGCCGCCATCACCAGGCACCACAGGACCAGCTTTCGGATAAAGCTCCAGAATCGTTTCCTGGGCTTTGCCTTGGGATGCCGCCTTTTGTTGGCCTGCATGTGCCTGCGGGGAGCTTGTGAACTTAATTCAGCCATGAAGATGAAGCAGGATTGGTCCTGAGGAGAGGGGAAAAGGTGCAAAAATCCTAACGGATTCCCGTTTGTTTAGCAATACCGTACATGGCGGGCGGGCGAAAAAAGAAGGCATGCGCGCCCCCTGAGTATTCCTGGACGCCGCCGGGCGCCTGAGGCAGCCGTATCATCCTGCAGCCCGGGCTGCTCCGTCTTCAGGCAAAAACGCTCTCCGGCCCGTCCAGGGATGCGTCATAGCGCAAATGGGACGGCCTTTCATGCGGCTGTCAGCCTGGAACAGCGTTGAAAATATTGCCTGCCCTGGTAATGCCGTGTTCCATGGTGTACAGCACGGCGTCCTCCGCCTTGCCAAGCGTCACGTCCAGAAGCTCGCGTTCCTCCGGGCGGAATTTGCCCAGCACGTGCCCTATCATTTCCCCTTTGCCACGGGGCTGGCCGATGCCGAAGCGGAGGCGCGGGAATTCCTGGGTGCCCATGTGGGCGATGAGGGATTTAATGCCGTTGTGGCCGCCTGCGGAGCCTTTTTCCCGCAGCTTGATCACGCCCAGGGGGAAATCCACTTCATCATGAATGACGAACACGCTGCGGGGATCCAGTTTGAAAAACCGCATCATGGGGCCCACGCACAGACCGGATTCATTCATGAACGTGGAGGGTTTCACCAGCAGGACGCCGGGGCCGGCGGCCACCTCGCACTTGCGCTGCCTGTCCGCCTTGAATACGGCCCCCCACCGGGCGGCCAGGCGGTCAAGCACCATGAACCCCGCGTTATGGCGGGTGTCTTCATAGGTTCTGCCCGGGTTGCCCAGGCCCACGATCATTTTAACGGGTGCATCCACAATGGAAAAAAGGGAAAGAGATGAAAAACAGACGCTTCCTGCAATCCGGGGAGCGTCCGGATGCATCCTGCATCCGTTCCGCGGAGCAATCAACCGTTCCGTGAGACAGCCGGGCATTTATCCGGCCGCCTTCTTTTTCTGACGTCCCATCAGGAAGCCGGTCAGCACGTCTTCCAGGGAATCTCCGGTTCTGACCAGGCGGTAGTCCGCATTGATATCCGTGCAGATCCGGCGCGTTTCTTCCAGATAGCTGGCCACGATAGCCCGGTACTCGTCCGCGATAAGGTCCGGCTCCGTAATCAGGGAGCCGCCGCCTTCCATGTCCACGAAGCGGATGGGGCGGTCAAAGTCAAAATCTATTTCCAACTGGTCCACCAGATGGAATACGGCTACGTCATGCTTGCGGAAATGGAGGTGGCGGAGGGCGTTTTTAAGCTCCGCCGTATCTGTGAACAGGTCTGAGAAAATCAACACCAGGGCGCGGCGGCCGACGCGTTCCGCCAGTTCATGCAGGGTATCGGGAAGGACGGTCTCCCCCTGCGGGTAATGCGTGTCCATCTGGCTGATGAGCACGTTCAGGTGGGCGGGGCGGCGGGAGGCGGGGATGTGCAGCGCGGCGCCGTCCTTCGTCTGCCGGGCAAAACTCAGTCCCACCGCGTCTCCCTGCCGGATGGCAATGTAAGCCAGGTTGGCCGCCAGCCTGCACGCGCGCATATACTTGGTTTCCACCTGCTCCGGATGATAATTCATGGAGCCGGAAAGATCCATGACGATGTAGGCGCGCAGGTTGGTATCCGCTTCAAACTCCTTGATGTAATACCTGTCCGACCGTGCATACGCTTTCCAGTCCAGACGGCGCGTATCGTCTCCTGCCACGTATTTGCGGTATTCCGCAAACTCCACGGAGGAGCCGCGGCTGGCGCTTCTGTGGCGGCCGGATACGTTCCCCGTCATGCTGTGGCGCGCTTCCAGAGGAAGGTTCCCCAGGCGGCTGAGCAGGTTGTGATTCAGGTATTTCATAGGGCAGGGAAAGGGGATTGATGATGCCGGGACGGCGGTCAGATTTCCGCCGCCAGGCGCGCCACGGCCTTACGGGGCGTGATGCCCTGGGATTCCGCGGCGAAGTTGGTGACCACGCGGTGCATCAGCACAGGTTCCACAATGGCGTCTATGTCTTCCCTGCGGACGATGTAGCTGCCCTGGAGAGCGGCGCGGGTCTTGGCCCCAAGAATCAGGAACTGGACGGCGCGGGGGCCTGCGCCCCAGGCTACATACTGCTTTACCCATTCCGGGGAAGTTTCCAGGGTGGGGCGGGTGGCGCGCACCAGTTTCACGGCATACTCGTAAATATGTTCCGGAACGGGAACGCGGCGCACCAGATCCTGGTAAAAGATGATTTCCTCCCCGGAGAGGATGTGCTTGAGTTCCTCGCTCCGGGTTCCGGTGGTTTCCCGGGCGATGCGCATTTCCTCCTCCTCCGTGGGGTAGTCCACTTCAATCAGGAACATGAAGCGGTCCAGCTGGGCTTCCGGCAGGGGGTAGGTTCCTTCCTGTTCAATGGGGTTTTGGGTGGCAAGCACGAAAAAGGGGGAGGGGAGGGCATGGGTCTCTCCCATGACGGTGACGCGGCGTTCCTGCATGGCTTCCAGCAGGGCGGACTGGGTCTTGGGGGAGGCGCGGTTGATTTCATCCGCCAGCATGATGTTGGCGAAGACGGGCCCTTCCTGGAAGATGAAGTTTTTTGTTCCGTCCCTTTCCTGAAGAACCGGGGTTCCCGTGATGTCTCCCGGCAGTAGATCGGGTGTGAACTGGACGCGGCGCGCTGTGATATCCAGTGCCCTGGAGAGGCCTTTGACCAGTTCCGTCTTGCCCAGGCCGGGCAGGCCCTCCAGCAGGATATGCCCGCGAGCCAGTACGCCAATGAGAACCAGTTCAATGAGATCCTTTTGACCGAACAGGACCTGGTTCATGGCGGTAGCCAGAGCACGGAGCTTTTGCATGGCGCAGCCAAGTTCTTCCTGAGAGAGGATAGGGGGGGTATTCATGGGAAACTGCCGGATTTCCGCGGCTTTTGGGAAAAAGACCGGGCATTTGTTAGATTTCTTCATGAACTTATGCCATGCATCCAGAGGGGCTGCAAGCGGAAAGATAGAGGGACCTGTTAATTTTCAGTAATATGAAGAGAAAATACCCTGCGGGGTTTGAGTGGTAAATGGAATTGCCGCAATATATGTTCCATCTGTTGAAAAAAGAAGGCTTCCTGGCATGTATTATTGTCATGCCTTCCGTATATCCCCCCGGCAACGAACGCATTTACGTGGTGGACGCTCTGCGCGGCTTTGCCGTAATGGCGATCATGCTGCTGCATTTTTTTGAACATTTCATCTATAATTCCTATCCCGTGGCTTCTTCCCCAATGATGGAAGCGGCCAACCAGCAGTTCAAGGAGGTCTTTTTTTTCCTGTTTGCCGGCAAGTCCTACACCATTTTCGCCCTTCTGTTCGGATTCACTTTTGCGGTCCAGTACCGTAACCAGGCCCGGAAGGGAAGGGATTTTGCGGGCAGGTTTGTCTGGCGCATGTGCCTGCTGGCGGTGTTCGCCTGCATGAATGCAGCGTTTTTCCCGGGCGGTGATGTTCTGCTGACTTTTTCACTTGCAGGTTTGTTGCTGGTGCCGTGCCGCCGGTTGAAGACATCCTCGCTGGTGGCTTTGTCCCTGTTTTTCCTGGCCCAGCCGCTGGAGTGGGCCTATGCGGCGGTGCAGTGGATGCATCCGGGGTGGGTTCCTCCCTCCCTGTCTGTTGCGGAATCGTACGCTTCCCTGAAATCCGCCGTGGATACGGGAAATTTCTGGGTGATGGCCTGGGAGAACCTGACTACAGGACAATGGGCCAGCCTGGCATGGGGTATTGAAGCCGGGCGTTTGATGCAGGCCCCGGGTCTGTTCCTGCTGGGGTTTGTTCTGGGGCGCCAGGATTTCTTTCTGCAGAATGACGGAACGGCTGTGTTCTGGACCCGCGGACTGCTGTTTTCCCTGGCCGGGGCCTGTGCATTTTACGTGGTGATGTGCCTGCCGGGGCTGCCGGGGCCTGTGCATACCGTGTTTAGCATGTGGCACAATGTTTGCTTTACCGGCGTATGGGTGGCCGGGTTCGTTCTGTTGTACCGGCTGGAATATTTCAGGAAAGCGACGGCTCCGCTGCTGACCTACGGGCGCATGAGCCTGACCAACTATGTTTCCCAGTCCGTGATCGGCTCCCTGATTTTTTTCCCGTATGCACTGGGGCTGGCTCCCTACTGCGGGTATCTGGCCAGTTTTGCGGTCGGCTTTGCCGCCATGACCGGACAGATATGGTTCTGCCGCTGGTGGCTGGAGCGGCACCGCTACGGGGTGCTGGAAGGATTGTGGCACCGGGCGACATGGCTGGCCGCCGGGAAGGTTTCCGCTCCGGAACACCGGTAAGAAACGGGGGCCGGCGCAATGATGTTTCCCGATACTTGCGGGACGCTTTTTAGCGTCTTCTGCCAAAGCCGGTGATTTATCCGGACGGAGGATGCATCCGGTTCCGCAAGGGGCATTTTGGAGAGGAGACATGGAGCAGGGGGCAGAGGGAAAAGGGATGAACGTTTCATGGCGGCGGGAGACATGAAAGCGCGGTATTTTTTGAAGAATGGCTTTCCGGGAGATTTTTTCCACAGGGAACGGTCTGTTTTCCTGGGGATGGCGTGCCGCGCCCTCTCCGGTCCGTGTTCCGGCGGCTTTTCCGACGGACTGATGCAGGAGGGGATTCCGTACCAGATGGCGCTTTTCTTTAAAGGGGAGATGTAGTATGGCATGGTGTATGGAAAGGAGGACGGGCATAGGCGGTTTTTTCGGGCTGGAATTGCCGGAGTACGGCAATTTCCCGCAATGGCATCCCGGCAGGAGTGTAGCCGTGAATTCCGGCAGACGCGCTTTGGAATATATCCTGCGCCGCCTGGGGGATGTGCGCTGTGTCCGTGTTCCCCTGTATACATGCCGGACGGTGGTGGAAACGATGGAACGGCTTGGCATTCCCGTGATTACTTACCGTATTGACGAACGCCTGGAACCGGAGGAACTGCCGGAATTGGAAAAGGGGGAATACCTTTTGTACACCAATTACTTCGGAATCAAAGAGAAATGCGTGGACCGTCTGGCTTCCCGGTATGGCGGCAGCCTGATTGTGGACAATGCGCTGGCCCTGTATTCTCCGGCCCGTTCCGGAGTGGCCTCCCTGTACAGTCCGCGTAAGTTTTCCGGTCTTCCTGACGGGGGTATCGCCGTGATGGATGCGGAGCGGTCCTTGCCGGAACCGGAGGAGCGGGACGAATCCCTGCCTGCCGCCGCTTTTTTGCTGGAATGCCTGGAGCATGGGCAGGAAAGGGCTTCCGCCGCCTGTGAACGGAATGAACGGCGCTTGCGGAATACCCCGCTGCGAAGGGTTTCCCGGCTGACGGAGCGACTGATGAGCGGCATTGATTATGAACAGGCGCGGCTGCTCCGCATGAATCATTTCCTTTTTCTTCATGAAAGGCTGGGCCATTTGAACCGTCTTTCCGTGGAGGCGGATTCCTTGTCCGCTCCGTGTTATTATCCGTTTTGGACAGCTTTTCCCGAGCTGAGGAACGTGCTGATTGATAAGCGCGTTCTGATTCCTCTCCTGTGGCCGGAGGTATTGGAACAGTCCCCTGCCGGCAGCCTGGAACGGAAACTGGCGCTGCATCTTCTGCCGCTTCCTGTGGACCAGCGCTGCGGGCCGCAGGACATGGAGCGCATCGCCCGGATTGTGGAGGCATTCTATTCCTGAAGAGAAGGGAGGATTATTTTGTTAGACAGTTGGATAAGACGTTGACGATACGTGAATGAATGTTCTAACATTTTTGGTATGTCCGACTACCTTTCCTCTCTGGGCTATCCTTTCCGTGGAAGGCCCATGGTTTTTGTCTTTTCCGTCATGATGGTATGGGGCATGTTCCTGGCGGCCCGGGATGTTCTCATCGGATGGATTGCCGCCTTTTGTTTTCTGTTGCCTTTCATGTGCGCCTTTTTCATGAAAATGGTGAGGCAGTCCGCCATGGGAGAAGAGGATATCTGCCCCTTTCCTGAACTGGATGAATGGCTTGACTCCCTCATGCTGCCTTTTGTCCGGCTGGTGGTGTGCATCATCGTTTCCTTCCTGCCTTTCGCCGTGTATGCGCATACTGCGGCCTGGGCGGCGGATACTACCCTGGCGTGGCTGTTCCTGGCGGCGGGTGTGATTTACTTTCCCGGCGTATTCATGAGAACCTCCGTTCGGGAACGTTTTTCCGGTCTTTCTCCCGTGGGCTGGTGGGGGCTGGTCAGAAGGGCTCCCTTTTCCTATGCCGGGTTGCTTGGCGCCATATGCGCCGGGGGATGGATCATCCTGAACCTTCCTTCAGGGCCTTTGATGGATTTCGCCATGGTGCCCGTGAAGCTGTATGTCGCCTGCGTGTTGATGAATATGTGCGGACTGTTCATGCTCAAGCATGAATTTGCTGGGGAGGAAGAGGACGGCAGCTTTTCCCCTTCCGGGCCTGCGGCCTCGTGATGCTGCCGCCTTTCCGGCGGGCCGGGAACAGGTGAGTTTATTTGGCGGGTTCCTTGTCCAGGTTCAGGATACCCAGCACAGACATGTTGCCTTCCGCATCTTTTCCGGAGGGGAGATAGACCTTCGCATTGTTCAGCATGTTTTCAAAGGCCTTGGCGCGGAGCATGTTCGGTCCCATGGCCTTTTCCTTCAATGCCAGTCCTTCCGCTTCCGCCCGGGCTGCTTCCAGGGCTGCTTCCGCCTGGGCCTTGCCCCGCATGACAATGACTTTGGCCTCCGCTTCTCCCCGGGCCAGGTTAGCGTTTGCTTCCTGGCGCGCTATTTCCATTTTCATGGCGCCTTCCGCCTCCCCGCGTGCACGCTGGATGGCGATGTCTTTCCGGGCGATTTGAAGTTCCGTTTCCTTGCGTTCGTTTTCCTGAGTCGTCTGAACTTTTCTGACGACGGATTCAATGATGGCCTGCGGGGGATTTGTTTCCCCCACGGCTACGGAATCCACAATAAAGGGGGTGCCGTCCAGCCGCTTGCTTAACTGCGTGTAAACGTTGTCGGAAATTTTTTGCAGGCTGCCGGAGGCGTCCAGGGCATTGTACTGGCTTAATTCCGCCCGCACGGCTGTACGGAAAGGCTGCTGAATGAAATTTTTGTAGGCAAAGAGCATGATTTCGTCCGCCACTTCGTCATCATTGCGGCCAGAGCTTTGGGCGATGCCTCCGTAATCTTCCATGAATTCCTTTACCCGGGACGGGTCCAGCCGGTAAACCAGAGAAGCTTTGCAGGAAATGGGGAGCTTGTCCTTGCCCAGGATAGCCCCTCCATTGCGGGCGTCGAATTCTTCCACCGTGGTATCCGGAGTGATGGAAACCTTGCTGACTTCCTTTCTCCACGCCCATCCCGTGGAGGACGGCCCGATCAGGATGCCTTCAAACCTGTTCTGTCCGAAAATGGGTTTGGAATAGACATATCCGGCAAATCCGGACAATACGCGCTTGTTGCTGAAATTCTGGAAGGCAAAAATGGCGGCGCCCGCAGCGACGAAGATGACGGCGGGAATGAGCAGGGAGAAGACGGTTTTGGGAGATTTATTCATGACAGGGCAACGGTTGTGACGGTATCCAACATAAGATGAGGCTGGTGAAAATCAAGTTATCTTTTCCTGTGCGGCCGGGAAAAGTATTCTACTGAAGAAACTCTTTCCGGAAGAGGGAATGCGGCAAAGTATGTCCTCTTCTGAACAAAGGGGAGTGTCGGAAATGTCTTATCCGGCAAAGGCTGCCTGTTCCGTGGGGGGGATTCCGGCGAGGTGCCGGACCTCCGCCCCGGAGGCGGGTCTCCATTTGGGTTAAGGTGATGAATGTAGCCATTACGGGATCCGGAGGATTTATAGGGCTGTCTCTTATACACATCTCCGAGCCCACGAGACAGGCAGAAATCTCGTAT
>ENA-OYAO01000928-OYAO01000928.1-human-gut-metagenome-genome-assembly--contig:-NODE-928-length-10532-cov-3.535363_pt1 | contig 10532 bp, 10 predicted proteins | sample MGYA00243429_ERZ652822 | MGnify/ENA primary metagenome ERZ652822 (study PRJEB26926, sample SAMN06164533) | human gut metagenome | biome: ENVO:00009003; feature: ENVO:2100002; material: ENVO:00002003... | reverse complement strand
AGAAGACGGCATACGAGATTTCTGACTGTCTCGTGGGCTCGGAGATGTGTATAAGCGACAGACTGGAAAGCGAACCACTCAAGGTCACGCTGGATGCTGCGGTTTTGGGGCTTTCCGGAACAGAGCTTGCTGAAAAGCTGCGCGCCGCAAAGATCGAGTGCGAGTACGCCGACCCGCGTTATCTGGTGCTGATGTTCACACCGGATAATCCGCCGCAGGACTTCGAGCGGCTTTCCGCAGCCGTTCTCCGCATTGCGGAAGAACTTGCTGGCCCGGTGACGCTCCCGGAAGAAACTGCCGGTGAATTTGCGGCGCTGGAGCGCGGCCTGCACCGCCGCTGTACCATCCGGCAGGCCGTTTTCGCACCGCAGGAACAGCTGCCCGCAGAGCAGGCAGTCGGCCGCATCTGTGCCATGCCTACGGTCTCCTGCCCGCCGGCCATTCCCATCGTGGTGAGCGGCGAACAGATCACACCGGCTGCAGCAGCATGGATGAAGCGCTATCATGTGGAAGAGGTCTCGGTCATCCGTGAACCCCAATAACCATTTCCAAGGCATCGTGCGTCTGGCACGGTGCCTTTTTTACGGGCATATCCAGCCCGGCAGCCGCATACCTTTCCAGTAGAAACGGACAGGGAAAGGAGCACACTGCATGGAACTGAAGATCTTTCGGGACACCCTGCCGCAGGCGGGCGCAAGCTGCACCGTCAAGGCAGAACTCCCGCTGGAAACTGAGATCCTGATCTCGGACTATCTGCCGCCGGTATTCAAGCTGGTCAAATGCTTTGCAAAACCGGTGGTGCTGCAGAAACAGCTGCAGCCCGGGCGGCTGACGCTGGAAGGCTATCTGCGCTGCACCGTGTTTTATCAGGGCGAGAATGGCGCAGGCCTATGCCAGACCGAACAGAAACTGCCCTTTACAAAACAGTTGGAAGTGCCGGAATTTTCCTTCAGCAGCTGGACGGCCATGGTAGAAGGCCAGACCGAATATCTCAACTGCCGGGCCGTGAACCCGCACCGCATTGAGGTGCGCGGAGCCTATGGTCTGGTGGCCACGCTTCATGCACAGGACAAGGCAGAGCTGATCACTGCGCTGGCGGACGGCGGCATTGAGCAGAAGCTGCAAACCCTGACCGGGGTGCGCAGTGCGGCGGTGCTGGAAAAACTGGTCACAGTAGAGGGAGAAATGGTGTTCGCAAAGCCTCCTGCCGCCATTCTGGATATTACCGGCACGGCATCTGTACGGGAGATAAAGCTTCTGGCGGGCAAGGCTGTTGTCAAGGGCGAGGTACGTGTCCAATGCGCCTGGCGCGCGGAAGGCGATAGCAGCCTGCAAAGTCAGGCGGCATCCCTGCCATTCAATCAGGTGGTGGATCTGGACGGCGTGGCCGAGGACTGCAAGTGCCTGTGTGTTTTGGAACCGGTTGGTTTTGCGCTGACGGAAGGGGAACAGGGAGTCGGTGGTCAGCTGACAGCCAGCGTGATGATGCATCTGCACGCATGGCGGTCTTGCCAGCTGCAGTACGTATCGGATGCGTTTTCCACCCGGTTTGAGACCACCGTCACGCCGCAGGAGTTGGTGGTAGAGGATCTTGCCTGCATGCTGAACGAGACAGCTTCCGCCACCGCTACCGGATCTCTGCCGGATGCCGGTGCACAGCTCCGGGCCTGCTTTGTGGCCTACGGACCGGCACAGGTGGTTCCTTATCGGGACGGCTGGGCTTTTACCGTGCGTGCTGTTGCCACAGCCTTTGCAGAAAACAGCCTTGCCGAGCTGGAAAGTTACGAAAAAACGCTGGAGCTGGTCTTTCCGCTTGCGGTGGATGCACCGCAGGGTGCACAGCTCAGCCCGGAGTGCTGGCTGAGCACTGAGAACATCCAGTGCAGCTGTACCGGCGGCACGCTGGAGGTCACGGTGACAGCCCGCGCAGAGGGAGCCATCCTTTGCCGCAGCACCTATCAGGGCATTGGCGGCGCGGAGTTGGGTGAGCCGCTGACCGTGCCAGACCCGGAGATCGCACTGCGCATTTACTACGCGCAGGCCGGAGAAGAGCCTTTCGGCATTGCAAAACGGTTCCATGTGTCACCGGCACAGATGCTGGCCGCAAACGGTTTGGATGCAGGAACACAGACCCTGCCGCAGGCGATGCATTTTCTGGTGCCGGGCGCATAAATCGACGAAGAACGCTGCCTTTTCAGACGGCGTTCTCTTTTTATGCCGAAAAGAAAGTGAAAAAGACCTTTCTTCTCTGTGTGCGGGAGAGTATAATAAGAAGCGGTGTTTGAAATAGGAAAGGAGTTAAAAACAAAGATGAATTCCAAAAGTAAGCTCCTTGCCCCGGAGCTTGTCAATGCAGAAAGGCCGGTTTGGGCTTTCAGCAAAAAGATCTTCTGTGAGGGCATGCGGGATGGCGTGCCCATTGCACTGGGGTATTTTGCAGTCTCCTTCTCGCTGGGCATTGCAGCCCGCCGGGCGGGATTCACCCCATTTCAGGGCTTCCTGGTCAGCCTGCTGAATAACGCTTCGGCCGGTGAGTATGCTGCATTCGCCATCATTATGGCAAACGCAACCTATCTGGAAGTAGCAGTTATTACCTTGATCGCAAATGCACGCTATCTGCTCATGAGCTGCGCGCTGGCCCAGCGCTTTGCACCGGGCACGCCCTTCTGGCACAGGCTTGTCATCGGCTATGATGTGACAGACGAGCTTTTTGGCATCACCATTGCACGGCCCGGCAGCCTGAACCCATATTATACTTACGGTGCCATCCTGCTGGCTGCTCCCGCATGGGCCATCGGTACGGCGCTTGGCATCATTGCGGGCAATCTGCTGCCGCTGCGGGCTGTCAGTGCGCTGAGCGTTGCCCTTTACGGCATGTTCCTTGCCATCATCATTCCTCCGGCGCGTAAGAGCAGGGTGGTAGCTGCACTTGTGGCCATCAGCTTTGCTCTGAGCTTTCTGTGCAATTACCTGCCGGGAATATCCGCTCTCTCGGAAGGCACCCGTACCATTCTGCTCACCGTGCTGATCTCCGGTACAGCGGCGGTGCTTTTTCCGGTAAATCCAGACGAGCAGGAGGCAGAGCATGACGCATAACAATTACATCTACATTGCAGTGATGGCGCTGGTGTCCTACACCATCCGCATCCTTCCGCTCACACTGATCCGCAAGCCCATCAAAAACCGCTTCATTCAGTCGTTTCTGTATTATGTGCCCTATGTGACGCTGGCGGTCATGACCTTCCCAGCCATTGTCAACGCGACCCAGAGCCCGGCTGCCGGTGCCATGGCGCTGGTGGCCGGCATTGCGGCAGCATGGCTCGGTGCAAGCCTGTTTCAGGTATCGGTGATCTGTTGTGCCGTTGTGTTCGTGCTGGAGCTGTTCCTTTAAACTTCTGTGCCCGGAGGCATCGTGCCGCCGGGCGTTTTTTGTGCTGGGTTCATATTCTCAAAACGAAAGGAAAGATGACGATGAAAAGGGTTCTGATCACAGGTGCAGGCGGCTTTGTGGGCTCTCGTGTATTACGACAGTGGCAGGGGAAATACGAACTTTGCGCTTTCCCCAAGGGCTTTCTGTGCACCGCCACCGAAACGGAAGTCCTTGCGCAGACGAGGGCGCGGGATCCGGACGTGATCCTGCACACCGCTGCGCTTTCCGATACCGGCTACTGCGCACAGCATCCGGCAGAAGCTTACCGTGCCAATGTTGAGCTGCCGGTCTGGCTGGCACGGGCCGCGCAGCAGACGAAGGCAAAGCTGGTGGCATTCAGCTCAGATCAGGTCTATGCGGGAACGAAGCAGCAGGGCCCGTTGTCAGAAGCGTTGGATCTGCATCCGGCAAACATTTATGGCCAGTATAAATTGGAAGCAGAGCAGCGCGTGCTGGAGCTCTGCCCGGACTCGGTCCATCTGCGTGCCAGTTGGATGTATGACCTGCCCGGCTATGGGCTGCCCATCCGGGGCAATCTGCCGCTGAATCTTCTGCGTGCCGCGCTGAAGGGAGAGGCTCTGCGCTTCTCCCGGAACGACCACCGCGGCGTGACCTATGTGCGGCAGGTGATCGAAAATCTGGAGCCTGCCATGGCGCTGCCCGGCGGCGTATACAATTTTGGCAGCGGCAATGCTGAAAACATGGTATGCACCGCCCGGCAGTTTGCCGAAACGCTGGGAATCGCTGTGCAGATCGAGGAAGAAAGCTGGGGCCGGAACCTTGTGATGGACACCACAAAACTGGAACGCTTCGGCATCCGGTTCGACACCACTCAGCAGGGCATCCAGCGCTGTTTAAAAGATTACGGGCTGAGAACGCTGTAAAATTTCCATATCGCACAAAAATCAAATAAAACGGAACAAAAAAGCAGGAGTTCTGCGCGAAATTTTTCCGACCAAAGCGGAAAAAACGCACAAAACGCCCTGCTTTTTGTGTTTCTCAGCGGGAAACAGCCGTTCACGAAAAAGTCATACTTAATTTACAAGGATACGCAGTTTTGCTATAATAAATCCGCTTTTTTGGTAAAGCAGTCGAAAAGAATGATTTTTGTCAAGATTTGAGGAGAGTGGAACATTTGAAGGAAGTCAAGCTCGAAGAGTCGGCGTATCAGTTCGACGCAAAAATGTCCCTGAAACAGGCGATCCCGCTGGGTCTGCAGCATGTCTGCGCCATGTTTGTGGGCAACCTGACCCCGCTGCTGATCATCACCAGTGCCTGCGGCATTGCGGGTGGTGAGTTCGCAGATCTGCAGGTCACGCTGCTGCAGAGTGCCATGTTTGTGGCCGGCGTAGTCACGCTGGTACAGCTGTTCACCATCGGCCCCGTGGGCGGTAGCGTGCCCATCATCATGGGCACCAGTTCCGGTTTTATCGGCGTGTTCAACAGTGTTGTCGGCAGCATGGGCGGCGGTGTGCTGGCCTATGGTGCCATTATGGGTGCATCCATCATCGGCGGCATCTTTGAAAGCGTGCTGGGCTTCTTCCTCAAGCCTCTGCGCAAGTTTTTCCCGCCGGTCGTCACCGGTACGGTTGTGCTTTCCATCGGTCTTTCGCTGATCTCGGTGGGCATCAATTCCTTTGGCGGCGGCAACAGCGCAAAAGACTTCGGCTCCATGGAAAATCTGCTGCTGGCCCTGTTCGTTCTGGTGGTCATTCTGATCTTCAAGCATTGGACCACGGGCTTCCTCAGCTCTTCCGCGATCCTGATCGGCATTCTGGCCGGTTACGTTGCGGCCTTTGTCATGGGTCTGGTGCTGCCCACCACCGGTGTCACTGCCGATGGTGTAGAGTTTACCAAGGCATGGGTGCTCAACTGGAATAAAGTGGCACAGGCCTCCTGGTTTGCCATTCCCAAGCTGATGCCGGTCAAGATCGTATTTGATATGCGCGCCATTATGCCGGTGATGATCATGTTCGTTGTTACCGCTGTTGAGACTGTGGGTGATATCTCCGGTGTCATGGAGGGCGGCATGAATCGTGAACCCACCGATAAAGAGCTGTCCGGCGGTGTGATTTGTGACGGTCTGGGCTCCTCCTTTGCGGCTTTGTTCGGCGTACTGCCCAACACTTCCTTCAGCCAGAACGTGGGTCTGGTGGCCATGACCAAGGTGGTCAACCGCATGGCTCTGGCCTCCGGTGCCATCTTCCTGATCCTGTGCGGCCTGATCCCCAAGCTCGGCGCACTGATCTCCATTATGCCGCAGGCCGTTCTGGGCGGTGCTGCCGTTATGATGTTCTCTTCCATCGTGGTCAGCGGCATCCAGCTCATCACCAAGGAAAAGATGACCCCGCGTCAGCTTACCATCGTCTCGGTGGCTCTGGGTGTTGGCTACGGCATGGGTGCCAACAGCGGCATTCTGGCACAGGCTCCGCACGCTTTCCAGCTGATCTGCGGCGAATCTGGCATCGTTCCGGCTGCGTTCGTGGCGATCCTGCTGAATGTGCTGCTGCCGAAGGATGACAAGGCAGTATAAAGCTCAAAGCTTCTGCCGGGCCAGTGCTTCCAATTGCGCCAGTGCTTCGGGCGTGTCGGCGTCGGCCAGTTCATTCCGATCCGCAATGTAAACGGTGTGAACATGCGCGGGATATTTCCGAAGCAGAACACTTCCGCCCATGCCCTGCGGCAAGGTGAGCAGTTCCTGAAAAAGTCCTTTTTCAAACAGAACGGGGCTTCCGGTAAGGGGAGACGGGTCGTTACGGACCCGGAATCCCAGACGGAAGATCTCCCGTTCTGTTTCTTTTTGTCGTTCCAGCCGAGTCCTGTTGTCCCACCCGGAGATGCCTGCCATGGCTTCCACTGTCTCGCGGCACAAAAGCGGCTGGTCTCCCGGCAGGAACATGCAGCCAAAAAGCTCCGGAACCTGTTCCAGCAGCGCAGAAAGACCCAGCCGCACCGTATCGTTTCGACCAGGCAGATCGTGCAGCAGCACCGGAACATTGCGGGAGCGGCAAAGCTGCGCAACTTCGTCCGAACGTGTCACCACGATGCGGGCCGAAAGCTTTGGAGTATCGGTCGCTGCAAATGCGCGGCATAGCATCGGTTCCCCGCAGAACGGCGCAAGGAGTTTGTTGGAGCCGAAGCGCTGGCTCAGACCGGATGCCATGATGACACAGCCCACCGGAAGAAGTTCTTTCATATAGTACCACTCTTTCTGAAACGAATTCACAATAGTATTATATCGAAATCTGTGTTAAAATAAAAGAACAGAGAAAAAAAGAGAGAGGAACCTGCATCTATGATGACGATCCGAGAATATAAGCAGGCCGAAAGTCTGGAAGAAGCGTGGCAGCTGAACCAGAAAAAGGCCAACCGTGTGCTGGGCGGCATGATCTGGCTCAAAATGGAGAACATCAATGTCGGTACAGCCATCGACCTGTCCGGTCTGGGACTGGACACCATAGAGGAGACCGAGGACAGTTTTTCCATCGGTGCTATGGTCACACTGCGGCAGCTGGAAGAGCATCCCGGCCTTGCCGCCTATACCCGCGGCGCAGTAAAAGAAGCGCTGCGGCATATTGTGGGCGTGCAGCTGCGCAATCTGGCCACTGTGGGCGGCAGTATCTACAGCCGATTCGGCTTTTCCGATGTGCTCACACTGTTTATGACCATGGATTGTTCGGTAGAGCTGTACAAGGGTGGCATCGTGTCCCTGCGTGAGTACGCCGAGCGTCCCTATGACCGGGACATTCTTGTGCGGCTGATCGTCAAAAAGGAAAACGCGGAGTTTTTCTATCAGTCTGTGCGCAACAGCCAGACCGATATCCCGGTGCTCACCTGTGCCGCCGCCCGTCTTGCAGATGGGTGCTATCGCATTGCGATCGGCGCACGCCCGCTTAAAGCGGTGCTGTATGAATTCCCGGCGGAAAACGGTGTGCCTGCACAGGAGCTGGCGCTGAAATGCGCCGATGCAGTAAAGAACGATATCATTACCGGCTCCAATATGCGTGGCAGTGCGGAATATCGCCGCCATCTGGCGGGCGTTCTGACAAAGCGTGCTGTTGTGGAGCTGGAAGCACGCACGGCACAGGAGGAAAATTAAATGCAGATCACTCTTACATTGAACGGCGTCAAGGTCACAGAGGATGTGGCCGCAGATATGCTGCTGATCGATTTTGTACGTGCCCACGGCTGCAAGAGCGTCAAGCGCGGCTGTGAGACTTCCAACTGCGGTCTGTGCACGGTGTTTCTGGACGAGAAACCGGTGTTGTCCTGTTCGGTACTGGCAGCGCGTGCCAGCGGCCACAGCATTACCACACTGGAAGGCCTGCAGGAAGAAGCCGCGGAGTTCGGCGGCTTTATCGCGGATCAGGGTGCAGAGCAGTGTGGCTTCTGCAACCCGGGCTTTATCATGAACGCGCTGGCCCTCTTCCGCGAGAATCCGTACCCCAGTGAGGAAGAGGTCAAGGAATATCTCTCCGGCAACCTCTGCCGCTGCTCTGGCTATGAAGGCCAGCTGCGCGGCATCATGAACTTTCTGGCATGGAAAAAGCAGAAGGAGGCCGCAGAATGAGTACCATCAATAAGCCCTTCCGTAAAAAGGATGCGATGCAGCTGGTCACCGGACAGCCTGTTTATATGGATGATGTGATCCCGCAGGACTGCCTGACCGTGAAGCTGCTGCGCTCTCCGCACGCGAATGCCATCGTCAAAACCATCAACACCGCTGTGGCGAAAAAAGTGCCCGGGATCGAAGCAATCTTTACATGGGAGGATGTGCCGCAGGATGCGCCGCGCTACACGCAGGCTGGCCAGACCTATCCGGAAGCCAGTCCGCGTGACCGCCTGCTCATTGACCGCCATGTGCGCTTTGTGGGCGATGTGGTGGCCATCGTGGCCGGCAAAGACGAAAAGTGCGTGGATAAGGCCCTCAAGCTCATCAAGGTGGAATATGAGGTTTTGGAAGCAGTTCTGGACTATCACACTGCCAAGGATAACCCCATTCTGGTGCATCCGGAGGACAACTGGGCCAGTCTGTGCCCGGTGGGAGCCGACAACAAACGCAACCTCTGTGCCCATGATGAATGCGAAGCCGGTGATATCGATGCTGTATTGGCGGCCAGCGATGTAGTCATTGACCATGTGTACCACACCAAGGCCTGCCAGCAGGCTATGATGGAGACCTTCCGCACTTACTGCTCCATTGATACCTATGGGCGGCTGAATGTGCTCAGCTCCACGCAGATCGTGTTCCATGCACGGCGCAATATTGCGAACGCACTGCATATTCCCAAATCCATGGTGCGCGTGGCAAAGCCCCGCATCGGCGGCGGATTTGGTGCCAAGCAGACGGCGGTCAGTGAGGTATATCCGGCTTTTGTGACTTGGAAGACCAAAAAGCCCTCCAAGATCATTTTCAGTCGTGTGGAAAGCCAGATCGCATCCTCGCCGCGTCACGAAATGGAGATCCATGTGCGGCTGGGTGCCACGAAGGACGGCGTTGTGAAGGGCATTGATCTGTACACCCTTTCCAATACCGGCGCCTACGGCGAGCACGGCCCCACAACGGTAGGCCTTTCCGGCCACAAATCTATCCCACTGTACGGCAAGGCAGAGGCTTTCCGCTTTATCAGTGATGTCGTGTATACGAACCACATGTCTGCCGGTGCTTACCGCGGCTATGGTGCAACGCAGGGCCTGTTTGCGGTAGAATCTGCCGTCAATGAGCTGGCCCACAAGCTGAACATGGATCCCTTTGAGCTGCGTTTGAAAAACACCGTGCAGGAGGGCGATGTGATGCCTGCCTATTATGGCGCCGTCAATACCAGCTGTGCACTGGATCGCTGCCTTGTCAAGGTGCGGGATATGATCGACTGGGAGCACAAGTATCCTGCCCGTGATATGGGCAACGGCAAGGTGCGCGCTGTCGGCATGGGCATGGCAATGCAGGGATCTGGCATTTCCGGCATGGATGTGGGCAGTGCGACCCTGAAACTGAATGACGACGGCTTCTATACCCTGATGATCGGTGCGGCCGACATGGGCACCGGCTGTGACACTACACTGGCGCAGATCGCTGCCGAGGTTCTGGACTGCCCGCTGGATAATATCACGGTCTTTGGAGCCGATACGGATACCTCGCCCTATGACTCTGGCTCCTATGCGTCCAGCACCACTTATGTTACCGGCAAGGCCACTGAAAAATGTGCCATGAAGCTGCGCACTCAGATCTGCAGGCTGGGCGCAGAGCTGTTGGGATGTGCTGAGGACGAGGTGGAATTTGACGGCAGGGATGTTTTTATGAGCAAGGACCCTGCACAGAAAAAAACATTGTCGGAGATCGCGTATGCTTCCCAGTTCGGCCACATGGTACCGCTGGAAGCCACCGAAACGCATACTTCGCCTTTGTCGCCGCCGCCGTTCATGGTCGGTGCTGCTGAGGTGGAAGTGGATACCGAGACCGGTGAAGTAAAGCTGTTGGAGTTTGATGCCTGCGTGGACTGCGGCACGCCCATCAACCCGAACCTGACCCGTGTACAGACCGAGGGCGGGCTGCTGCAGGGCATCGGCATGACTCTGACCGAAAACATCACCTACGATAAAAATGGCTACCCGGAAGAGAATTCTCTGTTCCAGTACAAAATTCCGGCCCGCACCGATGTGGGCAAGATCAAGGTTGAATTCGAGAGCAGCTATGAACCCAACGGACCCTTTGGCGCAAAGTCCATCGGCGAGGTCGTCATCAATACGCCGTTGCCGGCCATTTCCGATGCGATCTATAATGCCATTGGTACCCGGTTCTATGAGCTGCCCATTACGCCGGAACAGATCGCCATGGCTGTTGCCAAAAAAGAGTAAGCGTTTGTATGCCGATTGAAAACGACTTTCCGTTTCTGATGGAAAAAGGCCACATTGTATCACTTGTGGGCGGCGGCGGCAAAACGACACTGATGTACGCCATGGCTGCGCACTGTGTCCGTAAGAACTGGCATGTGCTGGTGACCACCACCACCCATATCATGCGGCCGCCCGGCACTGTCTGGGCGCAGACGGACGCGGACCTTTTCCTGTCTCTTATACACATCTGACGCTGCCGACGATCGCA
>ENA-OYAO01000921-OYAO01000921.1-human-gut-metagenome-genome-assembly--contig:-NODE-921-length-10596-cov-8.717579_pt1 | contig 10596 bp, 8 predicted proteins | sample MGYA00243429_ERZ652822 | MGnify/ENA primary metagenome ERZ652822 (study PRJEB26926, sample SAMN06164533) | human gut metagenome | biome: ENVO:00009003; feature: ENVO:2100002; material: ENVO:00002003... | reverse complement strand
AGATTTCTGCCTGTCTCGTGGGCTCGGAGATGTGTATAAGAGACAGATATAGTATGTATGGGATTGTGGAGAACATTCCCATAATATACTCTTTATATGTTAAATAATGGAGAACTTTGATGGATAAAGTAATGGAAAAGTGGAATGAAATACTACAGATGGTCAAGGAAGAGCATGGTCTGACAGACGTTTCCTTTAATACGTGGATAAAACCGCTTGAGGTGTTCGCCATAGACGGCAATACACTGTATATTCTCGTTCCGTCTGAGCAGATGGGGCTCAGCTATATCAACAAAAAATATTATCTTCCTCTTAAGGTAGCTATAGGTGAGGTGACAGGTATCGAGTATGATATCCAGTTTATTTTACCGGATCAGGCACAGAGCCTTAAGTTTAAAAACAACGATACCCCTCAGCTTGAGCCACAGACTCCTGTAAAGGGAGATCACTCAAACTTAAACCCTAACTATACATTTGACACCTTTGTCGTAGGTAATAATAACAGGTTTGCCCATTCTGCTTCTCTTGCAGTGGCAGAAAGCCCGGGTGAAGCATACAATCCGCTATATATATATGGTGGTCCGGGACTTGGCAAGACTCATCTTATGCATTCAATAGGTCATTTCATCATTGACCAGAATCCTGATACCAAGGTGCTTTATGTTACTTCTGAAGAGTTTACCAACGAGGTTATCGAATCTATCCGTAACGGTAATTCTTCTGCCATGACAAAGTTCCGTGACAAATACAGGACTGTAGATGTGCTCATGATTGATGATATCCAGTTCATCATAGGAAAGGAAAGTACTCAGGAGGAGTTTTTCCACACCTTCAACACACTGCAGACACAGGGCAAGCAGATTATCCTTACCTCTGATAAGCCGCCTAAGGAGATGGAGACTCTCGAGGAACGCATCCGCTCACGTTTCGAGTGGGGACTGATGGCTGATATCGGTACTCCTGACTATGAGACGAGGATGGCTATCCTCCGTAAGAAAGCTGAAACTGACAATTTTGATATAGATGATGATATCTTAAACTACATTGCTTCAAACATCAGCTCCAACATCCGTGAGCTTGAGGGAGCCTTAAACAAGCTTTTAGCCTTCCACAATCTCGAGCATACTCACATCACTATGGATATCGCTGAGAGGGAGCTTTCCAATATCATCACGCCGGACAAGCCAAGGGAAATCACTGCACAGCTAATCATCGAGGTAGTTTCAGAACATTTCCACATCTCTGTAGACCAGATGATTTCAAAGACCAGAAGCAGCGAGATTGCACGTCCAAGACAGATTGCCATGTACCTCTGCAAGACCATGACCTCTGATTCACTTGATGTAATCGGCCAGCTTTTGGGCGGCAGAGACCACTCTACTATCATCCACGGCATCAAGAAGGTCACCAAGGATTACGAGGAGAATGACAGTACACGTACTCTCATAGAAACTATCAAGAAAAAGATTAATCCAAATTAGTTTCTACCTATTTATATATGTGCTCATTTGCATGTTAATAATTTGGTTATAACCTTGCTTTTATTTCCACATGAGCATGTTAATGACAGGTTGAAGGAAAGTGAATAAAAAGTTATCAATTTTTATCATTTTTACTTCAACAGGCTTTTAATCAAGTTATCAAGCCGCTTAAGGCTTGTCTTTAAAGGCTTTGAAGGGGTTTTGAACTTTTTAACATCCCCTAAGAAGAATATTACGAATATCTTTTAAATATTTATATATACACGCAGGAAGGAGTTTTTCTAAATGAAACTTATTTGTTCAAAAGCAAATTTACTGAAAGGTGTTAATATCGTATCGAAGGCAGTACCTACACGTACTACAATGGCAATACTCGAGTGCATACTGATTGATGCATCCGCAAACGAGATTAAGCTTATGGCCAACGATATGGAACTTGGAATAGAAACCATCATAGACGGAACTATCGAAGAGAGAGGAATTATCGCTCTTGATGCCAAGATTTTTTCAGAAATAGTGAGAAAGCTTCCTGACAATGATGTAACAATTGAGACAGATGCTTCCTTCAAGACCGTCATATCATGTGAAAAGGCCAAGTTCAATATCATCGGAAAATCAGGTGATGATTTTTCTTACATACCATATGTTGAGAGAAATGAGTCTATTGTCCTCTCACAATTTACCCTTAAAGAGGTTATCAGACAGACAATTTTTTCAATTGCTGACAATGACAACAATAAACTGATGACAGGTGAGCTTTTTGAGATTGAAGAGAATAAGCTTCGAGTTGTTTCTCTTGACGGACACAGAATATCTATCAGATATATCGAGATGAAAAATCACTATGACAGCAAGAAGGTTGTTGTTCCCGGCAAGACTCTGCAGGAAATAAGCAAGATTATTCCGGGTTCAGCGGATGAGGATGTGGTTATCTATATCACTAACAATCATATTGTTTTTGAATTTGAAAATACTACTGTTGTTTCACGTCTTATCGAGGGTGAGTATTTCAAGATTGACCAGATGCTTTCATCTGACTACGACACTAAGGTTCGCATCAATAAGCGTGAGCTTCTTGAATGTATCGACCGTGCTACTCTTCTTGTCAAGGAGGGAGATAAGAAGCCTATTATCATGAATATCACAGATGGCAATATGGAGCTTCGCATCAATTCATTTATCGGTTCCATGAATGAGGACATCGATATCGACAAAGATGGAAAAGATATTATGATAGGCTTTAATCCTAAGTTCTTCATAGATGCACTTCGTGTTATCGATGAGGAGGAGGTTAATTTATACATGGTCAATCCAAAAGCACCATGCTTCATTAAGGATGATGAGGGCAAGTTTATTTACCTCATTCTTCCGGTAAATTTTAATACAGCAGCAAACTAGGAGATTTTATGAAACAGATTTCTATAAGAGAACAGGACGAGTTTATCAAGCTGGGACAGGCTCTTAAAAAGGCCGACCTTGTGAGCTCGGGAGTTGAGGCAAAAATTGTTATTCAGGATGGTCAGGTGACTGTAAACGGTGAGACTGAGCTTCAGAGAGGAAAAAAGCTTCACGACGGAGATGTTTTCTCATATGACGGAGAAACAGTTAAGGTTGTTAAATAATGATTATTAAGTCAATCCAACTGAGTAATTTCAGAAATTACGAAAAACTGGATATCAGCTTTGACAGTGAAACAAACATAATCTACGGCGATAATGCCCAGGGAAAGACAAATATACTTGAGGCTGCATATTTGAGCGGCACTACAAAGTCCCATAAGGGCAGCAAGGACAAGGAAATGATCCGGTTTGGCGAGGATGAGGCACATATCAGGACAATTGTCGAAAAAAATGACAAGGAATACCGGATTGACATGCATCTGCGCAAAAACGGTGCAAAGGGTGTGGCCATCAATAAAATGCCGATCAAAAAAGCGAGTGAGCTGTTTGGTATTTTGAATATTGTGTTTTTCTCTCCTGAGGATCTCAATATTATAAAAAACGGTCCTGCCGAGAGGCGCAGATTTATAGATTTGGAGCTTTGCCAGCTTGACAAAATATATCTGTCTAACCTGAGTAAGTATAATAAGACATTAGTTCAGAGAAACAGACTGTTAAAGGATATAGCTTACAGACCTGATTTGATTGATACACTTCAGGTATGGGATATGCAGCTTCTTGAGTATGGCAGGCATGTTATAAAAAAGCGGCGCGAGTTTGTTAATGAGCTAAATGAGATAATACAGGACATTCACAGCAATATTTCAGGAGGCAGGGAGAAGCTTATACTCAAATATGAGCCGAGCATTGATGATATTTTTTTCGAGGACGAGCTGCTTAAGGCAAGAAGCAGGGATTTGAAGCTGTGCCAGACAACTGTCGGACCGCATCGTGACGATATGCTTTTTTCGGTGGACGGTGTGGATATCAGAAAATACGGCTCGCAGGGTCAGCAGAGGACATCTGCTCTCTCACTCAAGCTTTCTGAGATTAGTCTTGTAAAGAAAAATATAAACAGCACTCCCGTGCTTTTACTGGATGATGTGCTTTCAGAGTTGGATGGCAACAGGCAGAACTATCTGCTCAACAGCTTAAGTGATACACAGACCATTATCACTTGTACGGGACTTGATGAATTTGTAAAAAATAGATTTCAGGTGGACAAGGTCTTTCATGTCGTGAAGGGCCAGGTGGAGGTTATTGATGAGTAAAGAAATACAGCAGAACAATCAGGAATACGGAGCTGACCAGATTCAGATACTTGAGGGTCTTGAGGCGGTCAGAAAAAGACCGGGTATGTATATCGGCAGTACGTCTTCGAGAGGACTTCATCATCTGGTTTACGAGATAGTGGACAATGCAGTTGATGAGGCCTTAGCCGGTTATTGTAAAAATATTGAGGTTACAATCGAGGAAGACAATTCCATAACAGTACAGGATGATGGAAGAGGAATCCCGGTCGGAACCAATCATAAAGCAAAAAAATCAGCACTTGAGGTCGTTTTTACAGTGCTTCACGCAGGTGGTAAATTCGGCGGTGGAGGCTATAAGGTATCAGGCGGTCTGCACGGAGTTGGTGCATCTGTAGTAAATGCTCTTTCCACATGGCTGACAGTTGAAGTCTACAAGGACGGAAATATTTACAGACAAAGCTACAAGCGTGGCAAAACAGACGATACAGTAAAGATTGTTGGACAGTGTGACGAGTCGCTTCATGGTACAAAGGTGCATTTTTTGCCGGATCCGGAGATTTTTGAGGAGACAGTGTATGACTACGATACCTTAAAGCAGCGTCTTAGAGAGACAGCCTTCCTCACAAAAGGACTTAAGATTACTTTAAAGGATGTGCGTGAGAACAGCCATCACAATCATGTATTCCACTATGAGGGCGGAATCAAGGAGTTTGTAGAGTATCTTAACCGTGGCAAGGAGGCTCTCTATGATGAGGTAATCTACTGTGAGGGAACACAAAACGGTGTTTATGTAGAGGTTGCATTGCAGCACAATGATTCGTTTAATGATTCAACCTTCAGCTTTGTAAACAATGTAATCACACCTGAGGGGGGTACTCATCTAGCAGGCTTTAGAAATGCCCTGACAAAGACCTTCAACGCCTATGCGCGTGAGAAAAAGATACTTAAGGATTCAGATCCGGCTCTGACAGGTGATGATATCCGTGAGGGACTTACCGCAATCATCAGTATCAAGATTGAGGAGCCTCAGTTCGAGGGACAGACAAAGCAGAAGCTTGGAAACAGTGAGGCCAGAGGAGCCGTAGATGCAGTTGTATCGGAAAAGCTCACATATTTTCTCGAGCAGAATCCTGATGTAGCCAAAAATATTTGTGAGAAATCACTTTTAGCACAGAGAGCCAGAGAGGCCGCAAGAAAAGCAAGAGACCTGACCAGAAGAAAGACCTCTCTCGATGGAGGTACTCTGCCGGGCAAGCTTGCTGACTGCTCAGACAAGGATCCTAAAAACTGTGAAATTTTCATAGTCGAGGGAGATTCAGCCGGCGGTTCTGCAAAGACAGCAAGGAGCCGTGCTACACAGGCAATTTTACCTCTGCGAGGCAAGATACTGAATGTTGAAAAGGCAAGACTTGACCGTATATATGACAATGCAGAAATCAGAGCCATGATTACAGCATTTGGAACAGGAATCCATGAGGATTTTGATATAACAAAGCTGCGTTATGACAAGATAATCATCATGACAGATGCCGATGTAGACGGTGCCCATATCGCTACTCTCATGCTCACCTTTCTCTACAGATTTATGCCTGATCTGATCAAGGAGGGACATGTATACCTGGCTACACCGCCACTTTACAAGGTGGAGAAAAACAAGGGTGTATGGTATGCCTACGATGATGACGAGCTCAAGCAGATTTTAAATGACATAGGCCGTGACAATAATAACAAGATCCAGCGATACAAGGGACTTGGCGAGATGGATGCTGATCAGCTCTGGGAGACAACAATGGATCCTGATCACAGAATTTTGAAACAGGTCATGATAGACGGAGAAAATTCATCTGAGCTTGATGTGACATTTACCACACTGATGGGTGATAAGGTAGAGCCAAGAAAAGAATTTATTGAAGCTAATGCCAAGTATGTAACAAATCTTGACATCTAGCAGGGAGGAGTAATTTAAGTGGACGACAAAATTTTTGACCAGATACAGCAGGTCGATTTGAAAAAAACAATGGAGAGCTCCTACATAGATTACGCGATGAGCGTTATTGCAAGCCGTGCCCTCCCTGATGTCAGGGACGGATTAAAGCCTGTTCAGAGGCGAGTACTCTACTCTATGGTCGAGCTCGGAAATACACCTGACAAGCCACATAGAAAATGTGCGCGTATTGTCGGTGATACAATGGGTAAATACCATCCACACGGAGACAGCTCAATCTATGGAGCACTCGTAAATATGGCACAGGACTGGTCTATGAGATACACACTCGTGGACGGTCATGGAAACTTTGGTTCAGTCGATGGAGACGGAGCCGCCGCCATGCGATACACAGAGGCAAGACTCTCAAAGATTTCTCTTGAATTAATCAAGGATATCGGCAAAAATACAGTAGATTTTGAGCCAAACTTTGATGAGACAGAAAAAGAGCCGACAGTGCTCCCATCAAGATATCCGAACCTTTTAGTAAACGGAACCACAGGAATCGCGGTAGGTATGGCAACCAATATCCCACCTCACAATCTGCGTGAAGTGGTCAATGCCGTAGTGCGCCTTATCGACAACGATATCGAGGACAAAGAAACCACAATTGATGAGCTTATCGATGTGGTAAAGGGACCGGATTTCCCTACAGGCGGCATAATTCTCGGAACAAGTGGCATCAAAGAGGCTTACAGAACAGGCCGAGGCAAAATAAGAGTCCGTGCTGTCACCAATATCGAGCCGATGGAAAACGGCAAAAACAGAATTGTAGTGACAGAGCTGCCATACAACGTAAACAAAGCTCGTCTTATTGAGAAAATAGCCGAGCTTCATAAGGACAAAAAGATAGATGGAATAACAGACCTCCGCGACGAGACAAGCCGTGAGGGAATGAGAATCGTGGTAGAGCTTCGCCGAGATGTGAACCCGAGTGTAGTTTTAAATCTGCTTTTCAAGCATACACAGCTCCAGGATACGTTTGGAGTGATAAACCTTGCACTCGTAAACGGAGAGCCAAAGGTATTAAATCTATACGATCTGCTCAACTACTATCTCATCCACCAGAAGGATGTAGTGACCAGACGTACAAAGTTTGATCTCGACAAGGCAGAGGCCAGGGCACATATTGTAGAGGGTCTCATTATTGCTCAGGACAATATAGACGAGGTAATAAGTATTATTCGCTCAAGCCAGACCACGCAGCAGGCAAAGACCAGATTGATGGAGAGATTTGGCCTGACCGATGAGCAGTCACAGGCAATTGTCGATATGCGTCTTAGGGCTCTGACAGGTCTGGAAAGGGAAAAGCTCGAGGCTGAGTATAAGGAGCTCATGGCTCAGATTGCGCAGTTAAAGGCAATTCTTGCCGATGAGAAAAAGCTTCTTGGAGTAATCAGGGAGGAAATCATCGCAATTGCAGATAAATACGGCGACGACAGAAAGACAGAAATAGGCTATGACGAGTATGATATGTCGATGGAGGATCTCATTCCTGAGACAAATACAGTCATAACAATGACAAAGGTAGGCTACATAAAGCGCATGAGCACTGATAATTTCAAGGCTCAGCACCGCGGTGGCAAGGGAATAAAGGGAATGGAGACAATCGAGGATGATTATATCGTCGAGATGCTCATGACCACATCACACCACTACCTGATGTTTTTCACAAATACAGGAAGAGTATACAGAATCAAGGCATATGAGATACCGGAGGCTAGCCGCACATCAAGAGGCACAGCCATCATCAATCTCATACCGCTTCAGCCTGACGAGAAAATAACAGCCATGATTCCAATCAAAGAATACGAGGATGAAAAGTATCTGTTCATGGCTACAAGAAACGGAATAGTCAAGAAAACACCGATAAAGGATTATGAGAATATCCGAAAGAACGGACTTGCAGCAATCAATCTGCGCGAGGACGACAAACTCATAGAGGTCAAGGTCACAGACAATTCAGAGGATATTTTGCTCTTCACCAAATTCGGACAGTGTATCAGATTCAAGGAGACAGATGTGCGCTCAACAGGCCGTACAACCATGGGTGTTATCGGAATGAATCTCGCACCAAATGATGTGATAATTGCAATGCAGACCGCATCAATGGGTGAGGCAGTGCTTTTAGTATCATCAAACGGCCTTGGAAAACGTACACGAATTGACGAATTTACCACACAAAACCGTGGCGGTAAGGGAGTAAAATGCTACAAGATTACAGAAAAATCAGGCAATCTCGTAGGAGTCAAATCAGTTGAAAACGATGATGAGCTCATGCTCATTACAACAGAGGGCATTATCATCAGAATCCAGGTAAGTGATGTAACAGTGCTTGGACGAATCACAACAGGTGTCAAGCTCATAAACCTGAAAGAAGGAGTCAGCGTAGCCAGCATCGCAAAGGTAGTAGAGGATAAGACTCTCATGCCACCTGAGGAAGCTAAGGAAGAGAATGACGAATCAGAAAATAGTGACGAAGACTCAGCAGAGAATAATAATTCACATGCTGAAGCTATCGAAAATAACACAGAAGCATAACTAAATTCATAAAAGCAGGGTCATAAGATCCTGCTTTTTGCGAATGTGGTGATACTATTCGAGCCTTATTGCGAAAAAATGTTTACATGCAAGCACTATGCATCATATTTGCGTTTTCAGAGACTTTGAAAGTAATAAATAAACATAATACGGAAAAATAAATATGTTTATCCACAAAAACATAAAAAATAATCTTGAATTGTGGATAAAAGGTGCCGGAATTTAAAATACAGAGAATAAAAAGAGAGGAAAAGAAATGATCAGGGAAATAAACGTTTCAGAAATAACAGCTGCAGTAAAGGAAATGTGCATACAGGCAAATCATTTTCTTTCGCCGGACATGGACAAGGCACTTAAAGCTGCAACAGCAAATGAAGAATCACCTTTAGGTAAAAAAATATTAAACCAGCTACAGGAAAACTTAAAAATAGCAGGCGAGGATATGATACCGATATGTCAGGATACCGGAATGGCAGTTTTTTTCATAGAAATAGGCCAGGATGTCCATTTTACGGGAGGCGTATTGGAGGATGCCATAAATGAAGGCGTCAGACAGGGCTACACAGACGGCTATCTGAGAAAATCAGTGGTAAAGGATCCGCTCATCAGGGAAAATACAAAGGACAACACACCTGCAGTCATCCATTACTCAATAGTTTCCGGCGACAAAGTCAAAATAACCTTTGCACCAAAGGGCTTTGGAAGCGAAAACATGAGTCGTGTATTTATGTTAAAGCCGGCAGATGGTATAGAGGGAGTAAAAAATGCGATTCTGACAGCAGTTTCAGATGCAGGGCCAAACGCATGTCCTCCTATGATTGTCGGAGTCGGAGTCGGTGGAACCTTTGAAAAATGCGCAATAATGGCAAAAAAAGCGCTGACAAGAGAAGCAGGCATACATTCAGACATAGAGTATGTGGCAGAGCTTGAAAAAGAGATGCTTGAAAAAATTAATAATCTGGGTATAGGGCCCGGAGGACTCGGCGGAAGCACTACTGCCCTCGCAGTAAACATAAACACATATCCAACCCACATTGCAGGATTGCCGGTTGCGGTAAATATTTGCTGTCACGTAAACCGCCATGTAGTGAAGGAATTGTAAAGAATTACTGCATAGAAGAAGAAAGAAAATGGCAATTTTAATTGTTACAGCTACAATGAAATGTGAACTGTAATTAAAAAAGCTATAATTATTACAGGTTATATTATGCTGGAAAATAAAAATACAGTAAAAATAAAAGAATCAGGAGAAAAAAATGGAAAAACATATAACAACTCCAATAACACAGAAAATAACAAAAGACCTGAAATCAGGAGACTATGTATACATAACAGGTGAAATGTATGTGGCAAGAGATGCTGCACATAAAAGAATGATAGAGGCGCTGGACCGTAAAGAAGAACTGCCAATAGATATAAAGGATTCGACAATCTACTATATGGGACCATCACCAGCCAGAGATGGTCGTCCAATTGGCTCAGCCGGACCTACAACAGCAACAAGAATGGACAAGTATGCCCCAAGACTGCTTGATTTAGGTGAAAAAGCAATGATTGGCAAAGGAAAAAGATCAAAAGAAGTAATAGATGCAGTCATTCGCAATAAAGCAGTGTATTTTGCCGCAGTCGGTGGAGCAGGCGCGCTCCTTTCAAAATGCATAAAATCATCAGAAGTAATCTGCTATGATGATCTCGGTGCAGAGGCAATAAGAAAGATATACGTAGAAGATTTCCCGGTAATTGTGGTAATAGACAGTGAAGGAAACAATCTGTACGAGACTTCAATAAAAGAATTTAAAAAAACCAAAAATGAAATTTTAAATTCCACCACCACATTTGGTGGTGGAATTTACTCCCGCACAGTAAAGGTTTACTCTTTCATATAAAAATGGTAAGGT
>ENA-OYAO01000845-OYAO01000845.1-human-gut-metagenome-genome-assembly--contig:-NODE-845-length-11251-cov-4.575741_pt1 | contig 11251 bp, 6 predicted proteins | sample MGYA00243429_ERZ652822 | MGnify/ENA primary metagenome ERZ652822 (study PRJEB26926, sample SAMN06164533) | human gut metagenome | biome: ENVO:00009003; feature: ENVO:2100002; material: ENVO:00002003... | reverse complement strand
TCCCGCTGCGGAGCCGTGCCCGGCTCCAGCGGGTCGGCGTCCAATAAGATCCGGCTCTGCCGTCCCGGACACAGGGGCGGTTCCGCTTGCAGCACCTCCTGCAAGCTGCCCGGGCGTACTCCCAGACAGAGCGGCAGGGTAGGCGGGCAGCAGCGGCGGCCGAGATACAGCGGAAACACCGGGTGTAGCAGCGCCTGCTGCAGCTGCTGCAAAAGGGCGGCATCCTCGCTTTCAATACCGGCCAGAAACACGGCGTCCTGCAAATAATGGCGGTAGGTCACATAAGAGGTCTTTTCATCCTGCGTCTTTGCCGTGTGGTAGTCCACCAGCAGCTGCCCTTCCCGCTCCACGCGGACGCCGAACCGCAGCCCGGTCAATCGGAGCAGTGCTTCGCGCTCGTCCCGCCGCAGCCCCAGAGCTGCCGCCAAAAGACCGATCACGCCGCTCTTGGTGGGTTCACGGCCCGTCTTGCGGGTCTCAAATTTGGAGTCCGCACCCCACGCCTGCAAAGGCGCTGCCAGCCGAAGCAACAGCGTTGCCATTACCCCACCTCATTTCCGGCAAGTGCATCCCGGACAGCCTTTTCCAGTGCGTCCAGCATGGCCTTTGCCGTCTGTGTCGGAGCCAGTGCCTCCAGACCGCTGCCCACGGTAAAGCTCTGGGCCGGGGCCTCGGCAAAGCTGCTGTACATCTGCTGCGCATACTGTGCCAGCGCCGCCTTGGAAGGTTCGGCATACCCCTGCGTACTGCGGGGCACGGCACGCTCGAATGCACCACACAGGTTCACCGGCTGATCTTCCCGGATGGTCACATAGACTGCATCCGGCAGGGTGCGGTTTGCAAAGCTGTTCTGTTTGCCGGTGGGCATGGAGAACAAAAATGCCTCACCAAAGGCCCGCACCGTTTCCGCTGCTTGCTCTGCGCCCAGCTGCCCGGCCAGCTCCATCACGTTCACCGTGGCATAGCGGTACAGGGTGGAGGAGTTGTACTCCACCGTGCCAAGATGGCCTGCACCGGCATTGTCCTCTGCCTGACAATCGTCCACTGCGGTAAAGTAATCGTACTCGTTCTGCACGGCATGGGTGGAGATGCTGTGGGCCACCTGCGCAGCGGCATCATAGTTCAGGGAGGGATCATCTGCCACCATGCGGCCAAACAGTGCCATATCCATTGAAGGGGCTGCGCCCAGCGCCTTCTGGTATTCTTTTTTGTTGGTGCTGCCCGCCACAGCCAGCTCTGCCAATGCCTTTGCCTGCGCAGAGCTCATAAAGAACAGGGCTTTGGTGACCTTATCATCGCTCTTGTTCTTTTCATCGAACTTGATGCCCGCATTCTCCAGCGCTTTCTTTGCCAGCTTGTCCGCATCCGCTTCCGGAGCCAGCGCAAGGATCTGCTCTTTTACCAATTCTGCAACCTTTTTGGTGCGCTTGCCCACATCCAGCCGGGCGTTCTCCGCAAAGGCAGCGCGCATGGCGTGCTTCCACGCCTGCGAGGATACCCGGGCACGGGTCACACCGCCGTACACGGCCGTTTTGGGGCTGCCCGTATCGTCCCGGTTGATGCAGCTGGGCGGTACGGTCTGCAAAATGTGGAAATCAACATACAGGCGCTTGTTCATGGTCAATTCTCCTTTTCATTTTCTTCCGGTGCAGTCTTGGTCTCACGGTACAGGTCCTGTCCCCACCGCAGACGGACGTTGGCGGGGATCTGCGCATACCGCGGGTCGGTGCATTGCAATTCATACAGGTCTGCCGCAAGCTGCGGATAGTCCAGCGGGATGCCGCCATCCTTTGCGGCGCTCAGCAGCTGGATCATACCCCGCAGATGGTGGCTGATCTCGGTGATCTCTTCTGCGGTGGCCAGCGCATTGAACCGCCGCAGCACGCTGGCCTCGGTCCAATCCTGTCCGGCAGGGGTGTTCCGCTCTGCCAGCTGCCGCACCGCCCGGCCCAGCGTATTGCCCGGGCGGTTCATAGGCTGGTCGTTTCCCTGCTGATGCACGGCGTACAGGGTCAGGGCAAGGTAGACCGCCCACTCTGCGTGGGAAGGGCCGCTGCGGCCCTGAAAGTCTTCCGGCATTCCCCGCAGAAAACTCCCCCACAGCTCAGGCAGATCGCCGGGTGCGTGTCCAACGCCTCGCCGCAGCTTTGCCAGCTCAGCCCGCCGCTGGTTGTCCGGCAGGGCCCAAAGCCAGTGCAGCCGCTGTGCCGTATAGATTCTGACGTTCTGTGTTTTCATCCAATTCCCCCTTTATGATTCTGTTTTGGGATAGATCTCCCAAAGCCTTGTGCGGAAACGATTATAGGCCTTTGGCGAGGTATACAGGATGGTGCGCTCGGTCTTTTTATCCTTATCCACCACAATGCGGTGTCCCTTCAGGGCGGCATTTCCGGCCTCCATCACCATCTGTTTTCCCAGCTTTTCCGCGATGCTGCGCGCCTGCGCCTGCCAGCGCAGTTCCATTTCATTATAGTTCTTTTGATTTGCATCAATCTTTTGCAGCCACAGCCGGAAGGGCTGGTCCACCGCAAAGTAGAACTGTGCACGGACAGAGCCGCCGACATTTTCATTTTTGTTCCCGGCTGCAATGGCGATATCCTGCGCCAGATACCCCACACACTGTGCTGCTTTTTCGCAGTTATTGACCTCTCTTACGATGCGCTCCTGCCATTCGCAGCTCAGTTCGTCCAACAGCCCTGCCTGAAAGGTCAGGCTGTCGCTGAAGGAGTCGTTCACAAAGAAATCTTTATCGCCGTACTGCATCCCGGAAATGCGGAAGTGGATCCTTCGGTTTGGATCAAGAATGTGCAGTTCCCTGCGCTGCAGTGTTTTGACCCAGCACACAACACCCGGCTGGCGAACATTTTTTTCTTTGCAGAACACTGACGAGAACTCCCGCCAGAACTGCTTGGCCGGGTCGTGGCGGACCGGCACAAAAACAGCTGCCTCGTTTTTCTTGGCAGTATTGCGCCAGATGGTCATTTGCTCTGCAGCTGCAGTTTCCCGCTGGAAAAAGTCCCCGCCCAGCAGATAAAAGCGGTCTACCATGTCATTTTCCCGGTGCAGCAGCAGCCTGCGTGACTGCAGTGTGAGCAGTTGGGCCGGGTTATCGGGGCAGAGGATCTGTGTCCGCTCCGCACTGCGGGGGACATCCAGCTCCCAGCAGGGAAGATTTTCGCCCCACATGCTCTGGCCATCCTGCAGCAATGTGAGGTTCAGCATCAATGTCTCGAACAGGTTTTCGCCCTGTGCCTGAATAAATCCGATCTTGCCCAGCCAGCCCGCGCCCACAGAGGGAAGTCCTTTCTCTTTGGGCTTTGCCGAAGTATCGTCGTAGCCGTTCACGCACAGCAGCCACCGAGCCGCCTGCGCATAGGTCAGCTGGCTTTTGCCAGCCCCGGCGTAAAGAGGGAACAGCCGCAGCTTATTGCTGCTTTCAGACATTTCGCCATTGAGTTTTGCTGCGTTGTACTCGGTGCCAATGGCCGCCCCCGGCACCTGCCAGAAGGGATGTGTCGGGTGGAACAGCCAGAAGCGGTCTTTCCACTGTTCCAGATAGTCCCGCAGCGGTTGCTCCGGGAAATGCCCCAGCTGCCACAGGTCTCCCCAGCGAGCCAGAGCATCATCCTCTTCTTCAAACGGTTCTGGCTCACCTTCCACATTCACGCGGGAAAACACGGTAAACAGCACCGCCAGCAGCAGCCGCAGCATAGCGGCATCCTGCGTGGGCATTTCGCCTGCCAGATCCACATAATCCTGCGCATGGAGCAGTGCGTCCGTCAACGAAACTTCCTGCACCGTATTGTCCGGCAGCCGAACCCGGACCCACGGCTCCGTCAACAGGTTAAATTCGATCTCCTTCATCCGTTTCCTCCTTTTGGTAGGTCAGGCCGTTTTCACGGTCATAACAAAGCTCCATGCCCGCAAGATGGGCGGTCAGGTTTTCGTCCAGCAGCAACACCAGCTCTCCGTGCAGCAGCGGAGACAGCTGCCACGCCGCAAGGCCGCTGCGGTTGTCCGCTTCCAGTTCCCGGATGACCTCGTCCACCTTCCACACTTTGCCGAACGTCGCCGGGAGCCGCAGCTTCTGCCGGGCAATCTGCAAAGCGTCTTCGGGCTGCGGCGGCTGGTCGGATGCGACTGCTCTGCCGTTTTCCTGCCACGGCAGGAAGTGGATGCTTCCGTCTGCCCGGCGCTGCATCACCAGCACCTCCACCGAGGGGTCGCCGTCCCGCACTGCCGCCCGGGCAGCTGCATCAGAATGTGCACTCACATTCTGCATCCAGCCATCCAAGGTATGGAGTTGTTTGAATCTTTTGTGCACTTTGGGCTGCGGCACAAGATACGCCTGCGCCCGCTCTTTGCGCTGGGCCTGCGCAAACTCGTAGGCTTTGCACATACCCTCACTCCGTTCCTCCTCAGGCAATACATCGGCCTGTTCCCAGCCGTAGACTTTCTGCACCAGCGGAGAGATATTTTCGGGCAGGCAGATGTTCTCCGGAAGGCATGCCCGGGTGCGCCAGAGCAGCCACTGACCGTACACTGCCTCGCTGCCCCTGTCAAATTCCTCTGTGCCCGTGTCCAGCACAGCACAGACCGCTGTTTGCAGCGGCTGCGGGCGAGACCGTTTTGGGTGGCGCTGCAGACGGCCGATGCGCTGTAAGAGCAGATCCATCGGGCAAAGCTCTGTAACCATCACATCGAAATCCACATCCAACGACTGCTCTAATACCTGCGTACCTACCACGATCAACCCATCACGCTCTGCAGCGGTGGAGCGCTTACCGATGCGCCGCATCAGCTCCTGTTCCCGCGCGGCGCGGTCTGGCATCAGGAACTGTGCATGGAACACCTGCACTTCCTTTTCGGGCAGCACCTGACGCAGTCGCTGCGCCACCTCCTGCGCTTTGCGCACCGTATTGACGATGACGCCCGCGCAGCCGCCAGCCTGCATTTTCCGGCACAGGAAATCGGGCAGTTCTTCCGTTGTCAGGCGCACCGTCTGCACATTCCGGGCGGCCGTATCCAGCGGGATGGTCTTTTGCTGCACCTGTGCACCGTCCGTCCATGTCAGCAGTGGATAGCCGCAGCTGGTTTTCCAAGGCGCATCCGGGCCGGGGCGGCGCTTTTGCTGGTAAGCCTCGATCAGCTCTGCACGCCGCCGGGCGGGCAGCGTGGCCGACAGCAGGATCACCGGCACCTTGTACCAGCCCAGCCATTCCAGCGCACGGTCCAGATAGCGGTTCATGTACGCATCATAAGCGTGACATTCGTCCACGATCACCACCTTGCCCGCAAGGCCCAGATGGCGCAGCATCACATGCTTCTGGCACAGAGCCGCCATCAACAGCTGGTCTACCGTGCCGATGACAAAGTTTGCCAGCAGCGCCTGCTTGCTGCCCCGGAACCACTGATGCACCTGCACCCGCTGCTCTTCTGCTTCCGGGTCGTCCCAGTCGTCCTGCACCCGCACCGGCCGTTGCTGCAGGCGGATATACTCTTCGTTCAGTTCCGCCATGCCGTGCGCAAGCCGGATCGATCTGGGCAGGTCATCAGGCTGATTTTCTGCCCATTGCAGCAAACGCGGAAAAAGCCCGTTTGCCGTTGCCTGCGTGGGCAGACCAAAGAAGATGCCGCCCGCTCCAAAGCGTGCCGCCAGAATTTCCGCTGCCGCCAGCGCCGCCTCGGTCTTGCCCACGCCCATCTGTGCTTCCAGAATCAAAATGCCCGGTGCATCCATGGTGTTGGCGGCTTCCATAGCCGCCTGCTGCACCGCATTTGGGGCAAAGCCAAACCGCTTTGCAAATTCCTCCGGCTCTGCAATGGTGGTCTGCGCCGCCCAGGGTGAAGCCGTCTCCTGTTTATCCCATTCGCGCCACGCCCGATCCGCACGTTCCGGATAAACCTCCTCACTGCCCGTCTCTTCCACAGGGATCAGCGGGAAATAATCCGTGTTGCTGGCGATCCAGTCCGCCATGATCAAAAGCCCCGTCAGCAAAATCTCTTCGGGCTGGTTGAGCACCGGCAGCGCGGCCACCCCGGAATAGCCGCTGTCCTGCAGTGCCGCCTGAAGCAATTCGTTCCAAAAGCCCTCCCAGATGCCCTTTTGCTCTTCCGGGTAGTAGTTGACTTCCCAGCATGTAAACTGTTTGTCAACTTCTGTACCGTCCTGCGGCTTGCCATGATGGGCACCCGCGACCGAAGCGATCCCGCCAGGGCACCCCCATTTTCTCAAAATGGCTTCACTCGCCCGGGCATGGGGCGTTTCGCACCGGTTCAGTTTCTGGCAGCTCAGCGGTGTCAGGCGTTCCAGCCGTTGTTTCGCCTCGGGCAAGCACTGCATGATCGTGCTCTGGAAGATTAAAATTGCCTTACCCAGATCATGCCCCCAGCCCAAAAAGCGGGCCAGCTGCACCAATTCTTCCTCTTCCAATCCGGATGCCTTTTTTACGCTGTCGGGCAGCCATTTCCGCACCAGAAGCTCCATGATCTCTGCCGTATCCCGCAGGTGCATCCAGAGCGGCAGCCACAGATTGCTATTTTCCGGGTCCGTTTTGCCGGCCAGAAGCCGTGATCGATCCAGCATCCGTCTCATTTTTGCTCCTTTCCTGATGGGTCGTGTATCCCATGTAGTAAGCATAGCAGACGACATGTCCCATAATCCGTACTTTCATGGCTTTATCTCCGGAAATGAAAAGCAGCCCGTCCGTTCCATTCTCATCCGGTCGGCATTTTCATCCTGCCATACTCTGATTTCCGTTTCAAAGATACGCCTCTGCCTTTCTGCTGTCAACGGCACCGCTCAAATTCATCAAAGTTCCGAAAAAGAGCTTTCTTCTTTGTGCAAAAAACCGCCCCGGCTTCCTGCTTCGGAAACCGGGGCGGTTCGTTTGCTTTATGGGTTTTTATTCGCGCTTTTCAAGCGCTCACACCATCACTTGCGGGGGTTCTTGATAGCAGCCTGAGCGGCAGCCAGACGTGCGATAGGCACACGGAAGGGAGAGCAGCTGACGTAGTCCAGACCGACATTGTGGCAGAACTCCACGCTCGTGGGGTCGCCGCCGTGCTCGCCGCAGATGCCCAGACCCAGATCGGGACGGGTCTCGCGGCCGTCGTGGGCAGCCATCTTGACCAGCTTGCCAACGCCGATCTGATCCAGATGCTGGAACGGATCGCTCTCGTAGATCTTGTTCTCGTAGTATGCGCCCAGGAACTTGGCAGCATCATCACGGCTGAAGCCGAAGGTCATCTGGGTCAGGTCGTTGGTGCCGAAGCTGAAGAACTCAGCTTCCTTGGCGATCTCGCCGGCAGTCAGGGCTGCACGGGGGATCTCGATCATGGTACCGACCTGATACTTCATCTCAACGCCGGCAGCAGCGATCAGCTCGTCTGCGACCTTGACCACAACGTCCTTGACGAACTTCAGCTCCTTGACCTCGCCGACCAGCGGGATCATGATGTGCGGGGTGATCATATAACCGGTCTCAGCAGAGACGTTCAGAGCAGCCTTGATGACAGCGCGGGTCTGCATAGCTGCGATCTCGGGGTAGGTGACAGCCAGACGGCAGCCGCGGTGACCCATCATGGGGTTGAACTCATGCAGAGAAGCAACCACGTTCTTCAGGTCATCGAAGGTCATGCCCATATCGGTAGCCAGCTCCTTGATGTCCTCGTCCTTGGTGGGCAGGAACTCGTGCAGAGGCGGGTCCAGATAACGAATGGTCATCGGGCGCTCACCCATGATGCGGTACATCGCCTCGAAGTCACCCTGCTGGAACGGCTCGACCTTGGCCAGAGCAGCTTCGCGCTCTTCCACGGTACGTGCGCAGATCATCTCACGGACAGCCTTGATGCGATCCTCTGCGAAGAACATGTGCTCGGTACGGCACAGGCCGATGCCCTCAGCACCCAGATCCACTGCCTGCTGTGCGTCGCGCGGGTTATCAGCGTTGGTCATGACCAGCAGCTGACGAGCAGCGTCTGCCCAGCCCATGAAGCGGTTGAAGTTCTTATTGCCGGTAGCGGCCACGGTAGCGACCTGCTCGCCGTAGATGTTGCCGGTGGAACCATCGATGGAGATCCAGTCGCCCTCGACGAACTTGTGGCCATTGATCTCGAAGGTCTTTGCTTCCTCGTCGATCTTGACCTCGTTGTCATTGCCGCAGCCGGAGACACAGCAGGTGCCCATACCACGGGCAACAACAGCTGCGTGGCTGGTCATGCCGCCGCGGACGGTCAGGATGCCCTGAGAGACCTGCATGCCCACGATATCCTCGGGGCTGGTCTCCAGACGCACCAGAACGACCTTCTTCATCTTGCCGGACTTGACCATCTCCTCTGCCTCTTCAGCAGTAAAGACGATCTGGCCGCAGGCAGAACCGGGAGAAGCTGCCAGGCCCTTGCCGACGACCTCGGCGGCCTTCAGGGCAGCGGCGTCGAACTGGGGATGCAGCAGGGTATCCAGCTGCTTGGGCTCCACGCGCAGGACAGCTTCCTGCTCGGTGATCATGCCCTCGTCCACCAGATCACATGCGATCTGCAGAGCAGCCTGAGCGGTACGCTTGCCGTTACGGGTCTGCAGCATGTACAGGTGGCCGTCCTCAATGGTGAACTCCATATCCTGCATATCGCGGAAGTAGTTCTCCAGACGGGTTGCGATCTCAACGAACTGATCGTACACCTCAGGCATCTGATCCTTCAGGTGGCTGATGGGAGAAGGAGTGCGCACGCCTGCGACGACGTCCTCGCCCTGTGCATTGATCAGGTACTCGCCCATCAGCTTCTTAGCGCCGGTGGCGGGGTCACGGGTGAATGCAACGCCGGTGCCGGAACGGTCGCCGGAGTTGCCGAATGCCATCTGCTGAACGTTGACTGCGGTGCCCCACTCGTAGGGGATCTCGTTCATCTTACGGTAGACGTTTGCACGGGGGTTATCCCAGCTGCGGAACACGGCCTTGACAGCCTCGATCAGCTGATCACGGGGATCCTGCGGGAAGGGACGGCCTTCGTTCTCCTCGTAGATCTTCTTGAAGGTGCCGACCAGTTCCTTCAGGTCATCAGCAGTCAGGTCAACGTCGTTCTTGACGCCCTTGGCTTCCTTCATCTTGTCGATCTCGACCTCGAACAGGCTCTTCGGGACCATCATAACGACGTCCGCGAACATCTGCACAAAGCGGCGGTAGCAGTCGTATGCAAAACGGGCGTTGCCGGTCTTCTTTGCCAGACCTTCAACAGCCTCATCGTTCAGGCCCAGGTTCAGGATGGTGTCCATCATGCCGGGCATGGACTGACGTGCGCCGGAACGGACAGAGACCAGCAGGGGGTTCTGGTTATCGCCGAACTTCTTGCCGGTGATCTCTTCCAGACCCTTGAGGTGCTCAAAGATATCAGCAGTGATCTCGTCATTGATCTGACGGCCGTCTGCATAATACTGGGTGCAGGCGTCGGTGGTGATGGTGAAACCCTGCGGCACCGGCATACCGGCTGCGGTCATTTCTGCCAGACCAGCACCCTTGCCGCCCAGAGTATTCTTCATGGTGACTTTGTCGCCGCCGAAAGCATCATTGCCTTCGCTGAAGTAGTACAGATACTTTTTGCTCATGCGTTGTTTACCTCCCATTCGTGACTGCAGCACAGCCGCACCGCAGTCTCATCGTTTGCCTTGTCTTAAAAACTCGACCGATGAACATTGTTTGTGAATGCTAAACTATTATACCAGAAAATCCATTCCTTTCCACCATGCAAAATCCCGAATTTGTCTGTTATTTTTTATGCAAATCCCTTGAAATTTGCCAAGTTTTAAGGTAGTATAGAATGGGAGAAAGTTCGAGAGGTTTTTCGTTTTCTGATGCGGATTATCCGTCTGTTGGATACAACTTTCTATCCCTGTAATTTCAGCTTTTCTTTTTTGTCGGCGCAAAGCTTCTGTTGTATCCATCTTTGGATATGGATGCAACATTTCTCCGGGCAGAAAAAGCTGATCTGCCCGCCGGGAGAGCACCGTGCCGGAAGGGAGATCTATCGTATGGAAAATTCTGTATCTTCTGCTGCGCTGAACGCAGCGCGTGAGCAGCTGGATGCCGCCGAAGCCGCCCGTGAGGTCATTCTGCTGCAGCATATCGCAAACGGTGTGGTCATCGACAGCCGCACCGTTCAGATCGCACCGGACGTGGTCATTGCTCCGGGTGCCGTCATTCTGGCCGGTACCATCCTGCGCGGCAGAACCGTCATCGGTGCGGGCTGCATCATCGGCCCCAACACCCTCATCGAGGACAGCATCGTAGATGAGGGCAGCACCGTCAACGCCAGTCAGGTATACAGCAGCCACATCGGCCCTCACAACAACATCGGCCCCTTCACCCATGTGCGGGTGAACACCGTCACCGACTACGGCGTGCATCTGGGTGCATACGTGGAGACCAAGAACTCCAACTTTGCCCGGGGCAACACGGTGAGCCACCTGACCTACATCGGCGACAGCGATGTGGGCAAGTACTGCAACTTCGGCTGCGGCACCGTCACCTGCAACTACGACGGCAAAGACAAGTTCCGCACCCAGATCGGCGATTACTGCTTTATCGGCTGCAACACCAACCTTGTGGCCCCGGTCAAGGTGGGCGATGGTGCCTACACCGCCGCCGGCAGCACCATCACCAAGGATGTGCCCGCACAGGCACTGGGCATCGCCCGGGAGCGCCAGACCAATCTGGACGGCTGGGCAGAACCCAAAATGGAAGCCTACATTGCCAAAAAGCAGAAGCTGGAAAGCGAGCAGAACAAGTAACGCTCTGCCCTCACGCTGAAGCTGTAACAAGCCCTTTTGCCCTCCGGCCGCACGGCCCGGGGGCATTTTTTGCTTATAATGTATATCTTTTTGCGCGCGCGTATGTTATACTTAGATGTTGTATCACACTATTATCAGGAAAAGGTATTATCATATCATGAATGAAACCGATATCTGGCTCATTGCAGGGCTGGGCAACCCCGAAGCAAAATATGACGGCACCCGCCACAACACCGGTTTTGCCGCGCTGGACGCGCTGGCCGCCAAGTGGAACATCTCTGTTGGCAAGACCAAATTTCAGGGCCTGTGGGGACAGGGCGAGGTGGACGGCCACAAGGTGGTGCTGCTGAAGCCCCTGACCTACATGAACCTCTCCGGCGATTCCATCGCCCCCATGGCGGGCTTTTTCAAGATCCCTGCCGACCATGTGCTGGTGCTGTGCGATGATATCACGCAGGCGCCCGGCAA
>ENA-OYAO01000821-OYAO01000821.1-human-gut-metagenome-genome-assembly--contig:-NODE-821-length-11558-cov-5.125359_pt1 | contig 11558 bp, 5 predicted proteins | sample MGYA00243429_ERZ652822 | MGnify/ENA primary metagenome ERZ652822 (study PRJEB26926, sample SAMN06164533) | human gut metagenome | biome: ENVO:00009003; feature: ENVO:2100002; material: ENVO:00002003... | reverse complement strand
CCCGCACCCAGAGCTTGCTGGCTGTGCTGCGCCGCAGCGGCTTTGCTGCCGGCATCAAGGCCGAAGAGCTGACGGCGGACACTCTGCCGCAGCTCACCGCATGGCTCTCCGCGCAGGAAAAACTGCTGGAGGAAGCCTATTTTGCTGCCCGCCAGAACACCGCCGCCCTGCACCGGGATCAGGCCGTGAAGCGCGCCGAGCTGGACGCGGTGTCCGGCGGCAAGTGGGTCTACCCCCACGGCGATGCCGCCACCCGGGTGCGGGATGCCGTGAATGCGGAACTCAAGAGCCGGGGCATGCAGCCGGATGCGAAAATTTTCTGTGAACTGTTGAACGTGGAGGACGAAAGCTGGCAGGACTGCGTGGAAGCCTGCCTTGGCGACCGCCGCTTTGATATCCTTGTGCCGCCCGCCCACTACGAAGCCGCCAAGAGCGCCTTTGTGGCCCTGAAGGACAAAGTCGGGCCCATCAGCCTGCTGGACACCCCGGGCATCCGCAAGGCCAACCGCCGCGCCGACAAGTACGGCCCGGACAGCCTTGCCGCGCAGGTGAGCAGCGAAAACCCGCTGGCTGCACAGTATGCCCAGACCATTCTGGGCCGCATCGTCTGCTGCGACACCCCCGATACGCTGGAACAGCATCCCGACAGCGCCACCCGCGACCTTCTGCGCCACCACCCCTTCCGGCTGGAACGGCTGCGCACCCCCCAGCGCTATATCGGTCTGGACGCCCGCCGCGCCCGCGCCGGGGCACTGGCGGCCGAGCTGGAAGCTCTGGGAGAAAGCGCCCGTGCTGCCGCCCAGACAGAACAGAACCTGAAAGCCGCCTATAACCAGTACCAGACCCTGCTGCGGGGCACGGCACTGGACGAGCTGGCTGCGCTGTGGGATGCCCGCGCCGCACTGACTGCCGCACAGAATGCTGTGACCGAACAGGAAGCAAAGCTCACCGAGTGCCGCGAGAACCCGCTGCTGCAGCAGCTTTACAAGGAGGAAGAAGCCCGCGAAGCCGCGTGGGAGGCTGCCCGTGCCGCCGTGGAGCAGGCGGGCGGCGACATCCGCGTGTGCGAAAAGCAGATCGCCTCCTGCGAAGCGGAGCAGAAAAAGGCAGGGGAAACGGCACAGCAGAGCGCCGATGCTGCCCGGAGCTTTTTTGCGGCGCACCCGCTGGTGGAGCCGCTGGCCCGCACCCGGATGCTGGCGCTGGCCCCGGCGGATAAGCCCCGCGCCGCCGCACAGGCTGCGGAAAAGGCGCAGGCCAAGCTGGACGATGCGCTGGCCGTCTATCTGACCGGCACGCTGGAACCGGCCCAGAAGGCCTACAACGAGCACTATGTGTGCGATTATCCGCTGGGCCTTGCAGGGCTGGACCAGTACCGCGCCCAGCACGAGAGCCTTGTGCGCATCGATCTGGAACGCTATGCCGCCCGTCTGGAACAGGCCCAGCGGGACTGCAAGGACCGCTTCCGCAAGGACATTTTGTTCCGCATGAAGGACGATATCTTCAACGCACGGCGGCAGTTCCGGGAGCTGAACAAGGTGATGGAACAGTTGACCTACGGCGAGGAGGTCTACCGCTTTGAGCTGGAGCCCAGCCGCGACCCGCAGCTGGCGGCCTTCTATCAGGTCATCGTGGACAAGGGCAACCAGCAGATGACCGAGGGCGACTCGCTGGACAACCTTGCCGCCACCGCCGACCCTGCTTATGAGCGTCAGGTGGACGAGCTGATGGAAAAGATCATGGCGGACGTGGACGAGAACACCCGCGCCCGGCAGGAGGGCCGCACCGGCGGCGTGACCCTCTCGGACTATGTGGACTACCGCACCTATCTGGACTACGACATCAAGGTGACCAACCGGGTCACCGGCCAGCAGGCGTACCTGTCCCGGGTCAGCCGCGATTCCTCCGGCGGCGAGAACCAGGCACCCTTCTATGTGGCCATCTGCGCGTCTCTGCTGCAAATTTATGAGAAGAGCGAGAACAGCATCCGCCTTGTGCTGCTGGACGAAGCCTTCAGCAAGATGACCAGCGACCGCATCCGCCCCATGATGGAGCTGTTCCGCCGCCTGCAGCTGCAGGTGCTGCTTATCTCCACCGTGGAAAAGAGCACCGCCATCCAGCCCTACTGCGACATCACCTACTCCATCGTCCGCCACGGCGACGCCAACGCTATTGCACCGTTTATCAAATTGGAGTAATATAGATATGAGCAACGGAGGACGGAACAGGCAGCCGTCGCCCAGCGTTAGGAGATGTGGGAAGCGTCACCCCACCCTTGCTCAAGAAAGAGAACACCCGCTGCGGATGCAGCGGGTGTTCTCTTTTTGTCATGCTTTACCGCAAGGGCAGCACATCCTCATCTTCATTGATCTCTTCCATCATCCCGTCCGCAAAGTACCAGCCTCTGCCGTACAGCGCCTCGCTGCCGTCGGCGCACAGGATATACGAGCCGTCCGGCAAAGCGAGAAAATGCCGCTTTTTGCTGTCGGCAAGGGCGATATCCTCCACCTTCTGTCCGTCCAGCACATGATCCCGGATGAACTGGTAGTGGGGCAGGATGCGGGTCTCGGTCAGGCCAAGGCCGTTCATCCAGCGGGAGTAATGGGGGTCGGCGGCTTCGCCCGGTTCCTCGGGTGCGGCGTACACGATGTGGGCGGCGTTCATGCTGCCGGCACTCACGCCCATCACGATGCCGTGGTAGCCGTGGAAAAGCCCCGGCAGGCCCAGCTGAGCAAAAAAGTGGTTCTGGGTGGGCACATGCCCGCCGCACAGCATCACAAAGCCGCTCTGGGGCAGAAGAGAACCGATCTCCTCGGCATTGCGGGCATCGCAGGGGATGAGCGCCGTCAGGGGCAGGTGGGCGTTCGCAAAGCTCTGGGCAAACACCCGGCACATCTCGTCGTTCTGCTCATAGGCTGCGGGGTCTGCCGCAATGGCAAGGCCCAGCACGGCGTGGTCCGGCCAGACGGCCCGCAGGTTTGCCACAAAGTGGTTGCGGGTGTCCAGCACCGGCACTGCAGGGCCCGGCTCAAAGGGGCAGCCGCTGGGGCTGCTGGTCAAAAACAATGTCATAATGATCCCTCGTAAAACAGTGAATAAGAAGCTGTGTCCATTCTAACACGATTTGCCCTGCAGCGGCAGAGCCAGAATCACCAAAAAAATCCCCTGCTTTTCGCCGTTTCGCAGAAAGCAGGGGATCTTATCATGCCTTGCGGTAATGGAACACCTTGTCCTTGGTGAGGAGCATGGCGGCGCTCACGGCCAGAGCCGCCAGCTCGGCGGCGGTGACGGCCAGCCAGATGCCGTCGATGCCCAGCAGCATCGGCAGCAGGAGAATGGCAATCACCTGAAACGCCAGCGTGCGCAAAAAGGAGATCAGTGCGCTGGTCACGCCGTCGCCCAGCGCTGTGAAGAAGGAGGACGCGTACACGTTGAAGCCCATGATGAGGAAGCTCAGCGCATACAGCCGGAAGGCCCGGCTGGTCAGGGCCAGCAATTCCGCATCGTAGCCCACAAAAATGCGCGCCACACAGGGGATGATGAACATGGAAGCCAGCGTCAAGGTTACGGCCACCACGGCGATGAGCCGCAGGCTCTTGCGGTAGAGATTGTGCACCTCGGCGTGGTTGCGGGCACCGTAGTGGAAGCTGACGATGGGCGCACTGCCCACGGCATAGCCCACGAACACCGCCACGAACAGGAAGGCCGCGTACATGATGACGCCATAGGCGGCTACGCCGTTCTCACCGGCCAGACGCAGCAGCTGGAAGTTGTACAGGATATTGACCAGCGACATGGAAAGGTTGGTCATCAGCTCGGAAGAGCCGTTGATGCAGGCGTCCCGCAGCACGCCGCCATAAACTTTCGTCTGGCACAGGTGCAGGCGGCTGGTGTTGCTGCGGTCGATGAAGTAGAACACCGGCAGTACGCCGCCCACCAGCTGGCTGATAAAGGTGGCAATGGCAGCGCCCTCCACGCCCCAGCCCCAGACGCCCACCATCAGCACATCCAGCACCATGTTGGTGCAGCCTGCGCCCACGGTGAACCAGAAGCCGAGGTGCGGCTTTTCGGCGGTGACGAAAAAGCTCTGGAACATATTCTGCAGCGCAAAGGTGGGCAGGGAAACCATCAGGATGCGTCCATAGCGCACTGCGTAGTCCAAAAGCTCCCCCTTTGCGCCTAGCAGCACGGCAATGGGCCGCAGGAACACAATGCCCAGCACCGCCAGCACACTGACCGAGACCAGAGCCGCCAGCAGGAACAGGGTGAAATAGCGGTCGGCCTTTTTCTGGTCGCCCTCGCCCAGCGTGATGCCCACGATGGCGCTGCCGCCGGTGCCCAGCATAAAGCCGATGGTGCCCAGCAGCATGGGCAGCGGCATGATGAGGTTGACCGCCGCAAAGGCCGTCTTGCCCACAAAGTTGGAGACACACAGGCCGTCCACGATGCCGTAGATGGAGGTGAACAGCATGGTGCCGATGCAGGGCAGCACGAACCGCAAAAGGCGGGAATAGGTAAAATGATCGGAAAGCTGGATCCGCTGCTTGGACATGGCGTCCTCCTTTCTGCACAAGGTGCAAAAACGGGCCGGATAAATGTCCGCGAGTGCACGCCCTGCCTCGATCTGCTTCGTCACTACGGCAACGAAACCTCCGGCGGGGCGCTGTCTGCACGGCATCTTATCCGGCCCGTTTCAAATTACGTTGAAAACGATCCTCCGATGAACCAAAAAAGAGCATATCAGAATTTATTTTTGTTGTCAAGGCAGAAAAATCAAAAAAATCGGCATTCGGGGCCAAAATTCATAAACTGTCTCTTCCCAACGTTTATCAAACCTGTTAGAATGATAAAAGTTTTTTTATGGATCCGGAAAGGAGAACTCCTGTTTTGATGAAACGTTTTTATACCGCCATCGTGCGCCGCCGCAGGCTGGTGCTGGCGGTGTTTGCACTGGCGGCTGTGCTGAGCGTGTTCGCTGTGCGTCAGGTAAAGGTGGATTACGATATCAACGACTACCTGCCGCCGGAATCCCCCTCCACCACCGCCATCGAGGTGATGAACGGTGCTTTCACCGGCGGCATCCCCAACATGCGGGTCATGGTGCGGGATGTCACGGTGCCGCAGGCGCTGGAGTACAAGGAAAAGCTTGCCGCCATCGACGGAGTGTCCTCCGTTGCATGGCTGGACGACAGTCTGGATGTGACAGTGCCTTTGCAGATGCAGGACACCGCCACGGTGGAGAGCTATTATAAGGATGGCTGCGCCCTGTTCACCGTGACGGTGGAGGACGAGAAGCGTCTGGAAGCCGTGGTTGCCGTGCGGGAGCTGATCGGGGAGGGCAACGCGCTGGAGGGCGCGGCGGTCTCCACTGCCGTTGCCACCAATTCCACCGTGACCGAGGTGGCAAAGATCGCCGCCATCGCGGTGGTGTATGTGCTGTTCATCCTGATCCTGACCACCGATTCCTGGGCGGAGCCGCTGCTGGTGCTGACGGGCCTTGGCGCGGCCATCCTGCTCAACAACGGCACGAACCTCATCTTCGGCACCATCTCCTTTGTCACCAATGCGGCGGGCAGCATCCTGCAGCTGGCGGTTTCGCTGGACTACTCGGTGTTCCTGATCCACCGCTTTGCGGAGTGCCGGGCCGAAAACCCCGGTGCCAGCCCGGAGGAGTGCATGGTGGACGCCCTGTGCAGATCCACCGGCTCCATCCTGTCCAGCGGCCTGACCACCGTCATCGGTTTTCTGGCACTGGTGCTCATGCAGTTCCAGATCGGCCCGGATCTGGGCCTTGCGCTGGCAAAGGGCGTGGTGCTGAGCCTTGTCACCGTGTTCACCTTCATGCCTGCGCTGACGCTGGCGTGCTACAAGTGGATGGATAAGACCCACCACAGGCCCCTGCTGCCCAGCTTTGACAGGTTTGGCCGCTTTGTGGCCCGCATCATGCTGCCCATGGCGCTGGTGCTGGTCATTCTGATGGTGCCCAGCTATCTGGCCTCCAACTCGAACCAGTATTACTACGGTGCCGCCCACATGTTTGGCGAGAACACCCGTCTGGGTGCGGACACCGCCGCCATTGAAGAGACCTTTGGCCGCAGCGACACCTACGTTGTACTGGTGCCGGAGGGCGACACCGCTACGCAGCAAAAGCTTTCGGATGCACTGCACGCCATCCCGGAGGTGACCGGCATCCTTTCCTATGTGGACAACGCAGGCGCGTCCATCCCGCCGGAGTTCGTGCCCGGGGATACGCTGGGGCTGCTGGTCTCCGGTGGCTACACCCGCATGGTGCTGACCGTGGACGCCGACACCGAGGGCGATGGGGCCTTTGCGCTGGTGGAGCGGGTGCGCGCCACGGTGCAGCAATATTACCCGGACAATTATTATCTGGCCGGTCAGGGTGTGAGCACCTATGACCTGATGGACACCATCACGGCCGACATGGTCAAGGTGAACCTGCTGGCCATCGGCGCGGTGTTCCTGATCCTGCTCCTCATGAAGCGCCAGCTGCTTTTGCCCATCATTCTGGTGCTCAGCATCGAGACCGCCATCTGGATCAATCTGGCCATCCCGTACTTTCGGGGCCAGTACGTGTTCTACATTGCCTATCTCATCATCAGCTCGGTGCAGCTGGGTGCTACGGTGGATTACGCCATCCTCTTCTCCGACCGCTATCAGGAGTTCCGCGAGACGCTGGGCCGCAAAGAAGCCGTTGCGGCCACGGTGTCCGCCGTGACCACCTCGGTCAGCACCACCGGCAGCGCCATGGCGGTGGTGGGCTTTTTGATGGGAGCCATTTCCACAAACCAGCTGCTGGGCCAGCTGGGCAATTTTCTGGGCGTGGGCAGTCTGGTGTCGCTGGCCATCGTGCTTTCGGCACTGCCGGGCTTTTTGTATCTGGCCGGCCCGCTCATTATAAAAAAGAAAAGACAGCCGAAGGAGGCTTGACCGAGATGAAACATCGATTTGTGCGCCGGGTGTCGGCGCTGGCACTGGCAGGCTGCCTGCTGGCGGGCAGCAGTCTGCCGGCTTTTGCAGCAGCCTCCGCTGCCAAGGAAGAGGTCATTTATGCAAACCTTACGGCCTCCGGTGCTGTGACCGGCGTGTACGCCGTGAACAGCTTTTCCGTGCAGGCGGGGGACACCGTTGCGGACCACGGCAGCTACACTGCCGTGCGCAACATGACCACGAGCGATGCCGTGGAGCAGAGCGGCGATACGGTCACGGTGCATGTGACCGAGGACGGCAAGCTCTATTATGAGGGCACCATGGACGCCGCCACGGCCCTGCCGTGGGTGGTAAAGCTGACCTATACGCTGGACGGGGCAGAGATCAGCCCCGACGAGCTGGGCGGCAAAAGCGGTGCCCTTTCCATCCGGCTGCAGGTGAGCCGCAACCCGGACTGCACCGGCAGCTTTTTTGACGACTACGCGCTGCAGGTGACCATGAGTCTGGACACCGGCCTTGCCCGGAACATTGAAGCACCGGGCGCTACGGTGGCGAATGTGGGCAGCAAAAAGCAGCTCTCCTACATCCTGCTGCCGGGCGCGGACAGCGACGTGACCGTCACCGCCGATGTGACGGATTTTGCCATGGACGCCGTTTCCCTGAACGGCGTGCGGCTGAACCTGAACCTCGACCTCGGGGATATGGACCTGACCGGGATGCTGGAACAGCTGCAGAGCGGTTCCGTGCAGCTGGACGATGGTGCCAACGCGCTGGCAGACGGCATTGCGCAGGTGCAGGCGGGCATCGACACCCTGAACGGCAATTCCGGTGCCTTGACCGGCGGCTCAGCCCGGGTGCGTGCCGCCCTCACCCAGATGCAGACCGCGCTGAACGGCATCTCTGCCTCCACCGATGAGCTGAACATCCTGCTGGATGCCTCCACCCAGATCCGGGACGGCATTGCCCGGCTGGATGAGGGCGCGGCACAGCTGGAGCAGCAGGTGAGCTTTGAAGCCTACAAGGCCATCCTGAAAGAGAACGGCCTTGACCTTGACGTGGTAAAGGAGGGCAACGCCAAGGCCATCCAGCAGCTGCAGGGCATGGTGTGGATGATGCCGCAGCTCAAGGATGTGATCCTGCTTTTGCAGGGCTCCACCGCCAACATCGACGCCATGCAGACCTATCTGGACACCGTGAACGGCGGCATCGCCCAGCTGCACGAGGGCAGCAGCACCCTGAACGGAAGCTACGGCGAGTTTGACGCCGGTGTGCGTCAGCTGGCCGGTGTGCTTACTGGGATGCTGGGCAATCTCTCGGTGCTTACCGACGGCGTGAACCAGCTTGCCGCCCAGTACGTCCAGCTGGACGACGGCCTGAACGCCTACACCGACGGTGTAGCCCAGCTGAAGGCGGGCGTTGCGCAGCTGGCTGAGGGCGCATCTCAGCTGACCGGCGGCACCGGCGAGCTGCGCAGCAGCGTTTCCGGCATCGACATGGGTGCCCAGCTGGACGGCCTGCTGAACAGTCTTTCCGGCGGCGGGGAGGTGCAGAGCTTCACCTCGGCAGAGAACACCGAGGTGGGCGCGGTGCAGTTTGCGTTGCAGACCACTGCCATCACGGCCCCGGCCCCGGCAGCCCAGCCGGAACCGGCGGCTGTGACCCTGACCTTCTGGCAGAAGCTGCTCAAGCTGTTTGGACTGTATAAAGGCTGATTTTTATGATACGGGGGATGCTTCCCGCACAGAGCGTAGTCGCGTGTTTAAAGTTTGATGCCTTTTGCAAAATGCATCGCCGCCGGGTATGTTCTCTTTTGCGTGCCAAAAGAGAACCAGAAAGGACGGCGGTGCCCGCAGGGCATGAAAGCCCCAGTGGGGCTTTTAAGCCGCAGACCGGTTTGCGTAGCAAATACCGCGCGTTCAGCGCGGCAAGGTCTCCGCTACTTTCGAGGCGCGGGAGGCGGCGGGTTGCGGCTCCCTGCGTCTGCTTCGTGCCTTGCGCGGCACTCGCATCCTGCAGGCCGCTGCCCCAACAGCTCCTCCCTGTTTCGGCCGCTGGCCGCGGTCGTCGCCGTTGCAAACTAAGGGCTGCTCGCCCTTGATAATCCCAAAGCAGTTGGGCTCCATACAAAAAATCCAAGTCGCTGCGCTAGAGGATTTTTTGTGTTCCGCCGATTTTGAAGCCCCTCAGCCGCTACGGCGGCAGCTCCCCGCAGGGGAGCGGGTTTGCGTGTTTAACGCTTGTGTTATCTGCCGTTTGCCGCCGCGACCCTTCCCGTGAAAAAGCAGATCAGAAAAGCCCGCAGGCTTTTCTGATCTGCAGATATAAAAATATTTTTTCCGCTATTATAGCCAAAGCGAACGCGGCGCAATTCCAAATCGTTGCTGCTCAGTCTATACAAGCCATCTGCCTTGTGCTAGAATGAAACCAACAAATCAAAGGCGGTGAGACCATGCACCCACTCCCGGAATATCCTCGCCCGGCCATGCGCCGGGACAGCTATGAAAATCTGAACGGCCTGTGGAAGTACGCCATTACCCAGACAGCTGAATACCCCGCTGCGTGGGACGGCAGCATTCTGGTGCCCTACTCGCCGGAAACAAAGGCCTCCGGCGTGGGCCGCACCCTGCAGCCCGGCCAGTGGCTGCACTACCACTGCACCTTTGCTCCCCCTCCGGGAGAAGGGGGCCGAGTGCTGCTGCACTTCGGCGCGGTGGACTATGCCTGTGCGGTGCAGGTGAACGGCCATCTGGTGGGCGGCCATCGGGGCGGCTACTGGCCCTTCACACTGGATGTCACCGCCCAGCTCAACGATACGGGCCGCAACAGCCTGTGGGTGGCCGTGCAGGACCCCACGGACAGCGGCACGCAGGCCCGGGGCAAGCAGACCCTGAAGCCCGGCGGTATGTTCTACCCGGCCCAGAGCGGCATCTGGCAGACGGTCTGGCTGGAGCGTGTGCCGGAAAACTACATCCAGTCGCTCACGGTCACGCCGGACTACGATGCCCGCACCGTGACCGTGAAAGCCCATACTTCCATGCCCGGCGGTGCAGTGAACCTGTGGGCCGTGGTGCGGGCCGGGGGCGTGACCATTGCCGAGGACTGGGGCAGCGACGAAGCGGACCGGGACGGCGAGGTGACGCTGAACATCCCGGAGGAACATTTCTTTCCGTGGAGCCCGGATACCCCGTTTTTGTATGACCTGACCGTGGGCACCACGCAGGGAGAGGAGGAGCAGTTCGATACCGTGCATAGCTACTTTGCCCTGCGCAAGTGGAGCTGTGAGCCGGATGCGCGGGGCGTGCTGCGCTTCTGCCTGAACGGAAAGCCCATCCTGCTCAACGGCCTGCTGGACCAGGGCTACTGGCCGCAGGGCCTGTATACCCCGCCTTCCGATGCGGCGGTGGAGCGGGAGCTGAGCGAGGTGAAAGCGCTGGGCTTCAACCTGCTGCGCAAGCACGCAAAAATCGAGCCGGAGCGCTGGTATTACCACTGCGACAGGCTGGGCCTTGTGGTCTGGCAGGACATGGTGAACGGCGGCAGCGCCTACAAGCTGTGGTTCGTCACCTACCTGACCAATGTGCTGCAGCCGCTGCTGCGCCGCCTGCCCGATGCAGAGCCACTCTGGGGGCTGCTGGGCCGGGGAAAGGAAAGCAGCCGGGAAGAATACCGCCGGGAGCTGGAAGCCACGGTACAGGCGCTTTCCGGCCATCCCTGTGTCGGCTGCTGGGTGCCTTTCAACGAAGGCTGGGGCCAGTTTGACGCGGCCGGGGCAGTGCAGGCCATCCGCACGTTGGACGATACCCGCCTTGTGGACGAGGCCAGCGGTTGGTATGATCAGGGCGGCGGAGATGTGTGCTCCATCCACAATTATTTCTATCCGCTGCATGTAAAGCCCGGAAAGCGCACTGTGGCCCTGAGTGAATACGGCGGCATTGCATGGCCCATGCCGGGGCACGAAGCTCCGGGCAGGACCTACGGCTACGGTACGGCAAAGAGCCGCGCAGACCTGACGGCCCGCTGCAAAAAGCTGCAGTTGGGCACAGTGCTGCCCCAGCTGAAAAAAGGACTCTCGGCGCTGGTGTACACCCAGCTGACGGATGTGGAGGATGAGGTGAATGGGCTGTTCACCTATGACCGGACCGAGATCAAGCCGGACGCGAATGCCGTCCGCTCGGTGAATGCTGCCCTTGCCGCAGAGTTTGCGAAAGTGACGCGGTGAAAGAAAAGCGGTCTCGCCCAGCGATGACGGAGAGGGCAAGCACGCTAAACAATAAAAACCGCCTGCGGTTTTCCACGATGCTTTTGCAAACGGTGGAAAACCACAGGCGGCTCTTTTTTCATAGAGGCTCTCAGCTGTTGGCGCTGCTGTTCACGATCTTTTTGGCGGGCAGCTTGTTCATGGCGGAGCTGTTCAGGCTGTGGGCCAGCTCTGCACCGCTGGAAGCCAGTGCATCGTCCAGCTCGCTGCCCTTCATATCGCTCAGGACCTGCTCCCGCAGATCGTCCAGAGAGGATACGCTCAGCGGGTCCACACGCACCAGCAGGAGCAGGGTGTAGCCGTTGATCTGCACGGCAGCGGCTTCGCCGTAGGAAAGGCTGCGCAGAGCATC
>ENA-OYAO01000816-OYAO01000816.1-human-gut-metagenome-genome-assembly--contig:-NODE-816-length-11590-cov-4.958301_pt1 | contig 11590 bp, 10 predicted proteins | sample MGYA00243429_ERZ652822 | MGnify/ENA primary metagenome ERZ652822 (study PRJEB26926, sample SAMN06164533) | human gut metagenome | biome: ENVO:00009003; feature: ENVO:2100002; material: ENVO:00002003... | reverse complement strand
ATTTTTATTTGCTATCAAAAATAACGATAATTAAAAAAACCGAAAAAGGACATCGCCCTTTTTCGGTCATTTTTATTGATTATGAACGTGAATCTGCTGTAACAGAAACATTTGCCCATGGGTTTGGTACATCATAAGACCAATCCCAGTCTTTGACGCGGTCGTTCACTGGCAATACTTCGTTACGGAACAACGTTGGAATCGCAAATGCTTCTTCAAACGCATACTGTTGCCATTTTTGATAGGCTTTTTTCAAATAGTCTTCATCAAATGCTTGGCTTGAACTGATATCGTTGATCAATTTTGTATTTTCTTCTGATTCATAACGAGTGTAGTTGAACGCAGCATTTGGTCCCCATAGTCCACTTGGATTTGGATCAGTTCCTGTATTCCAAGCAGCTTGGTAAACATCGATTTCAGGATCATCGTTTTCTAATTTATCGTAGAAAGAGTTGAATTCAATCAGACGACCTGTTGTGTATTGGACATCCAAACCGATTTCTTTCCATTGTTGGATATAGTAATCTGCCAATGGTTGCGCTGTTTCTCCACCAGACATCGAAGCAAAGTTGATGGTTAATTTGTTTCCATCTTTGTCTTCTCTTAACCCATCGTCGTCCACATCTTTGTAGCCGGCATCATCCAATAGTTTTTTCGCTTTGTCTAAATCTTGCGTGAATCCTTTCAATTCATCATCATGATAAGATTGGAATACTGGAGGGATCAATGAAGTGGCATTGCTTCTTAATCCTGCATAGAAACGTTCGCCTACTGCATCATTGTCTAAAGCATAGCCCATTGCTTGACGTAATGATTTATCTGCCATTTTTGAATCCGGGTTGTATTCTACACTCTTTGTTTCCGCGTTCCATTTACCTAGTTTAAATCCTAGATAAGTATAAGATGTTTGTTCACGACCTAAATTTGTATAGCCGGAAATTTCTTTATACGTATCATATGTGTCTGTTGGCATTTGGAAAATCATATCGTATAATTTAGAGTTCAATGCTTCAGTTGCACTGGCTGTTGGTACAGATTTCATCGTGATTTTTTTCAGTTTAGGCGTACCATTCCAGTAATGCTCATTTGGCAAGTATTCCACAGATTCTCCAGCTACGATGTTGCTCATGTAGTACGGTCCGAAAGTTACTGGGTTTTTACGTACTTGATCGCTAGATTCCATATCTTTGATTGCTATACCTTCCAATGTATGTTTCGGTGCTGCATAAGACCAAATCCCGCCACCAGCTTGCAGCATGCTTGGGTTTACATCTTTATATTCGATCTCAACTGTTTTGTCATCCACTTTTTTGATACCAGAGATCGTATCGGCACTTCCATCATGATACTCTTCCATCCCTACGATATTACGGAACGTATCGTCGTATCGGATACCAGTGTAATCTTTATGACCGATGATCTCATATGGGAAAATCACGTCATCAGCTGTTACGTCTTCACCATCTGACCATTTGACATTGTCTTTTATTTTGATTGTTGCTTTCTTCGTATCTTGATCTAGGTCAAGCGTAGCTGCTCCATCATCGGTGATTCGGAAATCATCGTTACTTGCAAATAACGCTTCATGAGAAGGAGCCATGAAAGCTGCATCAAAAGAATCTTGATAAAACTCCCACTGGAACAATCCTTTGAACTGACTGTCCGTTGCGACCGCAGCTTCTAATTCACCGTCTTCGATTGCATCATCATTGTTTTTTGTTGCGATTGGAAAAGTTAATTCCTCTTTGTTATTGCTGTTGCCTCCAGAGTTATTTCCAGAAGTATCTGTACCTCCGCCCCCGCATGCTGCAAGAACAACAGCAGACATCAGCGTTGCAAATCCAAAAATCGTTTTCTTCATTCCTATTTCCCCCTTCGCTTCTATAACTAGCCTAACCGTTGGCGTGCATCTGCAGAACGCTTGAATGCCTGTCCAACATAATTGATACTCAACATCAAAACTAAAATGAGGATTGATGCGGGTAACCAGATCCATTGCCGATTCACTAAGACTTCTCCATTACTTGCATAACCGATCAGTGTACCTAAACTAGGTACATTTGCCGGCAAACCGAAACCTAAGAAAGTCAAAGTTGTCTCGATACCGATGTTTGCCGCAAAGTTCATTGTCAAGTTCGTAATGATCAATGAACTTAGATTCGGCATAATTTCGCGGAACATGATTTTAAAATCACTTGTTCCCATTGTTTTTGAGGCACTGACATAATCTCTTCTTGCTTCAGATAATGTCTTGCTTCGGAATAATCGGGCTTTAGCTACCCAATAAAATGCACTCATGATGAAAATAAAGGACCAGACATTGTATCTGGAAATAATCGAAACGAAGACGATGATGATCAACATAATCGGTAGAATCATGATAAAATCAACAATTCGCATCAAGATGTTGTCAATGATCCCTCCGTAGTAGCCAGAGATGATCCCTAATCCAACCCCGATGATCGAAGTAAGGATCGTGATCGCAAATCCGATCGTGACAGAGTTTCTAGCACCTATGATCAATTGACCTAATACATCACGTCCGCCTTCATCTGCTCCCAGAATGAACTTTTGTCCTTGTGTCGAAACTGCTCCTGGGGCAGCATATTTGTCAAAAATACTAACATACATCACTTTATCTTGATCGGTCAGCATCGCACCGATAAAAATCACTAATAATAAAACCACTAGCAAACCTAATGAAAAAATAGCGATTTTATCTTTTTTAAATTCTCGAGCAATCATTCGTATCCCCATAGGAGGGATACTTTCTTGAACTGCTGTATTGTTTTTTTCACTCATCGATCCATTCTCCTTTCTGATTGGTTTTATTGAATCCGAATACGCGGGTCAACGATACTCATAATAATATCTGACAGTAACGTCCCCACTAGCGTCGCGATTCCTAAAATCAATACTAAGGATGTGATCACGGTGTAGTCTCGTTGACCAATAGAGTCAATAAATAGTTTCCCGACTCCTGGATAGCCAAAAATCTTTTCGATAACTACAGAACCAGCAATCAACGAAGTGATTTCATACCCCATTTGCGAAGCCATCGGCAACGCTGCATTCCGGAAGATATGTCTACTGAATACTTTATTCGTCGGTACCCCTTTGGAACGGGCTGTTCTGACAAAATCAAGCGACTTCGAATCGATTACTTCGCTTCGCAGATATTGGATCGTAACGGCAGTCGCCAGAAATGCTTGGGTAATCGATGGTAGCAGAATATATTTCAAGCGATCTATCCACTGAGTGATAAATCCCCCTTGCAAACCTAGTGTTTGAGAACCGCTTGTTGGGAACCAGCCTAAACGATAACCAAAAACAAACAGCATGATCAAGCCGAAGATGAATAACGGAACAGCAAAACTAAAGAAGTTATAAATCACGACGATCTTATCCAAGATCGAATTTTGATACCGGCCTGCTAGCATCCCTAGAGGCACAGCAATCAAATAAGTAAGGACAACTGTCAAGATCGATAGATATAACGTGTTGATGATCCGTTCACCGATTAGGTCAGCAACAGAGCGTTTGTATAAGAAACTTTGACCAAAATCGCCTTGCAAAGCATTTCCGATCCAACGGAAGTACTGGACATACCATGGGTCATTCAATCCAGCTGATTGTCGCATTTGTTCGATCACTGCCGGATCTTGGTTTGGGTTGATCAAACCAGTAAATGGATCCCCTGGCATCGCTTGGGCTAATAAGAAGATCAGAACACTTAAAATAATAACTTGCGGGATCATCAATAAAACACGTCGCAGAATCGTTTTCCACATTAGCTCGCACCTCCATCTTTCAACGCCACTTTATGTGTAGTTGTGATCGTACGCAAATCGTAGACTCGGCCAGTCGCATCATAGTATTCTCTTTGGTTTTGGATATACTCTTGTTCTACTTTTCGGCGATTTTCTTTGTGGCTTTCCCGATTTTCTACATCGATTTGCGGAATTGCTGAAAGCAGACGTTTCGTATAGATGTGGCGCGGGTCATTATAAATGTCCTCTCTTGTACCGATTTCTACAAATCGACCTTTGTACATAATTGCGATGTTGTCGCACATATGTTTTACTACACCTAAATCATGAGAAATAAATAAATAGCTGAGACCGTATTCTTGCTGGATCCGTTTCATGAAATTCAATACTTGTGCTTGAACAGATAGATCCAGAGCAGATACCGGTTCATCGGCCACGATTAATTTTGGATTAGTAGCAACAGCGCGGGCTACTCCTAGACGTTGGCGTTGTCCCCCTGAAAATTCATGAGGATATTTGTAAAGTGCATCTTCCGGCATCCCAACGATATCTAGCAATCCTTTTACCTTCTTCTTTTCTTCTTGATCGCTTAACCGTTCAAAATTTCGGATAGGTTCTGCAATGATATCCAATACTCGTTTTTTAGGATTCAAACTAGACATTGAATCTTGGAAAATCATTTGTACGTCTTTGTTATAACCCATTTTTTTTCGGTTGCTTCGCTTCGTTACATCTTTTCCTTCATACATGATTTGTCCAGCTGTCGTCTTTTCTAAACCAACGACTGCTTTTCCTGTAGTGGATTTTCCGGAACCGGACTCTCCCACCAAACCATACGTCTTTCCTTTTTCGATAATAAAATCCACACCATCTACAGCATATACATGATCCGTTACTCGATTGAAGAATCCACTGCGAATAGGATAATGAACTTTCAGGTCTTTGATTGTGATTAATTCTGTCATCTACACCTCTCCTTTTTCGTCTCTAAAGTGGAAATGCTTGTAGCAAGAGCAACGTACCAAATGGTTCGGAGCGACTTCATGAAGGATAGGTTCTTCTTCGTGGTCACTTGCTGGTATCCACGGAATACGTGGAGCAAATCGGCACCCTTTACGAGGCATGTTTTTCAGAGAAGGAACCACACCTTCGATCACATGGAGTTCTGCATCATGATTTCCTTCTTGAGGTATAGAGTTCAATAAAGAGCGCGTATAAGGATGTTTCGGATGATCAAACAGTTCTTTTACACCCGCTACTTCAACAAACTGTCCGCCGTACATCACTGCCACTCGATCAGCCATTTCTGCTACGACTCCTAAGTCATGAGTGATCAAGATGATCCCTGTTTTTGTTTCTTCCTGAAGATCTTTCAGTAAATCAAGAATCTGTGCTTGGATGGTTACATCTAGGGCTGTTGTCGGTTCATCTGCAATGACGATTGGAGGTTTGCAGGCGATTGCGATCGCGATGATGACACGTTGTCTCATACCGCCTGATAATTCATGGGGATATTGACGTCCAACTCTTGCTGGATTAGGAATCCCTACTTGTTCTAGTAATTCCAGTGCGCGAGCTTGACGCTGTTCTGCATTCATCTTTGTGTGATAGGAAAGTCCTTCTTTGATCTGGTCTTCGATTCTCATGAGAGGATTTAATGCAGACAACGGATCTTGGAAAATCATTCCGATATCATTTCCGCGGATTTTATTATAAAGCGTTTCGTTCAGTTCGATTAAATTCAGATCGTTATATAAAATTTCACCTGTAATTTTTGTGTTATTAGGATCAAGTAATCCCATAATCGTAGTAGCTAATGTACTTTTCCCGCACCCAGATTCCCCAACGATTGCTAAGATCTCGTTTTTGTCTAAAGTAAATGAAACATCATCTACTGCATCATAATAGTCATCTTTGAGTCGGAAGCCTGTATGTAGGTTCTGAACTTCTAATAATTGATTATCTGACAATCGAATACCCCTCTCTGCTTCCTAAATGGAAGTTTTTCTTAATAAAAAAGGACATTACACAGAATAAAGTGTTTTATAACAAAGGTTATTCTTATATTTGTGTAATGAATTATTAATAATTATATAGAAAACCGCTTTACTTTGCAACATAATTTCTAATTATCGCCAGAATTATCAGAAAAATGTCTTTTCCGTGTCAGAAAGATTAAAAAAAGAAGGATAAAAAGCTGTATGCAGCTTTTTATCCTTCTTTGCTTTTATTGAAATTATTTGAGATGGCTGCTGATATAATCTACTGCACCGCCAACTGTTTCAATTTGTTCAGCGTCTTCATCTGAAATTTCTGTACCGAATTCATCTTCAAGTTCTAAAACGAATTCCATAATACTAATTGAATCAGCTTTTAAATCATCTTTGATGTTCAATTCATCCGACACTTTATCGGTATCTATCTCAAAATGATTTGAAATAATTTTCGCTACTTTGTTAAATACTTCTTCGCGAGTCAACTTTTTCACCTCCAAGAATCATACACTTGTCAATTACCTACACCATGGCTAATTTTACTGACATTTTTCAGGATTGTCCACCTTTTTTTAACGAACCGGATTGCCTCAGCTATCTGAATATTATTCTTCGCTTTTTTCAAATTGTTCGACTAACTGCCCTACTACATTTGTTTCAAGCATCGTGTGGATTTGGCGGATCGTATAGCGGACAGCATCAGGACCTGTTGCTCCGTGGGTTTTAATGACTGGTGCTTTCAAGCCAAACAAAACAGCTCCGCCATGTTTGGAATAATCCATTTCAGATTTTAAAGAACGCAAGCCGTCTTTTAAAAGCATGGCGCCCATTTTCCCTTTGATCCCTTCGTTTAGAATAGCGGATTTTAATAGATCCATCATATTCATTGCCGTTCCTTCAATGGATTTCAAAACAGCATTGCCTGTAAATCCATCTGTGACTACTACGTCAGCCACCCCATTGAGCAACTCGCGCGCTTCTACATTTCCAATGAAATTCAAACTGGTTTCATTCTGAAGAAGTTCATAGGCTTTTTTCGTCACTTCACTACCTTTTGTGGCTTCTGTTCCGTTGTTTAAAAGAGCAACGCGGGGACGTCCGATCCCTCGGACTTTACGTGCATAGAAAGAACCTAAAATACCGTATTGCAACAAATGTTCTGGTTTATTTTCTGCGTTAGCGCCAAGATCCAGCATATCGAAACCGGCACCTTCTTTTCCTACTACTGGCAAGGTAGACATCAAGCCAGGGCGTTCGATATTTTTGATACGTCCTACGATGAACAAACCCGCTGCTAGCAGCGCACCTGTATTCCCTGCTGAAAATATAGCATCCGCTTCGCCGTTTTTCACTGCTTGTGCAGCAAGGACCATTGAAGCAGTCTTTTTCCGTCGGATCGCTTTTACTGGCTCATCATCACTATTGATTTTTTCGTCTGTATGGATAATCGTAATGTTTTTTTCATTTGTTAAGTATTTCTTGATTTCTGCTTCTTTTCCGTAAAGTAAGAATTCTACTTCTGGAAAATCTTGCTGAGCTAAAGCCACGCCTTCTACAATTGCTTGAGGTGCGTGATCTCCGCCCATTGCATCTACGGCAATTTTCATTGTTCCCACTCCTTTTTCCATCATCATTATAAAGTATAGCATAGTCTGCTAATCGAAATAACGATTATCCTGATTTTCTATCTGGAGGCTTTGTGCTAGAGGCTGATACTCAGGCAGCATCTGCCAATTCTTTATCTGCCAAAGAGCTGCAGCCTCTTCTCTGGCTACCTCCAAAACATTTCCATCCGTCACCAAGTCAGCAATCGCAAATTGAGGTAAACCAGATTGTCGGAAGCCGAATACTTCACCGGGACCGCGTAATTCCAGATCTTTTTCACTTAGTACAAAACCATTGGTGGTCTCTGTCATGATTTTCATCCGTTCCACGCCTAGTTCATTTTTGGGATTAGCAACTAAGATACAGTAGGAAGCATCACTTCCGCGTCCAACACGTCCACGAAGCTGATGCAGCTGTGCCAAACCAAATCGATCCGCATCCATAATCAGCATGACGGTTGCGTTTGGCACGTTTACCCCTACTTCTATTACCGTAGTAGAAACTAATATCTGCATCTGGTTATCTTTGAAAGCTTCCATGATCACTTCTTTTTCCTGATTCTTCATTTTACCATGTAACAAGCCAACTTCATATTTTGGCGCAAATAGTTCACGAAGTTTTTCATAGATTTCCACTGCGTTTTTTACGTCTAATGCTTCTGATTCTTCGATCAGTGGACAGATGACATACATTTGATGTCCTCTTGCCAGTTCTTTCCTTGTCCAATCCAGTACACTGTCTAATTGAGGTGTTCTTACCCAGCGTGTTTCAATAGGGATACGCCCAGCTGGAAGTTCATCAATGATCGATACATCCATTTCACCGTACGCTGTGATAGCTAGCGTTCTAGGGATCGGAGTGGCTGTCATAAACAAGACATCAGGTCGCCAGCCTTTTTCACGAAGGACTTTCCGCTGATTCACACCAAAACGGTGCTGTTCATCCGTAATAACTAGACCTAAATTCTGAAATTCAACTCCATCTTGGATCAATGCATGTGTACCGATCACGACGTTGATTTCTCCTCGTTCTAGTTTTTCAAGGAGTTCACGTCGTTCTTTTGTTTTCGTTGACCCTGTAAGCAATGCGACCGTTACTTCATTGGGATCAAACAGCTGTTGCAAACTTTCCATGTGCTGTTGTGCCAAGATTTCGGTAGGCACCATCAACGCACCTTGGAAACCCGCTGTAACGGTGGCATATAATGCGATTGCGGCAACCACTGTTTTTCCGCTACCTACATCTCCCTGCAAAAGTCGCTGCATATGTTGAGGACTGCGAAGATCCCGACAGATTTCATTCGTTACTCGTTTTTGGGCATTTGTCAGTTCAAAAGGTAGCTTTTGAGTAAATTCTTTTAATTTTTGGACATCATAAAGGATCTCCAAGCCATTTGTTTCTGCTTTTTCTGCTTTTTTCAATCCTTGAAGACGCATTTGAAATAAAAAGAATTCTTCAAAAACGACACGTCGTTTGGCTTGGTGATTTTCTTCGTGGTTTTTCGGAAAGTGCATACTTCTTACAGCGGAAGCTCGGTCAAGTAGTCGATATTTCTCCACAAGGTTGTTCGGCAGGTTTTCTTCGATCAATGTGCCGTATTCTTGGAACCCTTTTTTGATTAGATCAACTAATGTCGTTTGACGAATCGATTTATTGACGTGATATATCGGCGAAAAGTCATCCATTGTTTGAGAACCTAAAATCTTCATCCCGTTCAAGGCTTTACGCTTTGCATCCCATTTACCGTATACGGCGATTTCCTCCGATAAAATGACTTTTTCTTTTAGATAAGGTTGATTAAAAAAAGAAACGTTGAACACATCATGTTCTTGCATCATACGAAATTGCAATCGGCTTTTTTTATAACCAAATCGATTCATCACAGGAGGAGAGACTACGATTCCTTTCAAAGTAACCTTTTCTTGATCTTGGATCTCGTTTAGATTTCTTTCCTGAATATCTTCGTAGCGAAAAGGATAATAAGTCAGTAAGTCTTCAATCGTTCGGATACCCAAGCTGGCAAGACTAGCTGCTCTTTTTTCTCCGACTCCTGCCAGCATAGTGATTGGATCATCTAAAGAACGCATATATTTTTTCCTCCCTCCTTTAACAAAAAAAGGACTTGGTCAGTGATCATACCTGATCACTAACCGAAGGCCTTTTATGAATGAATACTGTGTTAGAAAGATATTCTGTCACAGGAATTATTCAGCAGAAAATAGATAAGGATAGACAGGCTGATCTCCTTGGTGGATCTCGATTTCCAAATCAGGATGTTTTTCTGTTAGTTTCTCAGCAAATTCATTTGCTTGTTCAACTGTTCCTTCATCACCTGCTAAGATCGTTACGATCTCTGTGTCCTCATTGATCATTTGTTCTAGTGTACTTAACGCTGTTGCTGTGATATCTGGGTTAGAGATCATGATTTTTCCATCAATCATGCCTAAAAAGTCGCCTTCTTTGATCTCTACACCGTCGATTGAGGTATCTCTGATTGCGTGAGTGACTTGACCACTTACGACGCTAGACAACATTTCTGTCATCGTTTCTTTGTTTTCTTCTAAAGAAGCTTGATCATTGAATGAAAGCATAGCCGTCAATCCTTGAGAAATCGTTCTTGAAGGAACGACTGCTACTGGGATATCTGCTACTTCTGCCGCTTGATCAGCTGCCATGAAGATGTTTTTGTTGTTCGGTAAGACAATCACTTTATCTGCGTTCACTTCTTGGATCGCTTTAACGATGTCTTCCGTACTTGGGTTCATTGTTTGCCCACCACTGATAACATAATTAGCGCCTAAACTTTCAAACAGCTCTTGGACGCCTTTACCAGCAGCGATTGCTACGATACCATACGGGATACGTGGTGTTTCTTTTTTCGCAAACTCGTTCACTTCTTCATCGTGTTCCAAAATCGTCTCATGCTGCAAGCGCATGTTGTCGACTTTGATTTTGACTAATGAACCGAATTTTTGTCCATAGTTCAAGACTTCTCCTGGGTTTTCTGTATGCACGTGAACTTTGATGATCTCGTCATCATTGACCACAAGTAAAGAATCTCCAATACCATCTAAATAGTTACGGAATTCTTCGTAGTCGAACGTGCTATCAACAGTAGGTCCTTCACCGATTTTCACCATGATTTCTGTACAATAACCAAAATGGATATCTTCTGTCGCCATTTGTCCTTGGACACTGCGATGGTGCTCTGCATTGACCATATCATCCATTTCTGCTGGAGAAGGTTCATATGTTTCATCCGCTTGGAATTCTCCATTCAATGCGCTTAAAAAGCCCTCATAAACAAACAGCAATCCTTGTCCTCCACTGTCTACAACACCGACTTCTTTTAGGACTGGAAGCAAGTCTGGGGTTTTAGCTAAAGCACGTTTTGCTCCTTTTACAACAGCTGTCATCACTTCAACGACATCGTCTGTACTCTTAGCTTTCTTTTCTCCAGCTTTTGCTGCTTCTCTAGCTACTGTCAAAATCGTTCCTTCTACTGGTTTCATTACTGCTTTATACGCAGTTTCAACACCATGAGTGAATGCTGCAGCAAGATCAGAAGCATTTAATGAGACAACATCTGGAATTTGCTTAGAAAATCCTCGGAACAATTGAGACAAAATAACGCCGGAATTTCCGCGCGCACCCATCAACAATCCTTTTGAAAGCATTGCTGCTAATTCTCCTACTTTTTCTGAGGTTGAATCTACTACTGCCTTCGCTCCACTAGTCATAGATAGATTCATATTTGTTCCCGTATCACCATCTGGCACAGGGAATACATTTAATGAATTGACGTATTCTGCATTTACTTGCAGACGATTCGCACCAGCCTGCACCATTTCCTGGAACTGGCTTGCACTTATTTCTGTTACACTCACCTAGATAATCCTCCTTCAGATCGACTGCTGAGTTATCAGCCAGTCTCCTGCCTAGTCTGGCAGTACACGAACACCTTGTACAAAGACATTAACCGAATTGGCAGCTACACCTAATAATGCCTCTAGATTGTATTTCACTTTTTCTTGGACGTTGCGAGAAACTTCAGAGATTTTCGTACCATAGCTGATAATCGTATAAACATCTACAGCAATACCATTATCTTCTTGGCGGACAACTACTCCTCTTGAGTAATTTTCTTTACGCAAAATCTCAGTAATATTATCTTTAATTTGATTTTTGCTGGCCATTCCTACAACTGTCTCTTATACACAT
>ENA-OYAO01000797-OYAO01000797.1-human-gut-metagenome-genome-assembly--contig:-NODE-797-length-11833-cov-3.522584_pt1 | contig 11833 bp, 7 predicted proteins | sample MGYA00243429_ERZ652822 | MGnify/ENA primary metagenome ERZ652822 (study PRJEB26926, sample SAMN06164533) | human gut metagenome | biome: ENVO:00009003; feature: ENVO:2100002; material: ENVO:00002003... | reverse complement strand
CCGGACGGCAGCGGTAAATTCATTGCCAATGTGCTGAACAACAAGGATATTTCGGAGGAAATACATCGTCTGCTCGACCGGGGCGGTCTGATTCTGGGCATCTGCAACGGTTTCCAGGCGCTGGTCAAGTCGGGTCTGCTGCCCTACGGACGGCTGGGCCTGGTGACCCGGGAGTCGCCGACGCTCTTCCGCAACGACATCAACCGTCATGTGTCGCAGATCGTTTCGACCCGCGTGGCGACGACCAACTCCCCGTGGTTGTCGAGTTTCTCGGTGGGCGACATTCATTCGATCGCGGTGAGCCACGGCGAGGGCAAGTTCGTCGTGAGCGAGCCTTTGGCCCGCGAGCTGTTCGAGAACGGGCAGGTGGCGTTCCAGTATGTCGATGCCGAAGGCCGCGTGACGGCCGAAGCCCCGTACAATCCCAACGGATCGTACTATGCGATCGAGGGTATCGTGAGCCGCGACGGGCAGATACTCGGTAAGATGGGCCATACGGAGCGTTACGGGGAGAACCTCTTTAAGAACATCGCCGGAGAGAAGGTGCAGGACATCTTCACGAATGCGGTGAACTATTTCCGGAAAACAAAATAACAATTATAAAATACCAACCACTATGCAACAAGGCGAAATGCTTTACGAGGGTAAGGCCAAACAGGTTTTCCTGACGGACGATCCGGATATGATCCTGATTCACTACAAGGATGCGGCGACGGCGTTCAACAACATCAAAAAGGCCACGATCGAGAACAAGGGCGTGCTGAACAACCGGATCTCGACCCTGATCTTCGAATATCTCAACAAGCAGGGAATCAAGACTCACTACGTGAAGACCCTGAACGACCGCGACCAGTTGTGCCGCCGTGTGCGGATCATTCCGCTGGAGGTGATCGTCCGCAACGTCATCGCCGGCTCGATGGCCCAGCGTCTGGGTATCGAGGAGGGAACGAAGCCTTCGAACGTGATTTTCGACATCTGTTACAAGAACGACGAGCTGGGCGATCCGCTGATCAACGATCATCATGCGGTGGCGCTGGGTGTCGTAACCTACGACGAGCTGAAACAGATTTATGCCATGACCGCCCGGATCAACGAGGTGCTCAAGGAGCTTTTCGCCAAGATGAATATCAACCTGATCGACTTCAAGATCGAGTTCGGCCGCACGTCGGACGGCGAGATCGTTCTGGCGGACGAGGTGTCGCCCGATACCTGCCGGCTGTGGGATATGGCTACCAACGAGAAGCTCGACAAGGATCGCTTCCGTCGTGACTTGGGTAAGGTGCGCGAGGCTTACGAGGAGATCCTGGCCCGTCTGGAAAAAGTAATCAAATAAGTTCCGATGCACAAAGAGAGCATAATGCAGCCGATCTGCGACCGGGAGCTGCACGAGGAGTGCGGCGTTTTCGGCGTCGTGGGAGTGCCCGACGCAGCTAACCTGACTTACTACGGCCTTCATTCCCTGCAACATCGCGGGCAGGAAGGGTGCGGTATCGTAAGCGTTTCGAAGGAAGGGGCGATGCGGCGTGTCCGGGGCGAAGGACTCGTTACGGAGGTGTTCAACGAGGCGAAACTATCGACTCTTACGGGTGACATGGCTATCGGTCATGTCCGCTACTCGACGGCCGGAGGCGGCGGAACGGAGAATATACAGCCTTTTCTGTTCCATCATAATACGGGTGATTTCGCATTGGCCCACAACGGAAATATCGTCAATGCGGATCTGCTGCGCAACTACCTGGAGAACAAGGGCAGTCTTTTCCAGTCCACTTCGGACAGCGAAGTGTTCGCCCATCTTATCAAAAAGGAGGTACGCAACCACAACCGGCCCCGTATCTATTCGATCATCGAGGCGCTCAATATGCTCGAAGGAGCGTTCGCGTTTCTGGTGATGACGGCTAACCGCATCTATGCCTGCCGTGACAAACACGGTCTGCGGCCCCTTTCGATCGGCAAGTTGGGAGACGGCTATGTCGTCAGCAGCGAAACCTGTGCTTTCGAGGTGGTGGGTGCCGAATTCGTGCGTGACGTAGAGCCCGGCGAGATCGTTACGATCGACCGGCACGGCATCCGCAGCAGCGACTATTCGATGTTCAAGCGCCACATGATGTGTGCGATGGAATACATCTATTTCGCCCGCCCGGACAGCGACATCGAGGGCCGTAACGTGCACGCCTTCCGCAAGGAGTCGGGACGCTTGCTCTACAAGGAGGCGCCGGCAGACGCGGACATCGTGGTCGGTGTGCCCGATTCGAGTTTGAGCGCTGCCATGGGATACGCCGAAGCGAGCGGTCTTCCCTACGAGATGGGACTTATCAAGAACAAATACATCGGCCGTACCTTCATCCAGCCGTCGCAGTCGATGCGTGAGAAGGGCGTGCGGATGAAACTTTCGTCGGTGAGCGGTATCGTTTCGGGGCAGCGCGTGGTGCTGATCGACGATTCGATCGTGCGCGGTACCACCTCCCGGCGCATTGTGCGTCTGTTGCGTGAGGCGGGGGCCACGGAAGTTCATGTCCGCATCGCCAGCCCTCCGTTCAAGAATCCCTGTTTTTACGGTGTCGATACTTCGACGTACGAGGAGCTGCTGTGCGCCCGTATGTCGGTTCCGGAGGCGTGCGAGTATATCGGAGCCGATTCGCTGGCTTACCTCTCGCCCGATGCCTTGCTGAAGGCGGGCAATCGCTGCGAGTTGTGCATGGCCTGCTTCACGGGCAATTATCCGACGTCGCTTTACGGGACGATCGAGGAGGCGAACAAAAAAGAAAAATGTTAAACAAACCGCTCCGTTTTCGATCTGCTGTGTCAGGGAAGAACCTGTCCTGCATGCGTATTTCGAAAACATCGGGTGGAAATATTCAGGAAACAGCTAAAACCAACTATTGTTATGGCGGAAAGTTATGAAAAGGCCGGTGTGAACCTCGAGGCCGGATACGAAGTGGTGCGCCGCATCAAGAAACACGTGGCTTCGACCTCGCGGTTGGGCGTGATGGGTAACATCGGCGCCTTCGGCGGAATGTTCGATCTCTCGGCGCTGAATGTCAAGGAACCGGTGCTCGTGAGCGGTACCGACGGCGTGGGAACCAAACTCAAGCTGGCTTTCGAGATGGATAAGCACGACACGATCGGCATCGACGCCGTGGCTATGTGCGTGAACGACGTGCTGGCGCAGGGGGCCGAGCCGCTCTTCTTCCTGGATTATGTAGCCGTGGGGCACAACGAGCCTGCGAAGATCGAAGCGATCGTGGCGGGTGTGGCCGAAGGCTGCCGTCAGGCCGGCTGTGCACTCATCGGCGGCGAAACGGCCGAGATGCCGGGCATGTATGCCGGCGGCGAGTACGATATTGCGGGCTTCACGTGCGGCGTGGTCGAGAAGTCGCGCCTGATCGACGGTACGAAGGTGCGTGTGGGCGACGTGTTGGTGGGTATCGCGTCGAGCGGTGTCCATTCGAACGGTTTCAGCCTGGTGCGCAAGGTGGTTGCCGATGCAGGACTGGATCTTCGCAAGGCTTATCCCGAATTGGACGGCCGTGTGTTGGGCGAGGTGCTCCTGACGCCGACCAAAATTTACGTGAAACAGGTGCTCGAAGTGATCCGAGCCTGTAACGTGCACGGCATCAGTCATATCACGGGCGGCGGTTTCGACGAGAACATTCCCCGCATCCTGAGCGAGGGCCAGGGTATCGAGATTCACGAGGGGACGTGGGAGATCCTGCCCGTGTTCCGCCTGTTGGAGAAATACGGCAAGATCGCTCACCGCGAGATGTTCAATATCTTCAACATGGGTATCGGTATGGTGATCGCGGTTTCGCAGGATGAAGCTTCCGAAGTGATCGCCATTTTGGAGAAACAGGGCGAGAAAGCTTCGGTGATCGGCCGGGTGACGGATCGTCCGGGCGTGGAAATCCGATAGGGCGATGAAGACGATCGCAGTATTCGCCAGCGGAAACGGCTCCAACTTCGAAGCATTGGCTGCGGCTTGTGCCGACGGGCGCATTGCGGCTCGCATTGCCCTCATGGTCTGCGACAAGCCGGGGGCTTTCGTGAACGAGCGGGCTGCCCGTTACGGTATTCCGACCTTTACGTTCAACCCCAAAGAGTACCCTTCGAAAGCCGACTACGAACGGGAGATCGTCCGCAGGCTTCGGGCCGAAAGGGTCGAGCTGATCTGTCTGGCGGGGTATATGCGCATCCTTTCCGATGTGGTGCTGGAGGCGTACCGCGACCGGATTGTCAATATTCATCCCTCGCTGTTGCCTGCGTTCAAGGGGGCGCATGCCATTGCCGATGCCTTTGCTTACGGCGTCAAGGTCTTCGGTGTGACGATCCACTATGTGAACGGAGAGCTCGACGGGGGCCGGATCATCGCCCAGCGGGCTTTCGAGTATCTGGGGAGCGATCCAGAAGAGCTGGAAGCCCGGGTGCATGCCGTCGAACATCCGCTGTATGTGGAAACGGTGGCAAAGCTGGTTGCGGAGCAATAGGATCGCGGGAACGTCGCGGTTTAGTGCGGATTCGGACCTGGAAACACATCGTCGGACACCGTGAATAACGGCGACCGCGAGTCGAAAACGATAAAACTACGTATATATTAACGCGATCATATCCTTTAGTGTACCTCTTTGGAAATGCAGCGACCCTTTCCCTTTCGAGAAAGGATTAGGGGAAGGCGGAGTGGTAAATGCGGTCATTGGACCGCGAATAAGCGACTCTCGGATTCGATGTTGCGATCGTCGGAAATGGTATATTGAAAGATATGATTGCCTATATAAATTAGCAATATGAGAGCATTAATCAGTGTGAGCGATAAGACCGGCGTGGTGGAGTTCGCGCGCGGACTTCGAGAGCTCGGCTGGCAGGTGATCGCCACCGGCGGTACGATGAAACTGTTGGCTGAAAGCGGCGTGGAGGTGATCAACATCAGCGATGTGACGGGGTTCCCGGAGATCTGCGACGGACGTGTCAAGACGCTCCATCCCAAGGTGCACGGCGGCCTGCTGGCTCGCCGCGACGATCCGAACCACCTGAAAGCGTTGCGGGAGAACGGCATCGAGTTCATCGACATGGTGTGCGTGAATCTCTATCCCTTCCGTCAGACGATCGCCCGCGAAGGGGTGACGATGGACGAGGCGATCGAGAATATCGACATCGGCGGACCTTCGATGTTGCGCAGTGCGGCCAAGAACTACAAGGACGTGACCGTAGTGTGCGACCCGGCGGATTATGACACGATCCTTGCGGAGATTAGGGGATACGGCAATACGACTCCCCGATTGCGGTTGCAGCTCTCGGCCAAGGCATATACCCATACCGCCGAGTACGATGCGATGATCGCTACGTACATGCGTGAAAAAGCGGGGCTCGACGAGAAGTTGTTCCTGGAGTTCGATCTGGTTCAGCCGCTCCGCTACGGCGAGAATCCGCACCAGCAGGCCAAGTTCTACCGCAGCGGCGAACGGGTGCCCTATTCGCTGGCCTATGCCCGGCAGCTCAATGGCAAGGAGATGTCCTACAATAACATACAGGATGCCAACGCAGCCCTTGCGATCGTGCGGGAGTTCGATGAGCCGTTCTGCGTGGGACTCAAACATATGAATCCCTGCGGTGCTGCGGTGGGGCGGGATGCGGCGGATGCCTGGACGAAGGCTTACGAGGCCGACAAAGTGTCGATTTTCGGCGGTATCGTCGCCCTGAACCGACCTGTGACCCGTGAGGCGGCCGAATTGATGAAGCCGATTTTTCTGGAGATCATCATGGCCCCTTCGTTTACGCCCGAAGCCCTCGAAGTGCTCTCGACGAAGAAGAATCTGCGTCTGCTCGAAGTTCCGATGGAGAAGAGCGATGCGAAGCAGCGCCAGTTGGTGAGTGTGACGGGAGGATTGCTGGTGCAGGACCTCGACCTCGAAACACGTCCCGTGACGGCGGATATGTGCGTGACGGAGAAGCGGCCGACGGAAAGGCAGCTCGCCGATCTCGATTTCGGCTGGCGTATTGTCAAGCATGTGAAGTCGAACGCTATCGTAGTGGTGAAGGACGGTCGTACGCTGGGTGTCGGAGCGGGGCAGATGAATCGCATCGGCTCGGCGGAACTCGCGCTCAAGCAGGCCCATGCCCAGGGTGTGACCGAAGGGCTGGTACTGGCTTCGGACGGCTTTTTCCCCTTCGACGACTGCGTGAGCCTGGCGGCTGCGAGCGGCGTCGAGGCGATCGTGCAGCCGGGAGGCAGCGTCCGGGACGAGGATTCGATCCGGAAGGCCAATGAATCGGGTATTCCGATGTTGTTTACCGGGATGCGTCATTTCAAACATTAAACTGCGGATTTCGTGTCCGTCGGTCGGATTATTTTTTATGGACGATTTCCGAGCCGCTCTTTGCGGAAAGTGCGGTCGGGAATAAACGATAGGTTATGAAAGTTTTAGTCGTAGGCGGCGGTGGCCGCGAACATGCCGTCGTCGATGCGTTGTCGCGTTCGCCGCAGGTTTCGAAGATATATTGCGCTCCCGGCAATGCGGGTATCGCTCGTCAGGCCGAGTGTGTGCCGGTCAAGGATACCGATGTCGAGGGATTGCTTTCCCTTGCTCGTGAAAAAGAGATCGACCTCACGGTGGTAGGACCCGAAGCGGCGCTCGTGGCCGGTATCGTCGATCGCTTCCGTGAGGAGGGACTTCGTATTTTCGGCCCGACGAAGGCGGCGGCCCGCATCGAGTCGAGCAAGGAGTTTGCAAAAGATCTGATGGGGCGGTACGGTATTCCGACGGCCGGTTACCGGGCGTTCGACGATTACCGGAAGGCTTCGGAGTACGTTCGTTCGCGCCCTCTGCCCGCCGTCCTGAAATACGATGGTCTGGCTGCGGGAAAGGGTGTCGTTATCGCCCGGACGATGGAGGAGGCCGATGCCGCGTTGCGCGACATGTTGCTGGACGACAAGTTCGGCAAGGGACGTGTGGTCGTGGAGGATTTTCTGACCGGACCCGAATTTTCGTTCATGTGTTTCGTGTCGGGGCGCAAGGTGCTGCCGATGGTGCTGGCGCAGGATCACAAACGGGCGTTCGACGGCGATGAAGGTCCCAATACGGGCGGTATGGGAGCATACTCCCCGCTGCCGTTCATTACTCCGGAAGACGAGGCTTTCGCATTGGAAAAGGTGATGCAGCGCACGGCCGACGCTCTCTGCGACGAGGGATGTCCTTTCACGGGCGTGCTTTACGGCGGTTTGATGAAGACCCCGCAGGGAATCCGCGTGATCGAGTTCAACGCCCGTTTCGGCGATCCCGAAACCGAAGTGGTGCTGCCCCGCCTGAAGAGCGACATTTACGATATTTTCAGCGCCGTAGCCGACGGACGGGATCCGGGCGAGGCCGAGTGGCACGACTTTGCGACTCTGGGGATCGTGCTGGCATCGAAAGGATATCCCGGCTCCTATGAGAAGGGGTATGAAATTACGGGAACGGAGCAGGTGGACGGCGTAGTGTACCACATGGGCACGGCGATAAAAGAGGGGCGGCTCGTTACCTCGGGCGGCCGGGTGATGATCGTCGTCTGTCGGGGTGCCGACCCGGAGCAGGCCAGGTGCCGGGCGCTCGAGGAGGTCCGGAAAATCGGTTGCGAGAATCTTTTCTATCGATCCGATATCGGTATGAAGGCTCTTTCGTTTTTAGTGAAAAAATAGTTATATTTGTCCTTCGAATCCCTGGATGGGACGGATAAAGCAATCTTTAAAATCAAAACAATATATGGTAATCAGCGGAAAAGAATTAGCGGCGGCTTGCAAGGCCAAGATGGCCGAGCAGGTGAAGACATTCCCGGAGAAATACGGCCGGCTGCCCCATTTGGTAGTGGTGCTGGTCGGTGAGGATGCGGGCAGCGTATCCTATGTGACGGGTAAGACGAAGGCTGCCGACGAGGTCGGTATCCTGAATACGACGATTCGCAAGCCGGCGGACATCTCGGAGGAGGAGTTGTTGAAAATTATCGACGACCTCAATGCCGACGATACGGTGGACGGAATTTTGATCCAGCTGCCGCTGCCGAAACATATCGATTCGGATAAGGTGATCGCACGGATTCGTCAGGAGAAGGATGTGGATGGCTTCCACCCCCTCAATGTGGCGGCTCTCTGGCAGAAACAGCCCTGCGTGCTGCCCTGTACGCCGAAGGGTATCATGAAGCTTCTGAAGGATTCGGGCGTGGAGCTGGCCGGACGCAAAGCCGTTGTGATCGGCCGCAGTACGATCGTGGGGCTTCCCGTTGCCAAGCTGTTGCTCGATGAGAATGCTACGGTGACCATTACTCACAGCCGGACGAAGAACCTGGCGGATGTGACACGCGAAGCGGAGATTCTGGTCGTGGCGATCGGCCGTCCGAAGTTCGTTACGGCGGACATGGTGGGCGACGGTGCGGTGGTGATCGACGTGGGTGTCAATCGTGATCCCGAAACGGGGAAATTGTGCGGCGACGTCGATTTCGAGGCTTGCGAGCCGAAGGCTTCGCTGATCACGAAAGTGCCCGGCGGGGTAGGTCCGATGACGATCGCCTGTCTGATCGAGAATACGATCGAGGCATTCCTCAAAAAAGTTGCGAAATAGATTCCGGGTATCTGTGCAATCGTGCCGAATGAGGACGGATTGCCTTGATGCGGATTATATCTCGATATCAGGGGCAGACGCAAGGAAAAACCTTGCGTCTGCTTTTTTATTTGTTTTACAAGGGCCGAACTGCCTGTTTTTTGTGAATACGTGGGAGGGGAGAGGTCCGGGCGGTCGGGTTTCAGAGGATTCGCACCGGCCATAAAAAATAAGGGAGGATTCATTGCGAATCTTCCCTTATTTTGAAGAGCAAGTCCCCGGACTTACTTTTTCATCGTCTTCAGTTTCTCTGTCAGGATCGGAACGACCTTGTGCACGTCGCATACGATACCCACGTCGGCGACGTTGAAGATCGGAGCGAATTTATCCTTGTTCACGGCGATGATGAAGTCCGACTCCTCCATACCGGCCAGGTGCTGGATCGCACCCGAGATACCCATGGCGAAGTAGAGGTCCGGACGAACCGTTTTACCGGTCTGTCCGACCTGTCGCTCGTGTGCGAGAATACCTGCATCGACCATCGCACGCGAAGCCGATACTTCGGCACCGAGCACGTCGGCAAGCTCGCGCAGGGTCTGGAACCCTTCTGCCGTGCCGACACCGCGGCCGCCCGAAACGAGTACTTTGGCTTCCGTAATGTCGATCATATTCTTCTGTTCCTTGACCGTTTCCAGAATCCGTACGCGGAACTTCGATTTGTCGAAATTGATTTTTACGTCCTCGACCTTTCCTTTGCGGGTCGGATCGGCCGCTTTGGCACGCATCACACCGGGGCGTACCGTGGACATCTGGGGACGATGTTCCTTGCAGATGATCGTTGCCATCAGGTTGCCGCCGAAGGCAGGACGCGTCATCAGCAGGTCGCCGTCTTCCGAAATGTCGAGACCGGTACAGTCGGCGGTAAGTCCCGTGCCGATGCGTGCCGAAAGACGCGGACCGAGGTCGCGGCCGATGCTGGTGGCACCGATCAGCAGAATGCTGGGCTTGCGCTCGTGGATTACCTGGGTGATGGCCTGTGCGTAAGGCTCGGTGGTGTACTGGGCGAGTTCGTCGGCTTCGATCGAAAGGACCACGTCGGCTCCGGCTGCGATCAGCTCGTCGGCCTTGTCTTTGACTCCTTTGCCGAGCAGCAGGGCGATTACCTGCTCATGGAGTGCGTCGGCCAGTTCGCGGGCTTTTCCCAGAAGTTCGAGAGCGACGTTCTGAACGACTCCGTCACGCTGTTCGACGAACACGTAAACGTTTTTATATTGAGATTTATCCATCTTGGTAAGTAACTGTGTTTTTTATGAACGTTTTCAGCGGGCTGGACCGAAAGGATTCGGCTTTTGCCGGGTGCAGAAAACGACTGTTGTAAATGAACGATCGGTAATTTACAGCTTCGCAGTTGCCGGGGCCGATCAGATTATGAATTTTTCTTGCAACTTCTCGACGATCAGATCGGCTGCTTCGGCCGGCTCCAGCTCGAAGACCTTACCTGCGGATTTCGCACCCTTCGTGAAGGATTTGAAGACGCGGGTCGGCGAACCGTTGAGGCCGAGTTTCGACTCTTCGACGGAGATGTTGTCGAAACCCCAGACTTCCACCTGCTTGTCGTATGCCTCCACGATGCCGCGTACCGACATATAACGGGGCCGGTTGGCCGAAGAGAGTACGGTTACCACGCACGGGGTTTCCACCTCGAGCAACTGATACCCCTCTTCCGTCCATTTCTTGACGACGAGCCGGTTTCCTCCTTCGTATTTAATGCCTTCGAGGTAGGTCACCTGCGGCAGACCGAGGTGTTCGGCGATCTGCGGGCCTACCTGGGCCGTGTCGCCGTCGATAGCCTGACGACCGGTAATTACCAGGTCGAACTCCAGCATGCGGAGAGCACCGGCGATAGCGTTCGAAGTCGCCAGCGTATCGGCACCGGCGAATTTGCGGTCGCTCAGATGAATCGCACGGTCGGCACCCATTGCGAAGGCTTCGCGCAGGATGTCGTCGGCCTGCGGAGGACCCATCGTGATAACGGTGACGTGTGCGCCGTACTGGTCTTTCAGCTCCAGAGCCATTTCGAGTCCCGCCTTGTCGTCGGGGTTCATGATGCTGGGCACACCGTCGCGGATCAGCGTTCCCGTAACGGGATCGAGGCGGATTTCCGTCGTATCGGGAACCTGTTTTATACAAACTACAATTTTCATTCGAATATCTGTTTTTTATTGTTTTTACCTTATGTGTCCTTGCGAGGGGAGTACGACCGGCTTCGGGGTTTATTCCGGAACCGGATGCACGGTCGCCCGCCGCTATTTCAACAGTGCCGACGAAATCACCATCCGCTGTACTTCGGAAGTACCTTCGTAAATTTCGGTGATCTTGGCATCGCGCATCATGCGCTCAACGGGGTATTCGCGCGTGTAGCCGTATCCGCCGTGGAATTGCACGGCCTTGGTCGTCACTTCCATTGCGGTTTCCGCTGCAAAGAGCTTGGCCCGGGCGGCATCGACCGAGAACGGGAGCTTCTGGTCTTTCTTGAAGGCTGCGGCACGTACCAGCAGGCGGGCAGCTTCGATTTTGGTATCCAGGTCTGCCAGTTGGAACTGGGTGTTCTGGAACTGTCCGATCGTCCGTCCGAACTGTTTGCGCTCCTTGACGTATTTCACGGTTTCATCCATCGCCCCCTGCGCGATGCCGAGGGCTTGCGAAGCGATACCGACACGGCCGCCGTCGAGGGTCTTCATAGCGATGCTGAAGCCCTTGCCGACCTTGCCGAGCAGATTCTCCTTGGGAACGATGCAGTTCTCAAAGATCAGGTCGCAGGTGGAGGAGCCGCGGATGCCCATCTTCTTCTCGTGCTTGCCGGTGGAGAAGCCGGGGAAGTCCTTCTCCACGATGAAGGCAGAGATGCCGTGGTTGCCCTTGGACTTGTCAGTCATGGCGAACACCACGAAGGTATCGGCCACGTTGCCGTTGGTGATGAAGCACTTGGATCCGTTGATGACCCACTCGTCACCATCTAATACAGCCTTAGTCTGCTGTCCCTGAGCATCGGTACCTGCACCGGGCTCGGTCAGACCGAAAGCACCGATCTTACGGCCGCTTGCCAGATCGGGAACATATTTCTTCTTCTGATCCTCAGTACCGAAGGTCATGATAGGATCGATACACAGAGAGGTATGTGCGGATACGATAACGCCGGTGGTTGCACAAACCTTGGAAAGCTCCTCAACACACATAGCGTCTGTCTCTTATACACATCTCCGAGCCCACGA
>ENA-OYAO01000791-OYAO01000791.1-human-gut-metagenome-genome-assembly--contig:-NODE-791-length-11865-cov-4.278577_pt1 | contig 11865 bp, 7 predicted proteins | sample MGYA00243429_ERZ652822 | MGnify/ENA primary metagenome ERZ652822 (study PRJEB26926, sample SAMN06164533) | human gut metagenome | biome: ENVO:00009003; feature: ENVO:2100002; material: ENVO:00002003... | reverse complement strand
TTGCTACGCCAATACTCGTGTGTACACTCAACGTACTGTTCGACAGCAGGCCAGAAGTAATCGGCAAACTCAGCGCCTTCAATAACCACATGTATTTTAGGATCGAAACGGCACATTCCGTTGGCCGTTCCCACAATATAATCTTCGGCTATCGGAGCACTGAACACACGGGCATCACCGAACTCCTGTTGCATCCCCTTGGTGACATTGAATACGCCTCCTTTATCTTTATTGGCCACGTCTTGTCCCCAGATAAAGGTATCAGGATTGCGGCGAAACTCCTCTTTGAGCGTTTCATTAATGGCGTTCACCATGAAACTCTTCTCACCTTCGACAGGCCCCGGAAGTCCGTCTTTATACTTTTGAGGAATATACGGTTCGGGAAGGACAAAGTCATAAATGCTCTCCGGAATCGGATCGGGTGCAGCCAACGCTTTACGATTGGCGGCAGCCAGTTCTTTCTTGGCGGCAGCTTCTATCTGTTGGAGGTCCTCTTCGGTCAGGCGCTTGTAGCGCAACAGCATCCGGCGGAACTTCAGCAACGGATCAGCCTCTTTCACATAAGCCAGTTCGTTTTCATCCCTGTACAAAGTGTCTTTGTCAGAGTTGGAATGGGAACCGATACGGACACAATTGGCATGTACGATTACCGGATTCCGGTTCAGCAATGCATACTCACGGGCCTCAGTCATGGCATTCATGGAGTCGAACACATCTTTTCCATTACAATGGATAATCTTCAGATTCTTGAATCCGGAGAAGTTATCCGCCACTTTACGGGCTGCCGTCTGGTCTTTCTTCGGAACAGATATACCATATCCATTATCCTGCCATACAAAAATAACGGGCAGGCGTTCAAGGCTGGCACCATTGACAGCTTCGTAGACAAAACCCTCGGATGAGGCAGATTCGCCGTGTGAAGTAATAACGACTCCTTTATGGTCATAATATACCATTGCACGTGCCACACCGGCTGCATGAAGATCATGCGTACCTGTAGCCGAGGATATATTCTCGATATGCCATTCGGGTTTGGCAAAATGATTGGACATATGGCGTCCGCCACTTCCCGGATCAGTAGCTTTGGAGATACCATTCAGTATAAGCTCTTCCGCTGTCATTCCGGCGGAAAGGGCAGTCAGCATATCACGGTAGTAAGGGAAAAGGAAGTCTTCTCCTTTGGTAAATACCTGTCCGATGGCCAACTGTATCCCGTCATGCCCGGCATATGGAGCGTGAAAGGACCAGCCAAGGGACTGCAACAGGTAAGCGGGCGCCTTTTCATCGAGCGCACGCCCCAGCGTCATCAGGTAATACCATTTCTTCAGCAGTTCCACATCTGTGGTTTTTATATTGTACTTTTTCATACTTATCAAGGTATTAAGTTATTCTTTCCAGTTTTCCAGATAATCTTTAATAAAATAGAGGAAGTTGCCACCTAATGAACCATCCACGACTCTATGGTCATAAGAAAGGGACAGATACATCTTATGACGAATGGCAATCACATCCCCTTCCGGGGTCTCTATTACAGCAGGCTTTTTCTCGATGTATCCTACTCCCAGGATAGCCACCTGAGGCTGATTGATGATAGGTGTACCGAACAAAGACTTGAATGTACCGAAGTTCGTAATCGTAAAAGTGCCACCGGAAATATCATCGGGCATCAGCTTATTATCACGAGCCTTGAGTGCCAGTGAATCAATGGCTACGGCAAGTCCGTTCAGGTTCAGACGATCGGCATCACGAACCACCGGAACAATCAGATTGCCATCATTCAGAGAAACGGCAATGCCGATATTGATATGCTTCTTGAAGAGGATATTATATCTCTCTACCGATACATTCACTTGCGGGTAAGCAGCCAGCGCCTTCGCCACAGCTTCTGTGATGGCAGGCATATACGTAAGTTTCACTCCCTCACGACGTAAGAAAGCGTCTTTATTCTTATCACGCCACTTCACAAGTTTCGTTACATCTACTTCCACAATATTGGTTACGTGCGGGGAAGTATGTTTAGACATTACCATGTGGTCGGCTATCACCTTACGTACACGATCCATCTCTTTTACTTCAACACCTTCTGCTGAGAATGTGCCGGAAGCAGGTGTAGTACGTTGTACTTCAGGAGTTGCAGCTGGTTTAGCAGACGACTGGGCAGGTGCTGTAGCTACCGGTTGCGGTGCAACGCTTGCAACAGGTTGCGGACTTGGCTTAGCAGCAGATTGCGCCGTGGTGGTACCACCACTTTGTTTCCGGACAATGTAACTCTTGATGTCCTTCTTGCTCACCCGCTCCTGATATCCGGTACCCGAAATAGTATCCAATTCTTCAGGCTGAATGCCGGCCTCACGAGCCAACTGAAGAACTACAGGCGAGTACCAACGCTCTTCTTCCGTTTTTACAGTCTTGACTTGAGGAGTTTCCTCAGAGGCAGTCTTAGAAACAACCGCAACACCCTCATCCCCGGAGTTCTCACCTCCGATATCGACAATAGCCACCACCGTACCCACAGCCACGGTGTCTCCTTCCTTAAATAAAATTTCCACAACTTTACCTTCTACCGGAGACGGTATTTCGGCACTGACTTTAGCGGTATTTACTTCAAATAACACATCATCTTCCTTGATGATGTCTCCTACTTGTACCGACCATGAGATGATGGTACCTTCGGTTATACTTTCACCCAATTTGGGCATCTTTATTTCAAATCTTGACATATAGTTAAGTTTTAGGTTCTCGGTTTATTATTATACAACAAACAACTGAGTAGTAAGTTTTTAACTTAAGTAAAAGTTAATGCGGATTTATGATATATCCACTCTTTGCAGGAATACTTTTCCGCTTTCAACCGTTCGATGGCTTCCATATCTCCGGCAGAGAAGCGGTAAATCCGGTTATCGTCATCATCCACAAAGGAGTGAAAGAGCAAATGCATGAAACGTTTGATGTCCATAGGCTCAGATAAAAACTCTTTTATATTAGCAACTTCACTCCGTACGGAAGGTACTGCACGCATAGTACGAGAGCCCGGTAAACGGCTTTCCGCATCCGGATCGCCATTCAATGCCGCATTCAATGTATCCAGATCAGTGGAAAACAACAAAGTACAATGATACATCACACGGTCTTTGTGTATACACTGCGCACTACCTGATATTTTCCGTTCATCCACATAAATGCCCAGACGCTGGTCAGCATAAGCTGAGATGCCTACCATTTCGAGGAAATCGACAACCTGTTGCAGGTAATATACAAAGTCCGGCTGCTTTACGGTTTCAATAAAACTCAGGTTAATGTTTCCCCGGTCATGATATACAGCCCCTCCACCGGAGAAACGGCGTGCCAGGGTTATTCCCTTTTCATCCAGAAACCTCTCGTCCGCTTCCGCTGCCACACTCTGATGTTTCCCTATCACTACGGAAGGTTCCGACTGCCAAAGCATAAAGAAGTTACCTCGCTTCTGCTTCAACAAATACTCTTCTGCTGCCAGATTAAAATAGATATCCGTACAGCGATTATCAATACAGAACATTATGCAAACAAAGTTTCATGGAAGATTTCACCGACCGTCGGATGCGGAAAAACAGTCTTTTGAAACTCTTCCACCGTATATCCGTGCTGCACGGCAAGTCCGGCAAGAACAATCAATTCGGAAACAGGGTTTCCCAGCATATGGCAGCCTATCACCCGATCATCGTCATCCAATATCAGTTTGCAAAGTCCGTTCACCAATTCATTCTCGGCTACAAAACGACCGGAATAGGCCATCGGTAACTTCTGTACATGATAACTGATACCGGATACTTTCAGTTCTTCCTCAGTCTTACCGACTCCCGCTACTTCGGGATTGGTATACACCACACCGGGTACACAATCGTAATTCATACGGTCTTCCACTCCCAGGATATGATTGACAGCAACTTCACTTTCACGAATGGCAGTATGTGCCAGCATAGAACGCCCGGTGATGTCGCCACAGGCATATACCCGTGGATGGGAAGTCTGCATATGCTCATCCACCTTCACACCGTTGCGCAGCAGTTCAATGTTCAGTTTATCCAAACCGACCTGGGACAAGTTAGCTTTCCTACCCACACTGACGAGTACCTTTTCGGCTTCGATAAGTGCAGTCTTACCTTCTTTTTCAATAGTGACACCCTCTTTGCCGACTTCAATTACTTTGGCATTCAAATGGAAATTAACCCCACGCTTCTGATATTCCGAACGCAGCATGCCGCTGGTTTCCTTATCCATGGCGCCCAATACTTCGGGCATCATTTCAACAACATGCACCTGCACACCCATGCTATTGAAAAAAGAGGCGAATTCCATCCCGATAACACCACCGCCGATAATGACAAGTGAACGGGGCAAAGTTGTGATCTCCAATGCTTCCTTTGATGTCCAATAATCAATTTCAGATAATCCTTTAATGGGAGGGATCAATGTATCGGAACCTGTACATACCAACAGATAGGTTACTTCATATACTTCGTCGGCAGCCGAAAGTTGGAAACGTCCGTCCGCCTCACCCATAATAACGGCTTCCTGCGGCACAATAACAGCACCGTACGAACTGACCGTCATCTTCACACCACCAGTCAGCTTTTTCACAATCTTATCTTTACGGTCGATAATCTTTTTCATATCGAATGACGAACCGTCGGGCACAGAGATGCCATACTTGGAAGCGCCTTTCATATTGTCCCACAACTTGGCGGAATAGAGTAGAGTTTTGGTAGGGATACACCCCTCATTGAGACAAACACCGCCAATAGCTTTCTTTTCAAACAAAACAGTTTGCAGCCCGTTTGCAGCCGCTCTTTCAGCTGCCGTATATCCGGCAGGGCCACCGCCGATGATAGCTATATCATATTTCATAAATCAGTAGTATTAAGTAAATTATATACTTAACAACAAAAGAGAAGAGCGCAAAGTTCTATAGCAACCTATTAAGGAAAGTTACTGTTTTTCAATCACAATAGCCTACATCCTAAAATTTATCTGTACTTTTGCAGAAATTTAAGAAACACTATGGTAGCTCCCGAAATAGCAATTGCTGACTCCAACACCTTATCATGTATGGGATTGCAAAGCCTTCTGGAAGAAATTATCCCGATGGCCGTCATCCGTGTATTCAGTTCGTTCGAGGAACTGATGGACGATACCCCCGATATGTACGCGCATTATTTTGTTTCAGCACAGATATATTTTGAGCATACCGCTTTTTTCCTACCGCGCAAGCCCAAGACCATTGTATTGGCAAACGGTGACAATCAGCCTCAGCTGGCAGGAATACCGACCTTGAATATTTATCAGGACGAGAAAACACTGATCAGAAACATCCTGCAACTGCATCAGTTCGGACACAAAGGCGGACATCCTCATAGCCACCCCCACGGACATCCCCACGGTGCAACAGTGCATCCGTGCGGTAATCCTCATGCCGACAGCGAACATGATCTCTCTCCCCGCGAAATAGAAGTACTGGTACTGATAACCAAAGGACTTATCAATAAAGAAATAGCCGATAAACTGAATATCAGCCTGACTACCGTCATCTCCCACCGAAAGAATATTACGGAGAAACTGGGCATTAAATCAGTGGCCGGACTAACGATTTATGCTGTAATGCACGGATACGTCGAAGCAGACCGTATCTAAATCCTAATAAATGAGGATTGCGGGTATAAGAGAAATCCTCTTTCTTTGCAAGCGAAATAATAGAAGCAAAAAATGGAGAAGAGTAAATTGTTAGCCTTTGCCCTGGCACTCCTGTCGATAGGGAACGTATGTGCAGAGGAAGTGGATACCCTGAAAATAGTGGACGTTGAAGAAGTCCTGATCATTGCAGCACCCAAAGAGAACCGTAAGTTGCGCGAGCTGCCCAATGCCGTCACCTTACTTTCGCAACAAGATATGCAGGCTGCACAAGTGAACTCAATCAAAAACCTGACCGCACTTGTACCCAATATATTTATTCCCGACTACGGTTCGCGACTGACTTCCGCCGTTTATATCCGCGGTATCGGCTCGCGTATCAACACCCCGTCCGTAGGGCTCTATGTTGACAATATACCTTATATAGATAAATCCGCATTCGATTTCAATTATTCCGACATCGAGCGTATTGATGTGCTGCGCGGTCCGCAGGGTACACTGTACGGACGAAATGCGATGGGTGGACTTATTAAAGTACATACCAAATCTCCTTTCTCTTATCAAGGTACTGACTTCCGGATAGGGGCAGGTACACACAATCAATACAATACTTCCGTCACTCACTATCACCGGATGAATGAGCGCTTTGCATTCTCGGCTGGAGGATTTTATGAATACGAAGGCGGTTTCTTCCGCAATGCAGCGCTCAACAATAAAAAGGTAGATAAAGGGCAGTCTGCCGGTGGACGTATCCGCGCCATCTACTTGCCCAACGATAATTGGAAGCTCGACTTTAATGTAAGTTATGAATATGGTGACCAGGGCGGTTACCCGTATGGACTCTACAATAAAGAAACCGGAGATGTAGCCAAAACGGCTTACAATGATGAAAGTAGCTATTACCGCAACCTGCTGAATGCCGGACTTAATGTAGAGTACCAGGCACAGAATTTCACACTCAGTGCCGTAACCGGATATCAGCATCTAAAGGATCGTATGTTTCTGGATCAGGATTTCACAGCCTCAGATACGTATACACTGGAACAGAAACAACGCATCAATACCATCAGTGAAGAAATTGTGATGAAAAGCAAGAGCAACCGGCGTTGGCAATGGGCAACAGGTGTCTTCGGATTCTATCAATGGCTGAATACGACTGCACCGGTCACATTTAAGGAAGATGGTATGGCGATGATGAACCAGATGTTGGGCAGCGTAATTCCTCCACTAATAGAAGTACCGATGAGCCCGGTGATGAATATGAATATCATGCCATCATTAAAAGTAACCAGCACACGTTTGCCCATCAACGGAGATTTCAAAACACCACTTCTGAATGGAGCCCTGTTTCACCAATCCACATTCAGAGATCTATTTAGTATCGACGGATTATCATTCACTGCCGGACTTCGCCTGGATTATGAGAAGATGAAGATGGATTATAACTCCGGCACAGCAATGGATTACACCGTAGGCATTACAGGTCAGATGATGCAGAACGGACAGCCTGTTCGTGATCCTATAATAATGATGCCGGAAACAGCCCTGACTGTAGAATCCTGCTACGAAGGTTCCATCAGCAAAGATTATCTGCAACTACTTCCGAAGTTCGCCTTGCAATATGACTTCCGGGATAATGCCGGAAATGTATATGCTACCGTCAGCAAAGGGTATCGCTCGGGAGGATATAACATTCAGATGTTCTCCGACCTTCTACAATCCAGTTTGCGCAACGATATGATGAAGCAATCTAAAGAAGCAATCATGCCCAATGTTCCGGACAACTTCAAAGATTTGGTAGATGGTTTCCTACCCGATGGCGGTAAGAATCCGGATGCCCGGGCTGCCACCGTATATAAACCGGAACAAACCTGGAACTATGAAATAGGTACTCACCTAAACCTTTTCCAAAACCGTCTGCGTGCCGATGCCGCCCTGTTCTGGCTTGAAACGCGCGACCAGCAGATTTCCCGCTTCGCCCAGAGCGGACTTGGACGCGAGACGGTAAATGCAGGAAAAAGCCGCAGCTTGGGAGCAGAAATATCTCTGATGGGTGCAGTTACCACTAACTTTACCCTGACTGCAAGCTACGGTTATACTTATGCCACATTCAAAGATTACATAACAACCAACAGTAAATTAGAAGAAATAAGTTACAACGGCAACTATGTTCCTTTCGTTCCGAAGCACACCCTAAGCCTGGGCGGACAATACATTTTCCGCATCAACCCGGGACATTGGCTGGACCGTATTCAACTTAATGCCAACTACACCGGTGCAGGACGTATCTATTGGACCGAGCAGAATGATGTCAGCCAAGCCTTCTACGGCACATTGAACGGACGCCTCAGCCTGCAAAAAGGCAACGGACAGATTGACTTCTGGGTTCGCAATGCACTGGATAAAGACTACGCTGCTTTCTACTTTGAAAGCATGGGCAACGGATTCATGCAGAAAGGCCGCCCCATACAGGCGGGAATCGAACTACGTTGCAGGTTCTGATAGAGATCATTACTTCCGTCCCCATACATCTCCCTAACCCGTTATGCAAAAGATGGCATCTTTTGTCGCAAAAGGTGGCATCTCTAACATCAAAAGATGGCATCTTTCGCAGCAAAAGATGCCATCTTTTACATTACATCTAAGCAGGAAAGAGGGGAAAAGTAAGTATCATAAGCATGAAAGGGTTAAGAGAACTTGCTACACCCTATTATTCATTGATAGCACCACAGCTTGGGCAAGCCCCCTTTTCTTTTAATTTCTGTCCGCAGCGCCCGCAACGATAGCGGTAAATGACAAGTGTAGTACACATTCGCTTTAGGAAAAGTCCAAGGAAAACAACAAGGAAAATATAGCCGATATAGATTTGCGTAGTCAGTATAAAGAAGAAATAACAGAAGATACAACAAGATGCCAATCCCAACAGATAGAATACGGCAGCGGCAGGAGTCAACTGACGGAACAAGTCATCGAGTACTGCCAGCAGTACAATGATAAACAACCAGATGCTCAGCAAAAAGACTGAGAGAATAAACGGCACCTTGAAAGGTGAAAGCGTAGGATTAAAATAGAAATGTTCCCACGTTTCGGGCACAAAGACTTGCATCGTCTCATACACCGTAGCACTGAATGCCATCAACAGGCAGAGCAAAAGCGGATATACACTATCGATATCATTGAAATAAACAATCTTCAACTGCTTCCGACGGAACAGACGGAACACCCAGGCACCGATAAACAAGGCGAAAATAATCACGAAGTAAGAAGCATGTGTATCACTGAACAAGTAAATGAATTGTGAGATACTGTCCGTAGGTACAAAAGCTTGCATCATTTCCCGCTCCCCGATCCAGCCTTGTATCTCCTGGGAATGAGCCAGTTTTACCCAAACACTGTCCACACTATCAGCAGAATGAATGGCAAATTCGGCCACTACTACACGGTCTCCTCTATACAGAGTATTGTAGCAATCCTTCACCGGCAGACAGGCAAGCACCACGGAATCCTGCACCACTTCCAGATTCGTATTCAACGTATAATGCCGGTCGTAAAGGTAGGTCAGAGAGTCGCGGGTTTTATCACTGATACCTTCATCATCCAGATTGGGACGGGAGTAACGACAGGAAACCAGACTGATAATAATCGCTATCACCACAGAGTAGCACAGAGTTGCACGGAGTCTTTTCTGATATTTAAGAAACTCTGTGTTACTCTGTGCCGCTCTGTGGTGATAACGAATATGTTCTCTCTTATTCTGCATATACTTTCATCTGACAATTCTTACAATCAAACTCCAAGCGGAAGCGCTTACCATCAGTTCCTTGCAAACAATAAGGCTCCCGATAGGGTGATCGTCCCTTCTGATAAGTAGGGCACCAACCCATACTATAACGCAAACAATGCTTGCAGAACATTAAAACAGCACCCGGTACAGATTGTTTCTCATAAGCCGGAGCTACGGTAGCAATGCCGTGATCGGTATAGAAAGAGGCGGCACGGGTATTCATTACATTACCGAGGTACGTTAATGAAGTAGCGGAAGTTGTTGTCTTAGAAGAAGTTCCCGGCAAAGGGAAAGCATGAGTTGTAGGTTTCCAGACTGCCACTTCCTGCCGATAATTAATACGGCGAACAGTAACCAGCTTGTCTACGGCTTGACGGCGCCAATCGGCTACTACGGAAGCGGGAAGAAACCAGTTATCTGAAAAGCGGATTTCTATGGCGGAATTTGTTTCAGGCGAACGATTATCCGCTAATATTCCGGCTTCAAAAGGAGTATTTCCCAATTTACTGAGTTGAGTACGCAGATTATCTGCCTGCGGGGTACGGGCAGGTTCTTTCTGATAAGGGAAAGAAAGGGTTACACTGTTATCATCCTCATCCGTGACAGTCAGAGCAAAGCCGAAGGCAGTATCTGCCAAAAGCAAGGAAACGGAAATCTTTCGTTCGGAAGACTTACGTGCCAGCAACTTCTCAAACTCCTGGTCATAGTTACGGTAAAGTACAGTACGCGGACGGATACGAGGCATCTCACCTGCCGGATAGAGTTTATTTCCATCTACACGGTTGATACGGAAGCCTTGCAGGCGTCCTTGCTCATCGATATAACAAACACCGTCACCGTTGTTGAATGATTTCAATCCGGCTACTGTGAGGTAGTTTCCACGTTGTTCCTTCATGGTTCCCATCTCTTCACCGAGGGATTTCGGAGTATCGAAAGAGAAAATTTCTTCACTGCGTCCGTGCAGGAAGTAATGCGTAAATCCACGACTAAAACTTTTATCTAACTGGGGACGGAATGTATAATTGCAAGTACCGGAAGAGGCTCGGGCATATTCTTTACGGCGTGTAAAGATGGCATCCAGCTTTTGGCGGTAAGCAGCCGTAACATTCTTTACGTAAGAAACATCTTTCAGACGGCCTTCTATCTTGAGCGAAGTGGCACCTGCATCAAGTAACTCTTCCAGAATATCACTCTGATTCAAATCTTTGAGAGATAGCAAATGCTTATCACGTACAATTACTTTTCCGTCGGCATCCACCAGACTGAAAGGCAAACGACAGAATTGTGCACATTCTCCCCGGTTGGCACTACGTCCGAAACAAGTCTGGCTGACATAACATTGCCCGCTATAACTAACGCAAAGTGCCCCATGTACAAATACTTCCAACGGCACTTCCGGACAAGCTTTATGAATATGGCTGATTTCCTGAAGGGAAAGCTCACGTGCCAATACTACTTGCCGGAAACCGGCTTCTGCAAGGAAACGTACTTTCTCCGGTGTACGGTTATCCATTTGGGTACTGGCGTGCAAGGGAATAGGCGGTAAGTTTAAGCGAGTGATTCCCATGTCTTGCACAATGAGGGCATCTACTCCCGCACGATACAAATCCCAAATCATTTTCTCCGTCTCTGCCAGTTCTTCTTCCTTTAAGATGGTATTGACAGTCACATAAATCCGGGCATTATATAAATGGGCATGAGCCACCAAAACAGCTATATCTTCCAACGAATTGCCGGCTGCTGCACGTGCGCCAAACTTAGGTGCACCGATATACACTGCATCCGCACCGTGGTTAATAGCTTCAATGCCACATTCCATGTTCTTGGCAGGGGCCAGTAACTCTATCTTCCGTTGCTTTATCATATCGTTTTAGTTACAAGTTACAGGCTACAAGCTACGAGTGCTACACTATATACCGCAAGGTCTTGTCACTCGCAGCTCGTAGCTTGTAGCTACTTTATATCATTAATATTGTACGGAGTTTCCTGATAAACGAAATAGTTCAACCAATTAGAGAACAGCAGATTGGCATGGGCACGCCAACGTACCATCACACCTTTGTCCGGATCATTATCCACATAATAATTACGAGGTATTTCAATAGGTAGACCTTTATCCACATCCCTGCGATATTCCGTATCCAGTGTCAGTGGAGAGTATTCCGAATGTCCGGTAACAAAAAACTCACGTCCACCACGTGCTACCACCAGGTGTACGCCTGCATCTTCCGATTCCGAAAGTAAAGTAAGCTCCGGCACTTTCAAGATATCTTCTTTCCGTACTTCCGTATGGCGGCTATGGGGTACATAGAACATATCATCGAAACCACGGAAAATAGCGTGCAGCGGATCTAAAGGACGATGCTCGAATATGCCGAACATTTTCTTATCCAACGCATACTTGGGCACTCCATAAT
>ENA-OYAO01000784-OYAO01000784.1-human-gut-metagenome-genome-assembly--contig:-NODE-784-length-11934-cov-4.116424_pt1 | contig 11934 bp, 11 predicted proteins | sample MGYA00243429_ERZ652822 | MGnify/ENA primary metagenome ERZ652822 (study PRJEB26926, sample SAMN06164533) | human gut metagenome | biome: ENVO:00009003; feature: ENVO:2100002; material: ENVO:00002003... | reverse complement strand
TCGTCGGCAGCGTCAGATGTGTATAAGAGACAGAGTAAAAAAAGAACCTTGCTTTTTCTTGCAAGGTTCTTTTTTTGTACTCTTATTTGAAATATTCTACTCCGGATTCGAAGATCTTCTGATCTTTCTGTCCGTAAATATTGATTCCCACGTAGCTGTCACGACGTTCTGAATGTCCCATCTTACCAAGGACTCTTCCGTCTGGACTTGTGATACCTTCAATCGCATGGTAAGAACCATTTGGATTGAATTCTTCATTCATTGTAGGATCACCATTCAGGTCAACATACTGTGTTGCTACCTGTCCATTTTCAAACAGTTTCTGGATCACATCTTCATCTGCTACGAATCGTCCTTCTCCATGAGATACTGGAATACTGAAGATATCGTCTACATGTACATTGTTAAACCATGGTGACAGATTAGAAGCAATTCTTGTATAAGCAACCTTAGAAATATGACGACCAATGCGGTTTGTTGTCAGTGTAGGTGATTTCGCATTCTGTTCTACGATCTTACCTTCTGGAACAAGTCCTAATTTGATCAGGGCCTGGAATCCGTTACAGATACCAAGTGCCAATCCATCACGGTTATTTAACAGATCCATGACTGCTTCTTTTAATTTTTCATTTGCTTTTTCGACTGTTAGATTGCTGACATTTATTCCATTTATTTCTGTATTCGGCAAAAAATGCTTTGTGTAGTATGTACTGCGATAGGTATAAAAGCTAATCAGCACTAAGAGAACACCAAGAGCTGAAAGCAAAGCAACATGTTTCGATTTTTTTCGATGCGAAGATCTTGTCATATCGACAACTCCTTAAGTAAAAGTTTAGGGTGGAACGGTCTCATGATAGCATAATTTAGACGAAAAGACGAAGGTTATCTCTTCTTTATGAAAAAATTTAGAAACCAGAAGAGTGATAAAATAAAAAAACGGAAAACACCGTTTAGATGTTTTCCGTCATATTCAAAAATTATTCAGCGTCTAGTTTAGCAAAAGCTTCATCTAGAATTTCTTTTAATTGTTTAGCAGAAGCAGCCATGCGGTCTTGTTCGCTGTCGCTTAAAGGAATTTCGATTACTTTTTGGATACCTTGACGGTTGATAACAGCAGGTGCACCAATGTAGATGTCGTTCAATCCATATTCGCCATTCATGAAGACTGATAAAGGAAGAACAGCATTTTCATCATCTAAGATGGCACGAGTGATACGTGCTAATGCTACTGCGATACCATAGAAAGTAGCGCCTTTTTTCTCGATAATTGTGTAAGCAGCGTCACGTACGCCGAAGAATAGGTTAACCATAGCTTCTTCATCGATTTCTGGGTTGTTTTTTACCCATTCATAGATTTGCAAGCCGGCAACATTTGCATGTGACCAAACTGGGAATTCTGAATCTCCGTGTTCACCTAAGATGTAAGCATGGACGTTACGTGCATCAACGTCAACTAATTCCGCAAGTGCTTGACGGAAACGAGCAGAGTCAAGAGACGTACCTGAACCGATAACGCGTTCTTTAGGGAAACCTGAGAATTTCCAAGTTGAGTAAGTCAAAATATCTACTGGGTTAGCGGCAACTAAAAAGATACCGTTAAATCCTGATTCAACGATTTGTGTGACAACATCGCGGTTGATTTTTAAGTTTTTGTTTACTAAGTCTAAACGAGTTTCACCTGGTTTTTGTGGTGCGCCAGCTGTAATAACAACTAAGTCAGCATCATGTGCGTCTGCGTAAGTAGCAGAGTAGATTTTTTTAGGTGAAGTAAATGCCAAAGCGTGAGACAAGTCAATTGCGTCTCCTTCAGTTTTAGCAGTATTGATATCCACGATACCTACTTCTTGAGCAATATTTTGAGTAACTAGAGCAAAGGCATAGCTAGAACCTACGGCGCCGTCTCCAACAAGAATAACTTTTTGATGATCTTTTTTTTCTGCAGCTGCAGTCATTTAGTATCAATCCTTCCATTGATTTGTTTTTTCCCATGCTTATGCTAACATTTCTCAAGCCCCATGTCACGCTATTTGGCTATAAAATATAACAGATAACAAGGTTGTATTATATGTAAAAGCTTACATGTGCGTTATTTCACTATTTTTATAAATCAATTATTTCATTAAACTTTGAAGAAATTTTTAATTTCTTTATCATTTATTAACGATTCTCTTTTAGCCGAAACGCTTTGTTTTGTGGTATACTATACATTGACAGTATAAAAAAGAAAAAAGCTCGATGGACTGGACCGCTAATTAGCAGTCCAGCCTTTTGTGCTGTTTTTAGAATTAGGTGGAAAAACAAAAATGAAAATGATCGTCGGGTTAGGAAACCCAGGTACCAAATACCAATATACTAAACACAATATCGGCTTTATGGTCGTGGATCAAATTGCACGCGAACATCAAGCTACTTTCAAAAAAAATCCATTCGAAGCAGAAGTTGCCGAATTTTTTCATAATGGAGAAAAGATCCTTCTAGTCAAACCACAGACATTTATGAATGAATCTGGTCGTGCAGTCGGACCGTTAATGACTTATTTTGGGATTTATCCAGAAGAATTAGTCGTCATCTACGATGATTTGGATCTGGCAGTAGGAAAGATCCGGCTCCGTCAAAAGGGGAGTGCCGGCGGGCATAATGGTATCAAAAGTATCATTTCCCATTTGAATACGAATGTCTTTGATCGAATCAAGGTGGGAATCGGCAGACCAGAAGGAAAAAAAACAGTGGTCCAGCATGTGCTTAGTCCTTTCAGCAAAGAAAATCAGCCTTTGATAGAAGAAAGCATATTTCAATCTGTTAAAGCAGTCGAATATCTCATAGAAGGGCATTCGTTCGTGGATGCGATGAATCAATTCAATTGAGAAAGGAGGAAAAGGAATGGATATCATTCAATTAGTCGGAAAAGATCCGCAAGTAAAAGAATGGATCAGCAATTTAGAAGAAAAAATGCCTAGACAACTAATCACAGGATTAGCTGGCTCAGCGAAGACGCTTCTATTTGCTCGAGCATTTAAGAAAACAAATAAAAATATGATCATTCTGATGCCAAATTTGTATTATGCCAATCAGTTAGCAGAAGATCTGCAACATGTGATTCCGCAGGATCAGATCCATTTATTTCCAGTGGATGAAGTGCTTTCTGCTGAAATGGCCTTTTCTTCTCCAGAAGCGCGAGGCGAGAGAGTCGCAACGCTCAACGCACTTCAAGAAAAAAAAGCAGGTATCTATTTGTTGCCAGTCGCAGCTTTGCACAAGCGGCTGCCGAATAAGAAAACTTGGCTACAGGCGCAATTGAATTGGCATGTTGGTGATGAGATAGATGTGGAAAATCTTCCTCGCCAATTGACTTTGATGGGCTATGTACGAGAAGAAATGGTCGCAAAACCCGGAGAATTCAGTATTCGAGGAAGCATCGTCGATATTTACCCATTAACAACAAACTATCCTATTCGTGTAGAATTATTTGATGTAGAGATAGATTCTATGCGGTATTTTGAAGCAGAAACACAACGTTCAATCGAAAAAACGGAAGAAATCTGGGTTTCTCCAACGAGTGAACAAGTCTATGGACCAGAGGATCTGGAACATGGAATAGAGCAAATGCAAAAAATGCTAGAAAAACGGCTTGCTGCGACCACAGAAGAAGCAGACCGCGAGTTTTTACAAGATTACTTCGGTCAGATGACTTCAAGTTGGCAAGCAGGTATCCCGACAGAAGAAGCAAAATTCTACTCAGATCTTCTTTACCAAGAATTTGTAACGATCTTGGATTATTTTCCTTCAAATAGTTTACTAGTCGTTGATGATTACCAGCGGATCATGGAAACAAATCGGGAAATCGAAAGGGAAGCGGCAGAATGGCATACTCAAAAAATCAGCGAATTGCGGGTTTTTTCTGAGCAGTCATTTTCAGCAGATGTACAAAGAATCGTTCAAAAGGAAAAATTTACTACAACCTTTTTCTCACTCTTCCAAAAAGGGATGGGAAATCTTCGTTTCCAAGCAATCCATAATTTTCACTATCGGACGATGCAACAGTTCTTCGGACAAATGCCATTGCTGAAAACAGAAATGGATCGTTGGCGCAAGCAAAAACAGACTGTTGTGATCTTTATTCCGACAAAGGACAGAATACGTAAAGCAGAACAAATGCTTCGAGATGAAGACATATTAGTAGTAGAAACAGAAAAAAATGCATTGATCAGAGGACAAGTGCAATTAGTTGAAGGAGCTTTGCAAGCTGGTTTTGAACTTCCTCAAGAAAAAATAGTAGCTATCACAGAAAAAGAAATTTTCCAAAAAACGACGAAAAAACAAACGAGACGACAAACAGTAACAAACGCAGAGCGATTGAAAAGCTATAATGAGTTAAAAGCAGGAGATTACGTTGTCCATGCCAATCATGGTATCGGGAAATACATTGGGATGGAAACGCTAGAAGTAGATGGCGTTCACCAAGACTATATGACTATTTTGTATCAAAACGACGACAAACTGTTTATTCCTGTTACTCAACTGAATCTGATCCAAAAATATGTCGCCTCGGAAGCCAAAGCACCTCGCATCAATAAGTTAGGCGGAAGTGAATGGACGAAAACTAAACGAAAAGTATCTTCGAAAATCGAAGATATCGCTGACGATTTAATCAAACTATACGCAGCAAGAGAATCAGAAAAAGGATATGCTTTTGGTCCTGATGACGCCTACCAAAAAGAATTTGAAAATGCTTTCCCTTATTCTGAAACAGACGACCAGTTGAGAAGTGCAGCGGAGATCAAGCGGGATATGGAAAAAGAAAAACCAATGGATCGACTACTCGTAGGTGATGTTGGTTATGGGAAAACAGAAGTAGCGCTTCGAGCGGCCTTTAAAGCGATAAAGGAAAGCAAACAAGTAGCCTTTTTAGTTCCAACAACGATCTTGGCACAGCAGCACTATGAAACGATGCTGGAAAGATTTGAAGGTTTCCCCGTAAATATCGGGCTATTAAGTCGTTTCAGAACAAGAAAGCAACAAAAAGAAACCATCGAACAACTGCGCACAGGTCAAGTTGATATTGTTGTAGGAACCCATCGAATCTTGTCAAAAGATATTGAATTTAGCGATTTGGGTCTATTGATCATTGACGAAGAACAACGTTTTGGTGTAAAACATAAAGAACGATTGAAACAGTTACGTGCACAAGTGGATGTTTTGACTCTGACAGCAACACCGATTCCGAGAACTTTGCATATGTCGATGCTAGGCGTGCGAGATCTTTCAGTAATCGAAACACCGCCTGCGAATCGTTATCCGATCCAAACATATGTTATGGAAAAAAATCCTGGGGCTATCCGCGAAGCAATCCATCGAGAAATGGGACGAGGTGGACAAGTATTCTATTTATATAATCGAGTAGAAACGATCGAACAAAAAGTAGAAGAAATCCAAGAACTCGTTCCGGAAGCGCGGATCGGCTATGCTCATGGACAAATGACAGAGGCGCAATTAGAAAATACGCTCTTTGAATTTATTGAAGGTCAGTATGATGTTCTTGTCACTACGACCATCATTGAAACAGGAGTGGATATCCCGAACGCAAATACATTGTTTGTTGAGAACGCTGATTATATGGGTTTATCCACGTTATATCAATTACGCGGACGGGTAGGAAGAAGTAGCCGCGTCGCATATGCTTACTTTATGTATGAGCAGCAGAAGATCCTTAATGAAGTCAGTGAAAAGCGTCTTCAGGCAATCAAAGATTTTACAGAACTGGGATCTGGATTCAAAATTGCGATGCGTGATCTTTCCATTCGCGGTGCAGGTAATCTCTTAGGTGCTCAGCAACATGGATTTATTGATGCAGTCGGTTTCGATATGTATTCTCAAATGCTGAGCGAAGCAGTGTCTCGTAAACAAGGAAAGAATAGTCAAGTGGAGAAGACCACTGTTGAGATCGACCTCGGTGTTGACGCATATCTACCTGAAACATACGTGGCAGATCAGCGGCAGAAAATCGAGATCTATAAACGAATTCGTGAACTTGATTCGCAAGAAATGCTAGATGAACTGGAAGATGATCTGCTCGACCGTTTTGGAGAATACCCAGAAGAAGTAGCACACCTCCTGACAATCGGACAGATTAAAATGGATGGCGATCGAGCGCTCTTGGAAACGATAAGGAAACAGGAGGCGCATATAGTCTTTACTCTAAGTAAAGTTGGAACAAAACGCTATAGTGTGGAACAGTTATTCGAAGCACTGACAGCGACAAAACTAAAAGCCAGTCTAGGCGTTGAAAAAGAACAGATGGTGATACGCTTGACGATTCCAAACCAAATGGAAGAAGCAGTGTGGCTTCAGGAAATCCAAAAGTTTGTCAAAGCATTGCGTGAGCAAAAATATCTGTCAGCGTAGGAAGGAGCAACGATTTGGATCATAAAGAAATGCGGCGCGTCATGCAAGGAGCATTTGTACTGACGATTGCTTCTTTCATAGCAAAAGTATTAAGTGCCCTTTACCGAATTCCCCTCCAAAACTTAGTCGGCGACGAAGGTTTTTATGTTTATCAGCAAGTTTATCCAATTTATGGTATAGCAATGACTTTAGCTTTATCAGGTCTTCCGCAGTTCATATCAAAGTACGTTGCAGAAAGAAAGAATCCTTTCGAGCGAAAGCAAGCTTTGCAAAGTCTTTATCCCTTGGTGTTTTGGACAGGCGTCTTTCTGTGGCTGTTTGTCTTTTCATTTAGCAGTTGGATTGCTTGGATGATGGGGGATATACAATTGAAACCACTGATCCAAGTAGTTTCTTTTACCTTTTTGCTGATGCCTGGTTTATCTTTTTATCGAGGGAATTTTCAAGGAAGATTTTTGATGGAACCAACGGCAGTTTCTCAAGTAGTTGAGCAGTTCGTTCGTGTTTTTGTGATTGTCTGTAGTGCGTTTGCTTTTAGAAAGCTTGGATGGACGGTGTACCAAACAGGGACGGCAGCAATGAGTGGAGCTGTTTTTGGCGGTTTATGCGCATATGGGATCCTTCACTACTATGAACAAAAGATTCATGGAGGAGTATTAAGCTTCCGCCGGTTCCCATTATTCAAACAGCCACCAAAATCTTTGATCCGACGCTTTCTAGTAGAAGGCGGTCTGGTTTCGATTTATAGCGGATTACTCATCTTTTTTCAGCTGATCGACTCTTTCTTTGTAAAAAATGCTTTGGAAGTTTACGGTCTATCGGAATATGGTGCGAAGATAGCAAAAGGGGTCTATGACCGAGGGCAGCCTTTGGTTCAATTAGGTTTAGTGATTGCCACCGCATTAAGTGCGACATTTCTGCCTGCATTGACCCGTCATTTGACCAATCGGATCTATCGTCAGTTTTTGCAGACAGCCAAAATCTATCTTAGATTGACGACCGCTTTGGCATTAGCTGCATCTTTAGGATTAGCCTTACTGCTTCCTTATATCAATTATGCGTTGTTTAAAGATTATGCAGGAAATGCAGCGCTTGTATTGTTTGTTTTTTCCATTGCTTTTACTGCAGTCATCCAAGCCTATCAAAGTATTGCTCAAAGCAAGAACTCTTTTCGCCCTTCTTTAAAAGGAGCAGGATGGGGGCTCTTGGTAAAAGGATTGACTACTTCTTTTCTAACTGGTTTATTAGGAACAGCCGGAGCAAGCCTGTCTACCCTTTTAGGATTAGGTGTGACGCTTTGGTATTTTGTCCGAATCGAAACGAAAGAGCTAAATGCTTTTTGGAAAGAACGACATTTTGGGCGGAAGTTGATTATCAGCCTTCTTTGTATGACAGCAGTCCTGCTGCTGTATTATGGTGTATTGAATATAGTGTTTGGTCCTGTAACTCATCGTTCCACTGCTTTTTTTGTCAGTGTGATAGGCGTTGGGGTTGGCGCATCTGTGTTCATTTATGCAGTGATTCGTCTCCGTCTGTTTACAGTAAGAGAGTGGCTCATGTTGCCATTTGGTAAGAAAATTCTACGATTAAACAAAAAAATCAAAAAGTGAGGAATAAGATATGCGATTAGACAAATTTTTAAAAATATCCCGAATCATCAAAAGACGATCAGTAGCAAAAGAAGTGGCTGATAAAGGAAGGATCCAAATCAACGGAAAATTGGCAAAATCTTCCAGTGACGTCAAAGTAGGCGACATTTTGAAAGTCCAGTTCGGCAACAAAACATTGGAAGTGAAAATTACGGAATTACATGAATCGACCAAAAAAGAAGATGCACAAAAAATGTACGAAATTATTTTTGAAAATCGCACAGAAACACTAGAGAAATAGATTAGACAAGCTTTCATGATATTGGTATAATGAGAAAGACAATCAAAAAAGATTGGAGCGAATCCAAGTGACGAAAAAAAGCAATAAAATCGCTGCGCTAGATACGGAATATGCAAAGAAAAAGTATGCTGAATTTCAGCAACAACAACGACAACTGATTTTTCGAAGACGCAGACTGGCTGCAATTTTTGTTGGTGCTTTGGTCATTTTCGCGATAATAGGTGTGCAGATTTTCCATGATATGCAAAGGATGCATCAATTGAACGAATTGAGAGTCGAAGCAAATGCTGAAATGAAAGAAGTCAACGCAGACGTTGATCAGCTGCACCAAGATGTTTCATTGCTGAAAGATGATGAATATGTAGCTAAACTTGCCAGAAGCAAATTCTTTTACTCAAAAGACGGTGAAAAAGTTTATCCTATATTAGAATCAAATACAGACAGCTCGACAAATGAAACAGATCAATCAACTAGTTCTACAACTGCAAAATAAGCAGGAATATAAAAAAGGGAAATAATTAGGAGGAACATTTTTTTTATGTCAATCGAGGTAGGAGCAAAACTGCAAGGAAAAGTATCAGGAATTACAAATTTTGGTGCGTTTATTGATCTAGGTGCTGGAAAAACGGGTCTAGTTCATATTAGCGAAGTGTCAAATGGATATGTAAAAGACATCCATGATGTTTTAAGTGTAGGAGATGAAGTAACAGTCAAAGTTATTTCAGTAAATGATGATGGGAAAATCGGACTATCTATCCGCAAAGCGCAGGAACAACCTGTAGAATCTGGAGAAGAAAGCCGTCCTAAAAAATTTCAACAAAAAGATTCCCGTGACAACCGCAATCGTCCAGCACAGAAAAAATCTTTTTCTCGCAGTCAGCCTTCAGCTCAAAAAGAAGACTTCGATTCATTGATGAGTTCATTTTTGAAAGATAGCGATGACCGCTTATCTTCATTGAAGCGAAACACAGAAGGAAAACGCGGTGGTCGTGGCGGACGCCGCAGCTAATAAAGCTGAAAATAATGATGATGCGACTATTTTAGTCAGAGTATCAACAGAGGGCAGGTTAATTGTCGTTTTAGACGTTTTCCCGCTCTCTTTTTTTAGGAAGAAAGGGTGTGGAAAGAATGAGCGTTGAAAAAGACGGTAAAAAAGTACCGCTATTGCAGCAGTCATTTATTCGGCACGGGAATGAACAAAGATTCTGGCAAAAAGAATCAAGGATTTTAGCAGCGGTATCAGGTGGGGTTGATTCGATGGTTTTGCTCCACTTGCTTTTGCAAGCGCAACGCCAAATCGGTTTTTCTTTGGGCGTCGTCCATATCAATCACCAATTGAGAGAAGAATCAGCAGAAGAAGCTGCTTATCTTCGCTCATATTGTGAAAAGAAGAATCTCCCTTTATATGTAAGTGTTTGGGAAGATCCGGCCAAAACGGCCATAGAAACAGCAGCCCGTAACTTTCGTTATCAAGCATTCACTCGCGTGATGGAAGAAGAACAATATGATACGTTGATGACTGCTCATCATGGAGATGATCAAATCGAGACGGTGTTGATGAAAATCATTCGTGGAGGACAGTTAAGTACTTTTTCTGGAATCAAAGAAGTACAACCATTTGCTACGGGCAGGCTTGTTCGTCCATTGCTGAGTTTCAGTAAAGAAGAATTATATGCTTATGCAGCAGAATCACAGCTTGTTTACTTTGAGGATCAGACGAACCAATTATTAGATGTCCAAAGAAATCGGCTTCGCCATTTGGTTGTTCCTCAGTTAAAACAAGAAAACACCCAGGTGATGAGACATTTTCAGCAGTTTTCGCAACAGATTCAATGGGCAGACCAAGTCATTCAAAAATGTATGGGGCAGTTAATCGAAAAGGAAGTCGAACAGTGGGAGGAACAATTTCGATTTTCTGCAGAAATGATTGAAGAAATGACAGATGCTGAACGATACTATTTTTTTTACTCCTTTTTCGACAAAGCATTCTCAAAAACAGGGATTATTTTGAAAGAACAACAAATGGAGTCGATTTTAGACCAGTGGCAACAGAAAAAAAGCCAATGGCAACTCAGTATTGGCAATAATTGGATACTGAAAAGAGAGTATCATTTTGTTGTACTCTCTAAAAAAGAAAAACAAGCAACTAGCCAGACAGAAAACCAGCGCTTGTTGCTGATTCCAGAACAAGGAATATATTTGAATGAAACAGAATGGATTGGTCTGCTCAAACCTGAACATTCAGAGGACATCAAAGCAACAGATTCATGGTCTCTGTTTTCTCATGACATTTGGGTTCCCGCCGATGTGCAACTATATGTCGAAAAAAGAAAAGCAGGAGACCGTATTCAATTAACGGAGAAACTTACAAAAAAAGTATCTAGATATTTTATCGATCAGAAAGTACCTAATTCACAAAGGCAGCATGCTTGGATCATTACAGATGCCAAAAGAAATATATATAGCTTGATACCTTTTGCCTTTTCATATTTGAGTATTCGTGAAGAAACTGATAAAATACACTACATACTTCTTTACAAATATCAAAAAGAAGCAATTGGAAGGAGAACCTGATGTTGGAAAAGGATATTGAGAGAATTTTGATCTCACAAGAAGAGATAAAAATTCGTTGCAAAGAACTAGGCAAAGAGTTAACAGAAATTTACCAAAACACCAATCCCCTAGTAGTAGGTGTCTTAAAAGGAGCGGTACCATTCATGGCAGATATCGTTCGTTCTATCGATACGTATTTGGAATTGGATTTCATGGATGTTTCAAGCTACGGGAATGCAACAGTCTCGTCAGGGGAAGTAAAAATCGTCAAAGACTTGGATACAAATGTAGAAGGTCGCGATCTGTTGATCGTTGAAGATATCATTGACAGCGGAAGAACACTCGCTTATTTAGTGGATCTTTTCAAATACCGCAAAGCTAAATCAGTCAAAATCGTTACACTACTTGACAAACCCGAAGGAAGAGTAGTAAACATCGAAGCAGATTATGTTGGGTTCAACGTACCAAATGAATTTGTTGTCGGTTATGGCCTGGATTATGCAGAAGCATATCGTAACCTTCCGTACATCGGTGTATTGAAACCTAGTGTTTATCAATCAAATTAATGCTGTATCTCAATTAAATTATGGTACAATAGAATGGTCAGGATTGATAAAAAACTGTTAAATTAAATTGACGCTTAGGGAGGGCAACTATGAACAAAAAGAACAACGGCATGATGAAAAATGCCTTGTATTATGTCCTCGTAATCTTAGCGATGGTAATGGTCGTTTATTTCATTTTTGGTAATAACGGCCAGCGATCGTCAGATATCGAGTACTCAAAATTCACAGAACAACTACAAGCAGGCAAAATCAAAGAGTTTGAAGTGCAGCCTGCAAATGGTGTATATAAGATCACTGGTGAATACAAGGAACAGCAGACAGTCGCTAACAGCGGCGGGTTAGCTATCTTGGGTTCAACAGATACGACTACTACCCATTTCACAACAATCATTTTGCCAAATGATACAACATTGAGCCAAGTAACAGAACTGGCAAAAGAAAACAAAGTTGCTACAACAGTAAAAGAAGAATCTGTCTCTTATACACATCTGACGCTGCCGACGATCGCATAAGTGTAGATCTC
>ENA-OYAO01000782-OYAO01000782.1-human-gut-metagenome-genome-assembly--contig:-NODE-782-length-11967-cov-5.649261_pt1 | contig 11967 bp, 10 predicted proteins | sample MGYA00243429_ERZ652822 | MGnify/ENA primary metagenome ERZ652822 (study PRJEB26926, sample SAMN06164533) | human gut metagenome | biome: ENVO:00009003; feature: ENVO:2100002; material: ENVO:00002003... | reverse complement strand
GACGAGACCCGCGAGGTGGGCCCCGGCGACACCCTGCTCAAGCAGGACGGCGTGATGCACGGCTGCGTCTGTCTGGAAGCCGGCATCCTGCTGGACTTCTTCACCCCCATGCGGGAGGACTTTGTATAACACCTGCACCTGCAGGAGAAGATCATAAAAGGAGAAGAAACTACTATGAAGATTGCACTCATCAACGAGAACAGTCAGGCCGCCAAGAACGGCATCATTGAAGCCGCCCTGAAAAAGGTGGTGGAGCCCATGGGCCACGAGGTGGTCAACTACGGCATGTACGCCGCCGATGACGCCGCACAGCTGACCTATGTGCAGTGCGGCATTCTGGCCGCCATCCTGCTGAACAGCGGCGCTGCCGACTACGTTATCACCGGCTGCGGCACCGGCGAGGGTGCCATGCTGGCCCTGAACAGCTTCCCCGGCGTGATCTGCGGCCATGTGGAGGATCCCGTGGATGCCTACACCTTTGCCCACGTCAACGACGGCAATGCCGTCGCCATGCCGTTTGCCAAGGGCTTCGGCTGGGGCGGTGAGCTGAACCTCGAGTACTGCTTCGAGAAGCTGTTCGGCTTCGGCCACGGTCAGGGCTACCCCAAGGAGCGCGTGGAGCCTGAGCAGCGCAACAAGAAGATTCTGGACGGCGTGCGTGCCGCCACCTTCAAGCCGCTGATCGAGTGCCTGAAGAGCATCGATCAGGACCTGCTGAAGGGCGCTGTGGCCGGTGCAAAGTTCAGCGAGCTGTTCTTTGCCTCCTGCAAGGATGAGGAGCTGGCAGCATACGTCAAGACCCTGCTGTAAGGGGATGCCGCTATGGGATGGCTTTATCATCTGAACACCGTTGTCACGGAAGTTCTGGAAGGATTTCTGGTGACAGCGGTGCCCATGATCGCGGGTCTGGCCGAAGTGATCGGACTGTTCATCATCATTACCAGTCTGGCCAAGGCGACCTACCACTATATCCGGACGATATTCTTCAACGATCATCATGATTTCCACCACGAGATGAGCAGCGGCCTGACCACGGCGCTGGAGTTCCTGATGTCGGCGGAGATCGCCAAGACCTTCCTTTTGCAGAATCTGGAGTCGGTGGTGCCGCTGGCTGCCACCTTTGCGCTGCGCGCCATGATGAGTCTGATGCTGCACTGGGAAATGCAGGGCGGACACCGCTCCGGTCACAAAAAAGCGGAAAACGACACAGAAGCGGAAAAGAATGACTAGGGTGCGGCTGAAAACAGAGTTTTGCCAAACTTTTGCCGTGATAACTTTCTTTGCATTGTGAAAAACGTAAAACCTTGACATGAGCCCTTGACACTTTTGCACAAAGGGACTATACTCTTGCCATCGAAAGCAAAGGCGCTGACGGAAGAGATTCCGCCAGCGCCTTTTGTATTTTCGGGGATATTGCCGCTCGGGGGAAGATAGAGGGTCTCCTGAGTGCAAATGAAGCGTTCCTGCGTGCGATCGGCACGGGGAACACCGCACACGCCAAAAGGTTCTGGTGGCCTTGCGGCATCACATTCGTGGGAGGTATGAAAAGTTATGTTCAGCTCCGTCAACACCTGTTGGACGCTCGTGGGAGCGTTCCTTGTCTACTTCATGCAGGCGGGCTTCGCCTTGTGCGAAGCCGGTTTCACCCGTGCCAAGAACACCGGTAATATTCTGATGAAGAATATGATGGACTTCTGCATCGGCACCCCGTGCTACTGGATCATCGGCTTTGGCCTGATGTTCGGCGGCACCGGCGCACTGATCGGCGGCTTCGACCCGTTCATTCAGGGCGATTACAGCCATCTGGGTCTGGATATCCCGCTGTGGGTCTACATCGTGTTCCAGACCGTGTTCTGCGCAACGGCTGCCACCATCGTCTCCGGCTCCATGGCCGAGCGCACCAACTTCAAGGCTTACTGCGTTTACTCTGCTGCGATCTCGCTGGTGGTCTACCCCATCTGCGGCCACTGGATGTGGGGCGGCGGCTGGCTGCAGAGCATGGGCTTCCATGACTTTGCAGGCTCCGCAGCAGTCCACAACGTGGGCGGCGTCATCGCTCTGCTGGGCGCATGGATGCTGGGTCCCCGCATTGGCAAGTACGACAAGGACGGCAAGCCTCACGCCATTCCCGGCCACAACCTGACCGCCGGTGCTCTGGGCGTGTTCATCCTGTGGTTCTGCTGGTTCGGCTTCAACGGCGGCTCTTCTCTGAGCCTTGCCACCGACGAGGCCATGACCATGACCGGTCTGGTCTGCTTCAACACCAACCTTGCCGCAGCCGTTGCCACCTGTGTGACCATGATCTTCACCTGGCTGCGTTACGGCAAGCCCGATGTCTCCATGACCCTGAACGGTTCTCTGGCCGGTCTGGTGGCGATCACCGCAGGCTGCGATACCGTTTCTCCCTTCGGCGCATTCTTCATCGGCTTTGTGGCCGGCTTGCTCGTTGTTCTGAGCGTTGAGTTCTTTGATAACATCGCCAAGGTGGATGACCCTGTTGGTGCAGTTTCCGTCCACTTTGCAAACGGCGTGTGGGGCACCATTGCGGTGGGCCTGTTCTCCACCGGTGCCAACACCGAGCACGCCGGTCTGTTCTACGGCGGCGGTCTGGCACAGCTGGGCACCCAGCTGCTGGGCCTCGTGACCGTTGACCTCTACGTTGTGGTGGTGATGTTCGTTGTCTTCAAGCTCATCGATAAATTCATCGGCCTGCGCGTTCCCGCAGAGGTGGAGATCGACGGTCTGGACATCCACGAGCATGGTCTGGCATCTGCCTACGCCGGCTTCTCCATCTCCGATGCAAACTCTGCTGTCATGGTGCCCAACGAGAACACCGACCTCGGCGAGGACGATGTGACCAAGGCCACCGACAAGCAGATCAGCGCTGCAGTTCCTGTGGTGCGGGAAGCTTCTCCCGTGATCCACGATGGCGTGTACGACACCGGTATGCACAAGGTGTCCATCATTGCAAAGCTCTCCAAGTTCGACCAGCTCAAGACCGCCCTCAACGATCTGGGTGTCACCGGCATGACGGTCACGCAGGTGATGGGCTGCGGCATCCAGAAGGGCACCAGCGAGAAATACCGCGGCGTCCCCGTGGATACCACCCTGCTGCCCAAGATCAAGGTGGAGGTCATCGTCTCCCGCATCAGCGTGGACGCTGTGGTGGAGGCTGCCAAGAAGGCTCTGTACACCGGCCATATCGGCGATGGCAAGATCTTTGTGTACAACGTGACCCGCGTGGTCAAGATCCGCACCGGCGAAGAGGACTTTGCCGCCCTGCAGGATGTGGAGTAAAGCTCCCGGATTCTAACAGCTGTCCCGCTGCGGTGCAGCTGCACCGGCACGACACCGGCCTCTGTACAGCGGCGTGATATACGCGTTTGCGTCAGCAACGAAAGCTCCAGTGGAGCTTTCGAGCGGCCAAACGGTCTGCGAAAGCAGATGGAGGGGCCTCGCCCCGACAAACTCCCTTTGTTCTCCTTTTTCCTTTTTTCTGATCCGACTCAAAAGCCCCGCTTCTGCGCACAAAGAAGCGGGGCTTTTGGCATTTGTTTTACCGGGCATGTGAAAGTTGTATAATATCCTTTGCCGTTCTTTGGTTGACATTGATAGAAAAACATGTTATGTTTTGGCGCGTATAGACAAAATCAAATCGAAATTAAGAGAGGTGCGGGGAAGAAACATGTGGAAAATAAAGGAATGGTTCCTGCATTATAAGGAAGCGATCCGGGTCTCGCTTCTGGCGCTGTTCCGCTGGACGCTTCTGGCTGTGTGCACCGGCGTGCTGTGCGGCGGCATCGGAACGCTGTTCCATCTGGCAGTGGAATGGGTGACCGAGCAGCGCGCAGAGCAGGTCTGGCTGCTATGGCTCCTGCCTGCGGCAGGCATCGCCATCACGGCTCTGTATAAGGCGACAGGCTGTGTCGGCAAGGGCACCAACGATGTGCTGCGGGCCGTGCAGGACGGCAGCTCGGTGACGCCGTGGCTGGTCCCGGCCATCTTTCTGGGCACTGTGCTCACCCATCTGTGCGGCGGCTCGGCCGGCCGCGAGGGCGCAGCGCTGCAGATGGGCGGCAGCATCGGCTGGAACATCGGCCGGGTGCTGCACTTCAACAATCATGACTGCCGCACGGCTACCGTGTGCGGCATGGCGGCATTTTTTTCGGCGCTGTTCGGTACGCCGCTGACCGCGACCCTGTTTGCGATGATGGTGGTGGATGTGGGCCTGATGCTGACCGTGGCGTTCGTGCCGGGCTTTCTGGCGGCGCTTATTGCATACAGCATCTCGCTGAAGGCCGGCATTGCGCCCACACGGTTTGTGATGGAAGCGCCGCCGCTGGATGCCCGGACGGTGGTGCGCACCGCCGTGCTGGCCATGTGCTGCGCGGTGGTGGCGGTGATTTTCTGCCAGATGCTGCACTTTTTTGAGCATGAGATCCCCAAATTGCTGCCGAATCCGTGGGTGCGGGCTGCTGCAGGCGGTGCGGCTGTGGTGGCGCTGTCCTACCTGATGGGGGTGGGCCGCTATAACGGTGCCGGCATGGATGTCATTATGGATGCCGTTGAGCTGGAGCAGGCTCTGCCGTGGGACTTTGTGTGCAAAATGGTGCTTACGGTGCTGACCCTGAGCGTGGGCTTCAAGGGCGGCGAAGTGGTGCCGAGTTTTTACATCGGCGCAACGTTTGGCTGCGTGGTGGGGCCGCTGCTGGGGCTCCCGGCGGGCTTTTCTGCTGCAGTGGGTCTGGTGTGCGTGTTCTGCGGGGCGACCAATACGCTGGTGGCTTCCATTGTACTGGCGGCTGAGCTGTTCAGCGGGGCCGGGTTTGAGCTGATGGCGCTGGCCTGCGGCCTGAGCTATATGTTCTCCGGTTATCACAGCCTGTATTCCAGTCAGGGATTCCGCACCAGCAAGCTTTTTTCGGAATTCCTGCAGCCGAAGGAAGAAAAATGAAGAAAAAATTTCATGGCTGCGTCTCTTGATTTTTTCCGCGGGACGTGCTACAATCAGCGTAGTTTCATCCTGTAAAAGCGATGATGCGGACAAACTGAGTTCCCGTTCTTCCATGACCCAGAGAGGGCTGCCCCGCAAGGGCGCTGCAAGCAGCCTGTCATGTGCCGGAGCTCTACCACCGCAGAGCGCAGAGGAGAACCTCTGCCGGGTGCGCCCGTTACAGCACAGCGAGTGGCACGCAGAGGCGTGCAATTCGGGTGGAACCGTGGAACGTTTCTGACTTTTTCAGGCGCTTCATCCCGTGAGTAAGTGTGCGGGATGAAGCGCTTTTTTGTTTTACTTTATCTGTCAAAGGAGCAAACATTATGAAGATCATCTATAAGGACGGTCATGTGGACGAGTGCCCGCAGGATCAGGAACTGCACGTTATCCGCCACACCGCAGCCCACATCATGGCGCAGGCCATCAAGCGCCTGTATCCGCAGGCTGACTTTGCCTTCGGCCCTGCCACCGAGAACGGCTTCTACTATGATGTCGATCTGGGCGACCAGAAGCTCAGCGACGAGGATCTGGCAAACATCGAGAAAGAGATGCGCAAGATCGTCAAGGAGAACCTGCCCATCAAGCCCTTCATCCTGCCCCGCGCCGAGGCCGTGAAGCTGATGGAAGAGCGCAAGGAGAACTACAAGATCGAGCACATGGCGGATCTGGCCGACGAGACCGAGTTCAGCTTCTTCCAGCAGGGCGAGTACGTGGATATGTGCATCGGACCCCACCTGACCTACACCAAGGCGCTGAAGGCCTTCAAGATCACCCAGCAGTCCGGCGCATACTGGAAGAATGACAAGGAAAACAAGATGCTCACCCGCATCAACGGCGTGGCCTTCCACAATCAGGAAGAGCTGGATGCATGGGAGAAGGAGCAGCAGGAGGCCCGTGAGCGCGATCACCGCAAGATCGGCAAGGAAATGGGCCTGTTCATGACCGACGATCTGGTTGGCCGCGGCCTGCCCATGTTCCTGCCCGCAGGCTACACCGTCTGGCAGGAGCTGGAGAACTATATCAAGGAGAAGGAGCGTGCACGCGGCTACCTGCACGTTATGACTCCCTGCATCGGCACTGTGAACCTGTATAAGACCTCCGGTCACTGGGATCACTACCGTGAGAACATGTTCCCCGCCATGGAGATGGAGGGCGAGAGCTATGTTCTGCGCCCGATGAACTGCCCCCACCACATGATGATCTACGCAAATCGTCCCCATTCTTACCGTGACCTGCCCATGCGCATCGGTGAGATCGCCCACGATTTCCGTTACGAGTCCTCCGGCACCCTGAAGGGCATCGAGCGCGGCCGTCACTTCTGCCAGAACGATGCTCACCTGTTCTGCACCCCGGAGCAGATCAAGAGCGAGGTCGCAAACGTGTGCGACCTGATCTTTGAGGTGTACAAGGACTTCAACATTACCGATTACCGCTGCGTGCTGAGCCTGCGTGATCCTGCCGATAAGAAGAAGTACCACGACGATGATGCCATGTGGAACCATGCAGAGCAGGCCCTGCGCGAAGTGCTGACCGAGCTGGGCATCCACTTCACCGAGGAGATCGGCGAGGCTGCCTTCTACGGCCCCAAGCTGGACGTGAACGTCAAGCCCGCCGTGGGTGCCGAGTACACCCTGTCCACCTGCCAGCTGGACTTCTGCCTGCCCGCAAAGTTCCACCTGACCTATGTGGACAAGGACGGCACCGAAAAGACCCCCGTGGTGCTGCACCGCGCCATCCTGGGCTCTCTGGACCGCTTCATGGCTTACCTGATCGAAGAGACCAAGGGCAAGTTCCCCACCTGGCTGGCTCCCACGCAGGTCAAGGTGCTGCCCGTCTCCGAAAAGACGCTGGACTACGCCGAGGGCGTGACCGAAAAGCTGGTGGAAGCCGGTGTCCGTGTTGTGCTGGACGACGACAACCAGAAGATCGGCTACAAGATCCGCGAGGCACAGCAGGTGGACCGTGTGCCTTATATGCTGGTTCTGGGTGCCAAGGAAGCCGAGGCAGGCAACATCTCGGTGCGTGACCGCAAGGGCGAGACCACCACGATGGAGCTGGATGCATTCATCGAAAAGGTGACTGCCGAGATCCGCAACCGCAGCCTGTAAGCAGACACTGCAAAACACAAAGCGCCGCTTTCCCGGCAGGGGAGAGCGGCGCTTTTTTGCACACGAAATTGTAAATTTTTCGTGCAATATATTGCAATTGATGTGCAATGCACTATAATGAGGCTGAAGGGAGCTGAGAAATATGGCAACGACGAATGTTAGCATCCGCATGGATACAGAACTGAAAGCACAGGCAGATGAGCTGTTTGCAGAGCTGGGCATGAACCTTTCCACGGCGTTCAATATTTTTGTCCGACAGTCTCTGCGTGAGGGTGGTATCCCGTTTGAGATCCGCACGGACCGGCCCAATAAGGAGACCATTGCTGCCATGCTGGAAGCAGAGAACATTGCAAAAGACCCGAATGTAAAGGGCTACACAGATTTGGATGAGATGTTTGCGGATCTGAAAAAATGAAAAAGACAAAATTGACAGTAAAGTTCACCACGCAGTTCCGAAAAGACTATAAGCTGGCAATGAAACGCGGCTTGAGAATTGCACTTCTGGAAGAAGTGGTAGAGCGTCTTGCGATGGGGGAGCCTCTGCCAGAAAAGAACCGGGATCATGCACTGACCGGCGATTGGGTCGGGCACAGGGAATGTCACATTCAGCCGGACTGGCTGCTGATCTACCGCATGGAAGGCGATGTTCTGGTGCTGACGCTGGCTCGTACCGGCAGCCACAGTGACCTGTTTGGAAAATAAAAACGGCGAAGGCCCTGTTCCGATCGGAACGGGGCCTTCGCTTATGTTATATACTCCGTAAAGAGAGTTACGCGTTTTCCTTCTGGACGCTCTTGACGGCCAGAGCCTTGGCGGGTTTCATCAGCAGCACGCATACGCCATTGAAGAGGACCGAACCCACGATGAAGGTGATGAAGAACTGGGGCAGGTGGGTGGCCAGAGCGGTGGTGTCGATGCAGGCCACAGTCAGGTAGGCAAAGCCCACGTTGTTCAGCACCTTGGGTGCGTAGGGGTGCAGGATGATGAGGATGAACAGCACCACGGCCAGCGGGATGAGGAAGCCGAAGAAGCCGCCCAGGACCGGGGTCAGGGCCGTGATGGAAAGCAGGGCAATCACGGTGAGGATCAGGCCCACAAGACCACCCAGCTCAACGGTGACGAAGCGATCCTTCACATCGCCTTCCAGCGTGAACATCATGATATTGCTCAGAAAGATCAGCCAGCTGTACTCCAGGCCGGTCACATGGATGATGGCATTGGCGATCAGGATCCACACCAGCAGCATCAGGCGGAAATACAGCAGAAAGCGCTTGGTAACGGCTTCATTCATAATAAAATACCTCTTTCTTGGTTGGATTGGAAAGCAATGCTTTCTTTTTGAGACGCATTTTGACAGGCAAAACCTGCGGTGAATGATACCAGTATACAATATTTACATCGTAAAAACAATACTTTGCAAGCATAAATTGCATATTTTGGAAATTTTGGCTTGCGGAACGAGGAGGCGATTGAAAAATGGCTCCGCTTCGCTCTGCCATTATCAGCGGAATGAATTTTATATTTTTGAGTTTGTCGCGGCCTGCGGGCCGCGACAAACTCATTTTCACACAGAGGCCCAAACGGATAGCTCCATTTGAAATTGAATGTTACAGTTGTCCATCACGATTTTTCTTGTGAAAATGGCAGAGCGAGGCGGAGCCATTTCAAATTGTTTTTCTGTCCAAAATGGAGTATAATGAGACAATAAATATTCTGCCGCGGCTGCGGCTCAGATACGGGAGGAACCTTATATGAACAAACCGGTACTGGTGGTCATGGCGGCTGGCATGGGCAGCCGCTACGGCGGCATGAAGCAGATCGACCCGGTGGGGCCGAACGGTCAGGTGATCGTGGATTATTCCCTTTACGACGCCCGCCGCGCAGGCTTTGAGACGGTGATCTTTGTTATCAAGCATGAGATCGAGGATGCTTTCAAGGCAGCCATCGGCGAGCGTGTATCCAAGGCCATGAACGTGAAATACGCCTTCCAGCAGCTGGATGAGCTGCCCGCAGGCTTTGCCGTGCCGGAGGGCCGTGTCAAGCCCTGGGGCACCTGCCACGCCGTTCTGGCTGCAAAGGACCTCATCGACGGCCCCTTTGCGGTCATCAATGCCGATGATTATTACGGCCCGGAGGCATTCCGGGTGATGTATGATTACCTGTCCACCCACGAGGACGGCAGCTATTACGACTACTGCATGGTAAGCTATCTGCTCCGGAACACTGTCTCCGAGAATGGCAGCGTGGCCCGCGGCGTATGCGTGACCGACCCCGACGGCACCCTGCACAGCGTGACCGAACGCACCCGCATTGAAACGTACGAAAACGGCGTACACTTCACCGAGGACGGCGGCGCAAGCTGGACCGATCTGCCCGGCGATACCCCGGTGAGCATGAACCTGTGGGGCTTTGGCAAAAGCTTTCTGGACGAAGCCGAGCAGCGCTTTGCGGGCTGGCTGACCGAAAATCTGCCTAAAAACCCGCTCAAGTGTGAGTATTTCCTGCCGCTGGTGGTCACGGAACTGATCGAAGAGGGCAAAGCAAAAATTCAGGTGTTGCGCAGCACGGATAAATGGTACGGCGTTACCTACCGTGAGGACAAGCCGCTGGTGGTGGAAGCCATCGCCCGCAAAACGGCAGAGGGCCAGTACCCGGAAAATCTGTGGGCCTGACCATCTTGACCATTTAGAATGGCCTCCGCTTGGCTCTGGGCACCCGGCACAACTTTTCTGTAAAAACAAAAATCGGAAACGACCACAGTCGTTTCCGATTTTTTTAACGTTTAATCACTTATTTTGTCTGGGGAGGGGTAAGGGATGCCCCTTCATCCGAGAAGATCCAGAGCGTTTCATCGATATGAGAGCCACTCCTGGAGTAGGGTGTCACCTTGACGCGGAAGGTGGTGCCGTCGGTCTTTTTATAGGTGTGCTCCACGATGTCGCCGGTCAGGACCTTGCTGCGGATATAGTTGTAGTCCAGCAGGTCCGCCAGACTCTCGCGGTAGGCGGGCTGCACCTGCGTATCACGGTACTGCTGCAGAACGGCGAGGAAAGAGCCGCCGGAGGTGTCCAGAATTTTCTGGAAATAGTCCGGGACGATCACGCCGCGCATACGGTCGGTCTTCAGATCCACAACGAACACGCTCTTGTACTTGGGGGCAAGGACCCGCAGGAAATGCTCGGCATCCCGCTTTTCGGTCAGGGTCTGCTCCAGCTTCTCGTTCAGGCCCCGCAGCTGGCGCTCCTGGCCGTTGCGGGCATAATAGGCCTGCTTGTCCTGCCGCATGGCAGCTTCGGCCTGATTTATGGCGTCGTCCAGCCGGTGCAGGTCATTGGTGTTCTGGATGCCCACCGAGATCTCGTACTCCTTCTCGCGCAGGAAAGCACGCATCTTGTCCACAGCCACCCACACGCTGTAGGGCGGCTGGTTCGGGGTGAGGATCACGAATTCGTCACCGCCGATGCGGTAGATGCGGCTGGAAGCAAAGAACTTGCGGATCGCATTGGCAATGAAGCAGAGCATGGAGTCACCGCTGCGGTGGCCCAGATGGTTGTTGATCTCGTGCAGGCCCACCACGTCGATGTAGGTGCACACCATGGAGTCGTATTCGCTGGACTGCAGCGTCCGCAGATCGGTCTCAAAGAGGCTGCGGTTCAGCAGGCCGGTCAAGGTGTCGTGACTGTAGGAGAAGTCCAGCTCCTCGCTGAGCTGGTCGGCCTGTGCATCCTCACGCACCACCACGGTGGCCCATGGGTTCTGGGCGCAGCAGTTGCGGCAGGGCAGAAATTCCATGGTGATCCACATGAACTGGCCGGACACGTTTTTGCGGAAGCGGTAGGCCTCCGGCTGCTGGGTGCTGAAAACAGCGGAGCGCAGGGCTTCCAGATCGGTCTGGTCGGTGAACATTTCCGCGTCGTCCGGGTGGATCACCTTGTTCGTCACCATGCGCTCACAGTAAGCGGCAAAGTCCTCCTCGGCGTCCGAACCCGCACCGGGCAGGCGCGGATCCCGCTTGATGACCCGGTATTCGCCGGTGGAAAGATTCAGCAGGGAAAGCTCCAGCACATTATCCGCAAAGATCTGGTAGGCCTGCAGTGCCAGTGCGGTCTGCTCACTGTCGGAGACGGGGCTCCGGCGGTCACGGCGCAGCAGGTCGCGGCGTATATCCCAGTAATCCTCGCTGTTGGGCTGGGCCAGCAGGGCCTCGGCGTTCTCCACCGGCATGGGCTTGTAGAAATAATAGCCCTGCGTATACAGGCAGTCGGCGGCCTGCAGCATGGAGACCTGCTCCGGCGTTTCCACGCCCTCGGCGATAATGGGCAGGTTCAGGCGGTGGGCCATATCCACCACCGATTCCACGATCTGCACGCCCTTGCTGCGGTTCTGCTGGTTCATGTCGATGAGCTTCATGTCCAGCTTGATGGCGTCCACATTGGTGTCCTTGAGCATGTTCAGCGAAGAATAGCCGCTGCCGAAGTCGTCCATCATCACAGAGAAGCCCTTGCGGTGCAGGCCCTGAATGGCGTTTTCCACCAGAGAAGCGTTTTCGGCCAGCATGGTCTCGGTGATCTCAGCCAGCAGGAGCTTGGGTTCAAGCTGATATTTTTCCACAAGGTCGGAGAAGATCTGCGGCACATCCAGATTGACGATATCCACCACAGAAACGTTCACGGATACCGGCACAAGATTGCTGTCGCTTTCCTGCCACTTGTGCAGGGTCTTGCAGACAGATTCCCAGATGTACTGGTCCAGCTGGGTCACAAGGCCGGTGCTTTCCAGCAGGGGCATGAACTCAGACGGGGGCACGCAGCCGCGGGTGGGGTGGTTCCAGCGCACCAGTGCTTCCATGCCCACGATGGCGCG
>ENA-OYAO01000768-OYAO01000768.1-human-gut-metagenome-genome-assembly--contig:-NODE-768-length-12128-cov-4.425164_pt1 | contig 12128 bp, 8 predicted proteins | sample MGYA00243429_ERZ652822 | MGnify/ENA primary metagenome ERZ652822 (study PRJEB26926, sample SAMN06164533) | human gut metagenome | biome: ENVO:00009003; feature: ENVO:2100002; material: ENVO:00002003... | reverse complement strand
CCGGAATGGAAACACGATTATTGAGTGCGGCTACGATTACCAGGGACGGCGCTACGTGAAGAAAGTCACCCAAAACGGCACGGTCACCAGCCATGAACGGTACCTGTACCGCGGCTATTTACAAATAGCGGCATTGGATATGCTGGACAACCGTAACGTGCTTCGGACACTGCTGTGGAACCCTCTGGAACCGGTGCCCCCCCCTAGCCCTGGTGCAGGACGCTTCCCTTTACTACTATGGCATGGACTTCAACAAGAATGTGACGGAGGCCTTCGATGCACAATAAGTCGAGATTTTCTAAGTTTATTCTACTATGAAATTAACATGTATTATATTTTTATTTTTTATTTTTTGTGTTATCGCAATTGGTGAAATGGAAGATAAGGAATATAAAGACTTTGACCTATATACAGAATCATCATTTTTAAAAAATGGGAAGAAATTTCGAGCCACGAAGTTATCTTTAAATCAAAGGAAGGAATTGAGAGATATTTTAAGTAAATATGATTTATTCTTGGAAGGAAGAACAGAAAACACCTTCCCTTTTATAGGAACTTTGGCTATATTTCGTGTTGCTATAGATAAAAAGCCGTATTTATTATGCATGATAAATAATACAAACCATATTTTCGCAAAAAAAAAGATTGGGCGAGAGGAATATCAAAAAAAATTATTTTGGATACAGGAAATAGATGGAAATAATAATCCGGAAAAACCGGAAATTAGGATATTTGAATCCGCCGCCCTCTATTTAGAGTTGGAGAAATTCTTGGAAAGAATTGCATCTCCTGTCTTGAAAAAAGAGTAATAATTGTTATAACATTGTTCCCTGCCTCCCCCTCTGAATATAGATTTAAAGTTACGCGACGTTTGGGGCGTTGTTACCACAACTGTCCTCAGTAACGGGGAACAGAACCTACATGCCGTGCGTCCTACGACTGCACCTACACGGCAACATCAACAACCGCAAGAGGACGCAGGAAATAATCGAAGAGCTCACCTACGCGACTAACAGCTTGAACCAGTCACCAGCATTATCAATTCAACTCTCAATTTTCCACTCCTCCACAACCTTTTATTCCCGCTTATGACGCCTTGGGCAACCAGGCCTTGATCAAAACTTCAACGGACATTTGGAACGCTGTTGTACACTGCGGCCAACCGTGCGGTGAGCTTCACCAGCCGGGACGGCGCGACAGTCGTGGAATGCGGCTACGACTACCAGGGACGGCGCTACATGAAGAAAGTGACCCAAAACGGCACGGTCGCCAGCCACGAACGGTACCTGTACCGAGGCTATTTGCAGATAGCCGGCCCTGGACATGCTGGATAACCGGAACGTGTTTCACACGCCCTTGTGTTGTTGCCCGGCAGGCACTTTCTGAATTTCCGGTACGGGGAGTGGCGTTTTCTGAATGGTAACGGGCGTTCCTATGCTGGTTTGCCTGTAGAGGATTTCCGCAACATTTCGCGGCAGACGGACGCAACCATGGGAAACAGGATGCCGCCGAACTTTCCCTACATGCAGGCCCAGCCCCGCGTTGGTAAGACGCTGCCAATAAGGCATGGGAGAACCGTCAAAACGACCTCCCTCCGGTATGGGATCCGTGGATTCGGCATTGTAGTTGATGCATTTGCCTTCGGCATCATACATTTTGCCGTAGAGGTTGGAAGCATGGTCTTCCTTTTTGGAGATAACGGCGTAGTCCCCCGTTTTGGTCGGATAGGCTTTTACGCCGGAGGAGAGGGGGAAGTCCATGGCGACCAAGCCGTCCACCAGATACTGGCCCCGTTGTTCGTCCAGGCAGACGAAGATTTTTCGGGATTTTTTCGGCTGGCGGTTCAGCAAGGTATCGTCCTTATAGACGTCGTACGTTTTCCGGTAGTCCTTGCGGGCTACAAAATGAGCGTATGTGGAAGGATGAAACGGGTTTTTATATTCCGGAACGGATTTGTCCACGGCACGTGGATCCGGCAGGGCCGCATGGCCCGTGCCGGAGTGGGAACAGGACGCCCACCCCATGAGCACCACGGGGAAGGCGGCCAGAACAAGGAGAGGCTTCATAAGTGGTGGAACCGGGAGGATTCCCCGGATTACTTGGAACGCGGAATCGTCAACTTCTGGTTGATGTGAATCAGATCGGACTTAAGGCCGTTAGCCCTTTTAAGGGCCTTGACAGAGGTGCCGTTCCTGCGGGCGATGGCTCCCAGCGTATCACCTTTCTTCACGGTGTAGGTGCGGGCCTTGGGAGCGGATTTACGGGAGGAGCTCTTTCTGGCAGCCGTGCTCTTCCGCGCGGATGATTTTTTAGTGACGGAAGGCTTGGCGGGGGGATTGTAAGCGTAGCTGGAAGAACTCTGAACCGGGCTGTAATGGCCGGATTCGTAAGCGGGATCAGAGCTTTCCGCGATCCACGGCGGGATTTCGCCGCTGGCCGGTTCCGCAGTGTCGTAACCGGCCGTGGAGGAATTCTGGGTGGAGCAGGAAGAGAGGGGGAATACCAGCGCGGCAACGCAGGCGCAGGTTAAAATGAATGGCGTTTTCATGTGTGCCCTGTTCATACTAATTTATGATTTCGGATTCAAGGCGGTAGCGCGGATTGTCGGAATTTTTTTTCAGACCTTGCCCAGATTATAAAAGGTTTCCGCATTTCGGGTCGTCACATGGGCCAGATCTTCCAGGTTCATGCCTCTGGCAGCGGCGATGAAACGGGCTGTATGAATGAGATGGGCGGGTTCGTTCATGCGGCCCCGGAGGGGTTCCGGGCTGAGATAGGGGGAGTCCGTTTCCAGCATGATACGGTTTTCCGGGCACCAGCTTGCGGTTTCCGCCACTACGGGGGCGTTTTTAAAAGTAGCCACCCCGGTGAAGGAGACCATGCCGTCCAGTTCGTCAAAGATCCGCATGGCCTGAGCGGTATTTCCGATGAAGCAGTGAAATACGGGACGCACGCGGCCCGCGTAGTTCCTGGCAATAGCCAAGGCGTCCTCAAAGCTCGCGGAGCCTTTCCGGTCCCGCGTATGCAGGACGATATTAAGGCCCAGGCGCTCCGCCAGGTCAAAGTGCCGTTCCAGAAGGTCCTGCTGAAGGCGGTGGAATTGTTCCGTTTCCCAGCCTTGGGGCACCCCGTGGAAGTAATCCAGGCCCGTTTCCCCGATGGCGGCCAGGGGAACGTCCTGCGCCTTCCGGAAAAGCTGGTCCGCCCAGTCTGCCGGGGCGTCATGGGCATCGTCCGGATGGATGCCCAGCGCACAAAAAACCGCGCCGGGAAACTGGCGCACCCACGCCGTGTTTGCCTCCCAGTCATCCATCCGCGCCCCCAGCGTAATCATGCGGTCAATGCCTTCCCGGAGGGCATGCTGGACGTAGTTTTCCCTGCGGGACTGGTCGAATTGAGCGGAAGCCAGATGGCAGTGCGTGTCAATAATCATGGTGTAAGGGACTGTGGCGGAACGAATGAAGTTTGTGGATATTTGCCGGCTTTGAAAAGTGCAAACGCAGAGCATGCCTGATTTTTCCTTGCCACGCGGAAGTGAAACGCACAAACTGCCCCGCATGAAATGTACGGCTTTGTGCATGTGCGCCGCCCTGCTGCCGGTGGGCTTCCTGCAGGCAGGAACCCAGCAGATAGAAGCGCCGCAGGAGGGCTCCGTTATCAGTTTCCATCTGGAAAACGATATGTTCGTGGGGGATGATGATAATTATACCAACGGCGTCCGCTTTGCGTGGATGTCCGGCACCACGTCCCGGAGCCATACGTTTTCCGGCATGCTGGGAACAGTGCTGGGCGGCACGAACGCCTCGGATTCCTGGCGGCGGTTCATGGGCATGAGCGGTTCCGCCAACCTGCGCCAGCAGTGGGGCCTGGACCTGACCCAGCTCATGTACACCCCGGAGCAGAAGGCCACCTATCCCATCTACAACCAGCACCCCTATGTGGGCAACCTGACGCTGGGGCTGACCTCCCTGGTCAAGAATGAAGACCGGGCCAATTCCCTGGAGCTGCAGCTCGGCACCACGGGCACGAATTCCCTCGCCAAGGGCTCCCAGCATTTCATCCATAAGCTGTGGGGTATGGAGCAATGGCCCGGCTGGGCCAACCAGCTCCCCGGAGAGATGACCGCCAATTTGTTTTTCAAGCGGTATTACCGCCTGCGCGGACTGGAGAAGCACTACGGCTCCGGTTTTGAAACGGATGCCCTGGCTTACTGGCATGCGGACGCCGGCACAGTAAAGGTGCAGGCGGGGGGCGGCATGTCCTTCCGCTTCGGCTATAATCTGGGCAATACTTCTCCGGAGAACAGCATTCGCGGCGCGACCAGCGCAGCGCCTCCCTTCGTTTATAACAGGATGTCCGTTTCCAATTGGGGGTATTACGGTTATATTCATGCTGCCGTGCGAGCCGTGGCTCATGACCTGTATCTGGATGGTACGGTGTTTCGTTCCTCCCCCAAGTATGTGAACAAGTATCCTGTAGTGGGAGAATGGGGTTATGGCTTCGGCCTCCGGTACAAGCGCTCGGAATTGCTTTTCGGCCTGCATTACATGACCAAGGAGTACACCCAGCAGGAATCCATGCAGTGTGTGGGCGTTCTCCAGCTCCGGCATACTTTTTAACGGCTGCGTTTGCAGGCCGTTCATAAACGCAACAGCAGCTTGCAAAGGGCAAGTTTGCTGTTAGAATTAGAATTGCGGATTCGTATGTAACAGGACAATCCGTTTGTGCATATCAACTCCGACACATATTGATTTCATGAGAACGACCAGATCCTGGCTTTTATCCTGTACCGCGCTGGCGGTAAGTTCCGCCATGTGCGGCCTGGGAGCACCGGGCGATTCCGCCCCCGCGCCAGCCCCCACAGGGCTGGAATGGGAACAGGAACAAAACCTGCATTTGAATAAGGAAGCTCCAACCGCCTTTTTCGCGTCTTTCAGCGATTTGCAGTCCGCCTTGAAAGTGCTGCCTGAAAACAGTAAATGGCGCAGGTCCCTGAACGGTCAGTGGAAGTTCCACTGGGCGAAGAATCCCCAGAGCCGCCCGGCCGATTTTTACAAGCCGGATTACGACGTAAAGGACTGGAAGGAGATTAAGGTGCCTTCCTCCTGGCAGACTCAGGGTTACGGCACCCCCATTTATTCCAATCAGCCGTATCCCTTTGAACGCTCCTGGCCTTATGTAATGAAGGAGCCTTCCAACAAGAATTATACGTCCTACAAGGAACGGAACCCCGTAGGTTCCTATCGCCGCACTTTTGAAGTGCCTGCGGACTGGGACGGCAGGGAAGTGTACATGCAGTTTGACGGAGTGGATTCCTTCTTCTACCTCTGGATCAACGGGCAGTATGTAGGTTTTTCCAAAGATTCCCGGAATCCGGCCCGTTTTGACATCAGCCCCTACCTTAAGAAGGGGGAGAACGTGGTGGCCGCAGAGGTGTACCGCCATTCCGACGGAGCATATCTGGAATGCCAGGATATGTTCCGCCTGTCCGGCATTTTCCGCAATGTTTCCATCTTTGCGCTGCCGAAAGTTCACATCCGCGACTTTTTCGCACAGGCCAATCCGGTGGACCAGAGGGATTGGGCTTTGAATATTGACCATGCCAAACCGGGGACCGTGGACGGCGATTGGCGCCTTCAGGTGGATGTGGATGTTCGCAATCTGTTTCCGGCAACGGAAAAGCTGGACGGCTGCACGGTTTCCATGGCCCTGTATGACGCTGCCGGAAAACTGGTAGAACCTGTCAAGCCCAAGGATGCGCCATATGACGGCGTGTTGGAAAAGCCCTTGCGCATTACCGGCATGAAGGATTTTAAAACTTCCCTGCTGGGCATTTATTCCAAACCCAGACTATGGTCTGCGGAGGATCCCAACCTGTACACCCTGGTACTGACGCTGAAGCGTGACGGGAAGACGGAAGAAATGGTTTCCTCCCGCGTGGGTTTCCGCAATGTGGTGATTAAGGACAGCGTGTTTCTGGTAAACGGCCAGCCGGTGAAGGTAAAAGGCGTGAACCGCCATGAAAGCCATCCGGAAACAGGGCATTACGTGACTCCGGAGCAGATGGAGGAAGAAGTGCGGATGATGAAACGCGCCAATATCAACCACGTGCGCTGTTCCCATTATCCCGCGGATCCTTATTTTTATTACCTCTGTGACAAGTACGGCATTTACGTGCAGGATGAGGCCAACATCGAGTCCCACGGCTATTACTATGGCAAGGAGTCCCTTTCCCATCCCATTGAGTGGATGCCGGCCCACGTGGACCGCATCATGGCGATGGTGGAGCGCAACAAGAACCATCCCTGCGTGATTATGTGGTCCCTGGGGAATGAAGCCGGCCCCGGCCAGAATTTCCGCAGTGCGGAAAAGATGGTGAAGGCCAGGGATATGTCCCGCCCCACCCACTACGAACGCAATAATGACATTGTGGACTTGGGGTCCAACCAGTATCCGTCCGTGGACTGGACGCGTTCCATGGCGGGCAACAAGGATTTCCCCAAGCCCTACTATATTTCCGAGTACGCACACAACATGATGAATGCCATGGGCAACCTGGCGGATTACTGGGAGGCCATCGAGTCTTCCGACCGCATTATGGGCGGCGCCATCTGGGACTGGGTGGACCAGGGCTTGTACAAGACCCTGCCGAATGGAGAAAAGATGCTCTGCTATGGCGGCGATTTCAACGACCATCCCAATAGCGGCCAGTTTGTGTTCAACGGCACCATCCTGTCGGATCGTACGCCGGAACCGGGTTATTTTGAAGTCAAGCACGTCTATCAGAATATTTCCACATCTTTGACGGACGACGGCAGGATTTCCATTTTCAACAAGAATTTCTTTACGGACCTTTCTTCATACGACATTACCTGGACCCTCACGGAAAACGGCAATGCAGTGGCTGAAGGCAGGTTGGACACGCCTCCGGCCGGTCCCAGAGAAAAGATTGTGGTTCCCATTCCGGACATTCCCCAGTTGAAAAACCGGAAACCGGGGGTGGAGTATGCCTTGCGCATAAGTTACAAGCTGAAGAAGGACAGGGGGTGGGCCAAGAAGGGATATGAATTGGCCTTTGACCAGCTCCAGCTTCCCGTGCAGGGAGATCTGCCTGTGTTCAAGGCTCCTGCGGGCAAAGTCAGCCTCAGCACGGACAAGCATACCGTTTCCGGCAAGGATTTTTCCGTGCAGTTTGACGCGTCCACCGGGGAACTGGCCCAGTTCACGGTAAACGGCAAGCCTCTGTTTAAAACGCCCATGGCGGTGAACGCCCTGCGCGCCGCCTCCAGCAATGAGCCGGGCGTCATGGCCAAGAGCATGGCTAACGGCCTCCGTGAACTGAAGCATGAACTGCTCAGTTACGAAGCCATTGATAACGGCAATAGCGTCACCGTCAAGCAATCCATCAAGGTAAGCGGCAAACAGGCTGAAAACATCAGCGGCTACGGCGATACCAAGACCACCATCACGGCCAGGAAGCAACCCCTGAACGATACGAACACCCATTTCATCAATAATTTGGAATGGACCATCTATGCGGATGGAACTGTCGTCTGCCAGTCCGTACTGCTTCCGCGCGGCAATCCCCTGGAACTGCTGCGCCTGGGATACGAACTCCAGTTGCCGGCGAATATGGACAACGTAGCCTATTACGGGCGCGGGCCGGAAGAAAACTATGCGGACCGCAAGAGCGGCATGCCTCTGGGCGTGTATAAAACGACAGCCTGGGATTCTTTCTTCCCGTACGGCAGACCGCAGGATTGCGGCAACCATGAGGATACCCGCTGGGTGGCCGTTACGGACGACAAGGGGAACGGCCTGCTTTTCGGTTCCGTGGGCGCACCGTTCGCTTTCTCCGCCCTTCCGTATACCACCACGGATTTGATCCTGGCAAACCACCCCGTGGAACTGCCGAAGACGACGGATAAGACCGTTCTGGTTCTCTCTTCCGCCACGCGCGGCCTGGGGGGTGCTTCCTGCGGTCCCGGCCCTATGGGCAGGGACATCATCAAGGCCAACAAGCCCTACCCGATGTCCTTCTTTATGCGGCCCATTACCGCCAAGTCCTACAAGGGGGAAATCCGCGTGCCTGCGGCCCGGCTGGATATGACCATGCTGACCCGCACGGACAAGTATACGGTCAAGAGTGTAACCAGCCAGGAGCAGGGCGAAGCGGACGCCGAATTCGCCATTGACGGTGATCCCGGCACCTTCTGGCACTCTGAATACAATAAAACCGTGACCAAACATCCGCATGTACTGGCCGTGGACCTGGGTAAGGAGCGGGAATTCTCCGGAATCACTTATCTTCCACGTCAGGATGGCAGCAGCAATGGCCGCGTGAAAGATTATTCCGTGGACGTGAGCACGGACGGAGAGAAATGGCAGCCTGCCGCCAAGGGCTCCTTCCCGGACAGTGCTGACCTACAGGAAGTGAAATTCCAAGCTCCCGTCAAGGCGCGTTATTTCCGCTTCTCCGCCCTTAGTGAGGCGCAGGGGCGGGATTACGCCGCCGTAGCGGAACTGGATATCATTCCCGTTAAGAAATAACTCCTGCGGTTTTTACCGTTTGAACAGGCGCCCCGCCGCTCTTTCCGAGTGCGCGGGGCGTTTTATTGCCGGGCTCCATGGGTTTCCTGGAGGGAAAATGCAGAAGAAGATGGAGGATGAACAATTGGCAGAACAAAAACCCCTGTACGGGAAATACCCGTACAGGGGTTTGATGAAAAGGGAAGCTTCTATTTCCGTTTACGGCGTACCATCAGGGCCGTCAAACCCAGTAAGCTCATGGTGGCTGTCGCGGGTTCCGGGATCAAAAGCTGGATGGTATTGTTTTGCAGATTGATGTTTCCCAGGATGCATTCGGTGTAGTAGTCAAGCTCGTTTGTTAGAGCCTGCTCCTTGGTCGTAAGCCACAGATCGAACGTCTCGGTGCCGGATATATCTATATTATCGTAATTAAGCAGACTGTCGCTGGATACGTCTTTAAAGACAAAAAGAGCTGTTTCTCCATCCTGTCCCGTCACCATTAGATAAACCGGGGATGTCAGGGAAGAAGAGTAATCTCCGGACAAGTTAAATCTGCCGTCAGCGACGCCGCCATTTTGCTCTTCCGGTATATTTGTCAACGCGCTGGTGAAGTTGTTCTGCATGCTCATCAGATCACTGTATTTCAGTTGATCCTGTGCATACGAATTGCCTTGGAAGTTCCATCGGCTGGTGGTCACATCATAACTCCAAGTACCGCTGCTGAAGGTGCCTAAAATGGCATTGCCCGCATTCAGCGGTTCTCCGAGAGAATTGATTAGGGAATATGCGGAGGAATCGCCATTGCTGATATTGAAACTGTCCGCTAAGGCAATTTCTCCAGAAAAGAGAGCGCAGGCGGTGAAAGCATTGGTGAAAAGGGAGCGATAGAACATGGCTGGTTATTTGTTGGTTTGATGTTTGCTGGACACCGTGATGTAGGAAGGTGTCTTGGAAGATTCGTAGTAGATGGAAAAAACTCCGCTGAAGGGGATATTGGAAACATCCTCTCCATTGTCCTGACGTTTCCAGGAACCGTTGTTGTTGACGACCTTGACCATGGCATTTTTGTCATCTGCGGGAATGTTGATGACGGCGTCATCAGGCAATTGCAAAGCTATTTCAGCCAAAGTCTGGGAAAGGGGCAGGCGAGTGTGAAGAAGGGAATTGAATGTGGGAACGACCAGCTTCTGATTCTTCAGGGATACTTCCCCAATGACCACAGCTGTAACATCGGAACCAGCTTTGCGCGTAATGGTCAGGGGTTCATGGCTGAACACCGGCATATTGCCGATATTTTCCGTAGATCCCCTTCTTCTCCATTCATTTCCAGAATAATAAGCGGCAAGCTTGGTGGTTGCCGAATTAAAGATATTAACCGTGTCTGCAGACATGGCGGAGCCGCTTTTCAGGCCAAACTGGTTGTCTTCTCCAAGAATATCATCCAGAGTGCGCGCCTTGCGCAGGACATATGAATCGGGGGGAGTGCCCTTGCTTACCAGATCAGAAAGAAGGCGGTCATCCACTTTAATGGAATGCTCCGTCCAGCTGGCTCCCGGTTTTTTCCAACCATCCCGGTTTAAGGGAAGAGCTATAACTTCATTGCCGAAGTGAAGAACCAGCACATAGGCGGAGTTTTCATTCATCAGGTCGTTGAAATTAACGTCCGGGTCAGTGATGGTGACTTTATTACCGGAAATGGTAATGTTGCCTTCTTCAAGGGTGTGCTGTACCAAGGCTTCCGGATGCACCCCTAAACCCAGATAACCCGTTGCTTTGGCGTACAGGGTTGTCTGGATATAGCCGCAGGGCGTACTGTAAGCCGTTTCCGCATGCAGGGAGGCGATTGTTGCCGGAAGCAACGCGCATGCGCAGAGAGAGGCTGGCAGACAATGTACCGGATTGATAAACATTAACCCATTAAGAAGAAAGGAAATCGTTTGTCAATTAGGAAAGGGGGAAACATTCCCGTTTTTCATTTGTCAGACTTTTCCCCGGATGGAGGAAGCTTTCAGGTTTGTCCGGGGGATGGCCCCGGGATTTGAAGCGCAGGAAGGGCTGCCGCCGCTTTTTTCAATGCCTCCGGAACAGTAACTTCCAATGGCCGGACACAGGAAAAACAGGACGGAGGCAGGGTGGTAGAGATACGGTGCGGAACCTGGAAGGGGAAAATCATGAAAAAAAGATTTCAGGAATGCTTGGCAGAGGAAGGGGTGGGGAGAGCCTGAAAACAGGGGAGAGGATTTAATAAAATTTTAATGTTTTTTCCGGGTTGTTTTATTTGCGCCCTGAACGTTCTTCCATTAGGTTGATTCCAACATTCAAGCCGGATATCATTCCGATTCCTCTTTTCATGTTTTCAGAAACGCATTCGGACAGCCAGCGGGCGGACAGGATTCTGGCCTCCATCCGGAGGGAGGAAGCCCGTCCCGGCCGCGGCTTGCTGAAAATCTTCTTTGGCATGGCGCCGGGAGTAGGCAAAACATGCGCCATGCTGGAGGCGGCCATTCAGGCGGCGGACAAGGGCGTGCAAGTCATTATCGGCGTGGCGGAATCCCATGGGAGGGAAGATACGATGCGGCTCATTGGCAGGCTGCCGCGCCTTCCCATGAAAAAGATGGTTTACCGGGGAGTGGAAATGGAGGAATTTGATTTGGAGGAGGCATTGCGCGTGAAGCCCCAGCTTATTCTGGTGGATGAACTGGCGCATACCAACGTCCCGGGAATGCGCCACAGGAAACGCTATCAGGACGTGGAGGATTTGCTGGCCGCGGGAATAGACGTTTACACCACGCTGAACGTGCAGCATCTGGAAAGCCGTTCCGATACCGTTCACGACATTACAGCCGCCCCCGTGCAGGAAACCGTGCCGGATTCCGTATTGGCGGAGGCGGATTGCATCCAGCTGGTGGACATTACTCCGGATCAGCTGCGGACGCGCCTTCGGGAGGGGAAAGTGTACAGCGCTCCCCAGGCTTCCGCCGCTCTGGATCATTTTTTCAAGGAGTCCAATTTGACGGCCCTCCGGGAACTGGCCCTGCGTATCGTAGCGGAGAAGGTGGACCATGAACTGACGGAGGTGCGTACCATTTCCGGGGACCGCTCTATCTGGCGCAGCGGGGAACGTCTGATGGTGGCGGTAGGTCCCAGCCCGTTTTCCGCCCGGCTGGTACGCTGGACGCGCCGCATGGCTTATGCCCTGAACGCTCCGTGGATAGCCCTTTCCGTGGATACGGGCGTGCCCTTGCCTCCTGAACAGCAGCAGCGGCTGGACGCCAATCTGGAATTGGCGCGGCGGCTGGGCGCGGAAGTGGTCGTGATGCCCGGTTCCGATTTGGCGGAAACGCTGCTCCGCATGGCTTTTTTAAGAAATGTCAGCCAAATTGTGGTGGGCAAACCGCAGGAAAGCTACCTGTGGGGCCTGGTGCGGCCCATATCCCTGGTGGATAAGCTGGTGAAGGGAAGCGACCAGATTGATATTTACGTGGTTCCCGCCGCTTCGGGACCGGGCCGTAACCGTTGGAAGAGCTGGCACCGGAAAACGGAGAAAGATGGCCGGGATTACTGGCTGGCCGCAGGCGTGACAGCGGCCGTCACGGGTG
>ENA-OYAO01000747-OYAO01000747.1-human-gut-metagenome-genome-assembly--contig:-NODE-747-length-12523-cov-3.668752_pt1 | contig 12523 bp, 10 predicted proteins | sample MGYA00243429_ERZ652822 | MGnify/ENA primary metagenome ERZ652822 (study PRJEB26926, sample SAMN06164533) | human gut metagenome | biome: ENVO:00009003; feature: ENVO:2100002; material: ENVO:00002003... | reverse complement strand
ACGAGATTTCTGCCTGTCTCGTGGGCTCGGAGATGTGTATAAGAGACAGGATGATGATCGTACACCCAAACTTCCTCCGGAACCGCTGCTCCGGCTTTCAGCATGCCCCGCAACAGGGCGCCTCCCATTTTTCCAAGTCCGATGATACCTGTTTTCATGGTTGATGATTTTTTACAGTCAACATATAAGCAATTTATAGAAAATGGAAATGCCAATTAAGGCCCATGGCCTATGGACGAGAATGCCTCATTTCCGCGTTTGTTCCCTCCGGCCCTGTTATCAACGTCTCTGGCTGGACATGCGGTTGGGATTTTGCGTACTGGGCCGCGTTGCAGAAACAGCCCTCAATATGGTCGTTGACAAACCCGGTTGCCTGGAAAAACGCATAACAGATCGTCGGACCGAAAAACCTGAATCCCCGCCTTTTCATGTCCCTGCTCATGGCTTCCGACTCCGGAGAAACAGCGGGAATCTGAGCCAGAGCGCTGAAATGGTTAACAACGGGCTGATGATTGGGGAAAAACGACAAGACGTACCGGTAAAAACTGCCGAATTCTTCCTGAACGGCCATAAACAGTTTCGCATTATTGACAGCGCTGTTGATTTTCAAACGGTTTTTGACAATTCCATCAAATCGCATCAACCGTTCCACATCTTCTGCCGTCATCCGCGCCACTTTCTCCACATCAAAGCCATGGAAGGCTCTCCGGTATCCTTCGCGCTTCCGGAGGATAGTAAGCCAGGATAATCCCGCCTGGGCGCTCTCCAGCACCAGAAATTCAAACAGGGTTTTGTCATCGGAAACAGGCCTGCCCCATTCTTCATCATGGTATTTTATGTAAAGTTCATCGGTTCCGGCCCAGCCGCAACGCGCATTGATGATATCCTTCATACGGTTGCGCCTTAGAATTCCTTTTTCCTGAACAGCCACGCCGCCAGCGTCATGTGAAAGACGAAGTATCCCAGCGTAATCAGGGCCAGGGTTCCGAACAGGGAAAGGGGAATAAGCTGTCCGTTCAGGGCGGAATCCGTCACGGAATAAATCTGGAAATTCGGAAAAACCAGGGAAAAGAGCCTGCTGCCCGCCACCTCCCACCAGGAAAGTCCATCCGTGCCGGACCCCACCCACAGGGAAAGAGCCTGCGTCTGGAACAGCCCCGCCAGATAGATCATGAACGTCAGCAGCGCGCTGATAATGGTGCCGTTCGTCACGCAGGACATCAACAGCGTGAGGGAGGAAAGCACGACAAACTCGCACATCATCACGCCCAGCCCCGTCTGCACGTTCCAGGTAGCTCCCTGGAGGCGGATCCTGTCCAGGTACGGCTGCATTTCCTCCAACGTATAACGGCCTTTCAGAGAGGCTATCTGCTCCGCTACCACCGTATCCGTCCGCATCCACAGCACCAGCGTCATTACGGCATCCATCAGCAGAACGGCAACCAGGGTCAAGGCCAGCACCCCCAGAACCTTCCCCATCAGATAGTCGATGCGCGGCACCGGTTTGCAAAGGATAGTGTATAGAATACGGTCCTCCGCATCCCTGGGAATAATCAGGGCCGTGGCCGCCACGCAGAAAAAGAGGCCGAACACCCGCATGGCGCCGTAGGCGGAGTTTTTCAGCAGCACGAGTTCATTGATTCCCCCGGTTTCAGGCCCCAGCACCGCGCTCAGGCGGAAGGAACTCAGAGCCAGCAGCGCCACAGCGAAGAGCCCAAGAAAGAGAAACACCTTCATGCGCACCAGCTGCGTAAAGGTGGTACCGGCGATTACGGCCATGCGCCCGGGCGAAGGTATATAACCGGAGGTAATCCATGCCATGCGGATCATCTTGCCGTATTCCGGAGCAAATAAAAGAGCTTTTTATTTCATGTGCTGAACTCCTTCCGCCTTGAAGAAGCGCTTCTCCCGTGTTCTCATGGAGCGCGTATGAGTTTACGATCCCAGCTGGAAGAACTGCTCCCGGAACTTTTGCCTTCCGATCCGGCCCAGGCCATTAAGGGAACAGAACTCATCCGCCTGGTGCGTCTGAGGCTGGGGGAGGAATATTCGGACGCATCCCTGCGCTACCATTTTTCTTTCATGGCTTCCGAGCCGGATTCGGAAATCGCCAAGGTGGAACGCGGCCAGGGCTATTACAGGCGCATGAGGGAACGGGACGGGCAGCGCGCTCCCAGAGGGCTTTTGCCCCTGTTCCTCGGGGAAAACGAACCGGACGCCCTGAACTGCCGCGCCAAGGCGCTGGCCCTGGCCGTGCGCCAGTACGATACCACGGGCCGCGGCGTTTTCGTGTTCAGTACCAGTGAAACCGGAACTTCCTGGGTAAAGCCGGATCTGGCCGTTGTGGAATGGCCGGAGGGGGAATGGGAGGGAAACGCGCTTGTTTTTGACAAAAGCGCACTTCAGCGCCGCCGCATGATCGGGGCACCCATGATGGGCATCCGCAGCGTCTGCGTAGCCCGCATGCCCGGTGGAGAAGACGGCAGAAGGGAATTTTTCAGGACTCTGGCCACGTCCCGCTGGGCACAGTGCGGAGAACTGGTCATTGTGGGGGAACTGCCGGATGATTCCGAATGCGCCGCCCTCCGCGGGCTGGCCGCCGAGTTCGGCGTAGGGGTGCTTTGCCTGGAAATTGCGGACGAACGCCTGGGAGAACTCCCCGGCGCGGAGGAAATTTTCAAAGCCGGAGATGAAGAATGCGCCGCCCTGCTGGCGGAACTCACGCCCGTACGGCTGGCCGCCGGAAGGCTGAAGACGCTGGAGGCTGATACGGGGGAAACCCTGGGCGGGGAATTCGGAGCCCTGTTCGACTGGCTGGCCGCCTGCCTGGAACGCGGCAGCGTGGAAGAATATGAATTCCGCGTCTCCTGTTACTGAATGCGGCGGAGAGATTCTTGACAGAACTTGCGTATTAAATTAAAGATTTTCCCGGCTCCAACCCGCCCTTCCCCCTGACATGGAACAAGAAACACTGGTTTACCCGCTTGCGGACAATACTGTTCTGCAAGACAAATATACGATATTGAGCGTGCTGAACGCCGGCGGCTTCGGCATCACGTACCTGGCTCTGGACAATCCCGGTTCCCGGTATGTCGTCATCAAGGAATGCATGCCGGACGCCTACGCCTGCCGGGATATGGAAACCGGCGTTGTCCATCCCCGGAACGAACAGACCGCCGTCAATTTCTCCCAGAGCGTTTCCAATTCCCGGCAGGAGGCTTCCGTCCTGTCCCAGCTCAACCATCCCGGCATTGTCCAGGTGTTTGACATGTTTGACGCCAACGGCACCTGCTATTACGTCATGGAGAATATCCAGGGACAGACCCTGTTCGACCTGATGACCACCATGCACGCCACCGGGCAAACCATGGAACCGGCCCAGGCCACGGATCTTCTGTTCCGCCTGCTGGACATCCTGCACTACCTTCACTCCATGGGTGTGTACCATTGCGACATCAAGCCGAGCAACATCTTCATCCAGCCGGACGGAACGCCCAAGCTCATCGACTTCGGCGCCGTGCGCACCAAGACCCTCCAGCATCAGGGGCTCGTCCAGATCACGCCCGGCTATACCCCGCCGGAATTCTACCCCGGACGCCGGAGCGAAATAGGTCCCTGGTGCGATATGTACGAACTGGGCGCCACGTTCTACGAATTGCTCACGGGCCAGGTTCCCCATCCTGCGGACCAGCGTTCCGTGGTGGACCGCAACCCGAAAGTGACCAGTTACGCGGCCCTGCGGAAAACTTATCCCATGAACTTCCTTTCCGGAATTGACAAAGCCCTGTCGCCGGACGAACGCAACCGCTTCCATTCCGCCAAGGCATGGAATGACTATATCAACGCCATGGCGGCGGCAGGCACCCTGCAGGCCGGCGGAGTATCGAGGAAGGCTCTTCCCCAGGCCAGGAAAAAATCTTCCGCAGGCACGGCTTTCCTCATCATCCTGCTCATCGCAACGGCAATCGGCTGGGTATGCTGGAAACAGGGTCTGCTTAACTTCTGATTCCGGCCGCTTTCCGGCGGAAACATTGAAGGGGGATGTCCGCAAAGACACGCCCCCCCCAACGCAACAAGGGCTGAACCTGACGGTCCAGCCCTTGCCAATCCGGAATTGAACGGGAGAAACAGCCTTTACAGGCTTTCCCCGAAGTCCCGGCGGTATTTGGCCGCCAGTTTTTCAGGCCAGTCGCTCTTGGCGCGGAGCTTGCCCATGAAGAAGCGCAGGACGGGCGGTTCCTCCACAAATTCCAGGCCGCCAATCAAATCGCGGTTGTCATAGAGCCACTTCATGCGGTCCGCCACGTATTTCACCTGGGATAACGTGAAAACACGGCGCGGGAAGGCCAGGCGGAGCAGTTCCACATCCGCCAGAATGTCCTTGCCGTTTTCGTCGCGGACGCTGGAAAGCGTGCCGCGTTCCATGCCGCGCACGCCGGAGGCGATGAAGAAAGCCGCCGCCAAAGCCCCGGCGGGATAGTCCTCCTGCGGGATATGGGGCAGGAAACGCCCTGCGTCAATATGGGCGCCCAGACCGCCAGCGGGGGTTACGCAGGGAATGCCCATGTCCACCATCTGGCCGATGAAATATTCAATGAAGGAGGGGCTCTGGGAAATCACGGTCAAATCCGTGGTTTCATACAGGCCTACGGCCATGGCCTCAATTTCCCGCACGGAGATGCCGCCATAAGTCAAAAAGCCTTCAAAGAGGGGAACGAGATGCTCCATTTTTTTGGCAATGGCCCGGTCGTTCGTGCAGATGCCGCCGCCGCGGGAGGAGGAAACCTTGCGGGCGGAAAAATACACCAGATCCGCCAGTCCGCACATGGTCTTCAGGATGTCCGCGCAGGACGCATCCCTGAACTCGTCTTCACGCATCTTGATGAAGTAGGCGTTTTCCCCGATCAGGGAGGCGTCCAGCACCAGCATGATGCCGAATTCATCGCAAATGCCGCGGATTTCCCGCATGTTGGCAATGGAGAAGGGCTGGCCGCCAATCAGGTTGGTTGAGGCTTCCATGCGCACGAAGGGGATTTTGCCCGCCCCGTGACGGGCGATGCAGTCCCGCAGCTTGCCGGGGTCCAGATTGCCCTTGAAGGGATTGGTGCTGACCGGATTGACGGCTTCATCAGCCACCAGTTCCTCAATCTTGCCGCCGTTCAGGTCAATATGGGCGTGCGTGGTGGTGAAATGGTAGTTCATCGGAACCACGTCCCCGGGCTTCACGAAGGTGCGGGCAATGATGTTTTCACAGGCGCGCCCCTGGTGGGCGGGCAGAAGGTATTCCTTGCCGAAGACATCCCGGACAGCCTGCTTCAGGCGGTCAAAGCTCTGGGAACCGGCATAGGCGTCATCCGCCCGGAACATGGCGGCGATCTGGTTGTCGCTCATGGCGTTGACGCCGGAATCCGTCAGCATGTCCAGATAGACATCGTTCGTGCTGAGCTGGAAGGTGTTGAACCCGGCTTCCCGTGCGGCTTCCAGGCGGCGTTCCACGGGGACAAGATGCAGCTTCTGCACCACGCGGACTTTATGCAGTTCCAGGGGAATTTGTTCCCCATTGTAAAATTTGACAACGTTGGATGGTTCTGAATTCATAAAATAAAAGGTAAACAAAAGTGTAGCAGAATGAATCTTTTCCGCAACATAAAAGGACAAACGGCCTTTTTTTGCCTCCCGCCGTAAAGGCAGGAATGACGCTGGAAGGAAAAATGTGGAACTTTCCGGAGGGAGCTTCTAGCGTGGCTCCCTATGAAAAAATACTGGAAATTGATTCAACAGCACCTGGGCGTGGATGCGGACGGCATCCCCGGCCCCAAGACGGCGCTGGCCCTGCTGGACAGGCTGGGCATCCGCCAACCGGAACATTCCTGGCCCAGCCAGGAGGAAGTGCGCTCCGGGAAATCCGTCTTCGGCCGTGCGGGTGATGAAAGCAACATGACCAGCATCAAGCTGCCTTATATCATGCGGCTGGCGTGGGAAACAAACACGACCGTTTCCACCATGCGCTGCCACAAGCTGGTGGCGGAACCGCTCGTCCGCATCTTCCAGGCTACTCTGGACCATTACGGCATGGAGAAAATCAGGGAACTGGGGCTGGACCTGTACGGCGGCTGCTTCAACAACCGCTCCATCATCGGCGGAAAGGCCACATCCATGCACGCCTGGGGAATCGCCGTGGACATGGACCCGGACAGAAACGGCCTGAACATCCCCGCGCCGAAAGCGGTATTGTCCGGACCGGAGTACGCCGCCTTCTGGCGATTCGTGGAAGCGGAGGGGGCCGTATCCCTGGGACGCTCCCGCGACTACGACTGGATGCACTTCCAGTTCGCTACTCTTTGACCGGAGTGGACGCGAACGTCCTCCAGCCCTCCTCCCAGCGGCGGCGGAGGGCTGGCCAGTCCTCACCGTTCCCTCCATGCCCCAGGAAAGAGCGCTTTTTCAGCTCCCGGAAACTTTCTCCGGGAAGGTGGAGAAGTTCCCCGCGGTCATAGGCATTCTGATCACACATGCCGTTAAAAACGGGAGTCCACTGCCAGCGGCGCACGCCCAGATAACTTTTGAATGTATCTACCAGTTCCGTCGTGCAGTTGGCGGTGACGGTATGATAATAGCGCGGGCGTTCATGGAGGCTGTTGATTTTTTCCGCAAACCCCAGAAAGGCCTTTTTCAGGTTTTCCCTGCCGATGTTGATGCGGTACAGGTACATGTCCTCTTTCCGGTAATTGGTGCGCAGGGCGAACAGGTCTTCTTCGTCCGCCAGGATGTAAATCACGTTGAATTGCTTGTAAAGGCCAGGGAGCACTTCCCTGCTCCACCCCCTCCGGCAGGCGCGTTTCCACGGACAGGGCCAGATGCTTCCCATCCTCAAAACCGAAGGACAACATGGTATGGGCCACGAATTCCATCCCATCCCAGTGGCTCACGGCAAAATCCAGCGTAGCCAGCTTGTCCAGGTCAAAGCGGCGCGTCACATAGCGCGCGTCGAAGTCCCGCTCCGTCCGGTAGATAAAACTGCGCACGTCCTTCACCACGATTTCATTTCCGTTGATTTCCACGGAGGGCAGGCGACTCCAGGACGGCTGCCATTCCTTATCGTTCGTCGCCGGTATGAACAGGTAGTACGCCAGCAGCAGGGCCGGCACTCCCCAGGAAGCGCGCCATAATACGGGCCGTTTTCCGCGGAGGGCGAAGGCGCATGCCATGGCCGCCACGTACAGCCACACCAGCACGGCACCCCCCCATACGTTGTAAAAAACCACGCCCGACGCCCATACGGAGAAACAGAACCACGCCGCCGTCATCAGGATGCGGGCGGCGGCCGGGCACGCGCGGCGCAGGAAAGTCAAATGCATGGAAAATGAAAAGCAGGCCGCGCGCTCCAGCCCATGAAACGCGCGGCCCGTTAACGGGGATTACCTGAAGGAAAGGCCCTTCACTTTGTCCGTCAGGGCTTTCAGCACGCGCTGGTGCGCTGCATCCACTTCCGCGGCCGTGAGGGTTTTGGCCGGATCCCTGTACAGGAAGGTATAGGCAATGGATTTGCGGTCCGCCGGCAGCTTTTCACCGGAGGGGTCCGTGAACACGTCAAAGCAGAAATAACTGACAAGCAGTTTTTCCCGTGCGGATTCCACGGCCTTGACAATGTCCGCATTGGGCGTGGAGAGGGGCAGTTCCATGGCCGCATCGCGGGAAGAACCGGGGAACTGGGGCAATTCCGCAGCCTTCACGGGCGCGGTCAGGATTTCCTGCATTTTACGGAGATCCAGTTCCGCCACGTACACGGGCTGACCCAGGCCCAGCTCCCGGCAACGCGCCAGGGACAGGCGGGCGAAATAGCCGCAGGCTTTCCCGTCCAGCTGTACGTCCGCCCCCAGGGCGGCCTGTTCGCGCGGTCTGGCAGGCGTGAGCGTAAAACGGTGGCCCGGCGCCAGAGCCGCCATCACGGCCAGCAGATCCTCAAAGGAGGCCTGCTCCGGCCTGGGATCCGCCCAGGAACGCGCCGTGCGGTCCCCGGAAACCAGGATGCCCAGGGTATCCGTTTCAATGTCCCTGCCCTTGCCGCCGCCCGTATTGCGGAAGACGCGTCCAAGTTCAAAGAAGCGCAGGCCGGAAACGCCCTGGTTGCTGTTGCGCACGGCGGCGGCAATCAGGCCGGGCGTATGGGCGGGGCGCAGCACGGAGTGATCCTCGCTGAGCGGCAGGGATACGCGGATGAGGTCACCGTCCTGAAGGGGGCGCAGAGGCAAAGCGTCCTTCACCTGGGCGATGGTGCCGTCCGCGGATTCGGAGGCGATGAGCTTGATGGTCTGGGTTTCATAAAATCCCAGGGCCGCCAGCTTGCGGCGCAGCTCCATCTGGAAGTTATAGGCCGCATCCACCGGGGATTCCGCCACGAAGGGGCCGGAGAAGCGGGACGGTATGCCGTCCAGGCCGAAAACGCGCACGATTTCCTCCAGAAGGTCGCACGGGCGCGTGAGATCCAGGCGGTGGGGGGGGATCAGCCAGCATTCCGGTGAATCCGGAACCTGCTTCAGGCCCAGCGCCGTCAGGATGCGAGCCCCTTCCTCATGAGAAATGGAACCGCCGGAAATCTGATCCAGCGCTTTCCAGGGAAGTTGTACAAAGCCCAGTTCATTAGTCACCGTGGCGCCCTTCCCCTGCTTCAGGGAAGCGAACACGGAAACGGGGCCGTCCGCCCCTCCGCAGGAAGGCATGGAAGCATGAGCCGGATTAGGAACGGGAGAACCGGCCACATACGTTGGGGAGGCCGTTCCGCCCGCCAGCTGAAGAATCAGTTCCACGGCGCGCACGGAACCGCGCAGGACATTCCAAGCGGAAGTGCCGCGTTCAAAGCGGTAGGAAGAGTCGGAGGACAGGGCCAGCCTGCGGGACGTGGCGCGGACGGAGGAGGGCTTAAACCAGGCGGACTCCAGAATGATATCCGTAGTGGCGTCCGTCACGCCGCTTTCCTCCCCACCCATCACGCCGCCGATGGCGAGCGCCTTGCCGGACTGGTCCGCAACAACCAGATCCGTGCAGTTAAGCGTGTATTCCTGCCCGTCCAGGGCCTTGATGGTTTCCCCTTCATAAGCGGTGCGGGTGACGATGCCGCCCTGCACTTTCGCCGCGTCAAAGGCATGGAGGGGCGTTCCCAGTTCATGCAGGACGAAGTTGGTAATATCCACGATGTTGTTGATGGGGCGCAGGCCGACGGCTACCAGGCATTCCTTCAGCCATTCCGGGCTTTCCTGCACTTTCACGCCGCTGATTTTTACGGCGGTGTAGTACGGGTTCAGCTCCGGCTGGTCCAGCCGCACGAAGTCTCCGGCGGGTTCCAGCGCCACTCCGGCGTCGTCAATGGAAACGGGCCTGTACCCCCGGCCGGAGATAGCGGCCAGTTCATACGCCATGCCGTTGTGGGAAAGCAAATCCGGCCGGTTGGGCGTTACTTCCACTTCCACCAGGGTATCCGCCTTGACAACCTGGGAAATCGGCGTACCGGGTTCCAGTTCCTGAGGGAGAATCCAGAGACCGTGCTCCTTGTCGGGAAGCCCCAGCTCGGAGGCGGAACAGAGCATGCCGCGGGACTCCACGCCGCGCAGCTTGCCCACCTTGATTTCAACGTTGCCGGGCAGCACCGCTCCCGGCAGGGCGCAGGGGACCTTGTCCCCCACCTTGTAGTTCTGCGCGCCGCACACAATCTGGTGCAGCGTACCGTCGCCCACGTCCACCTGGCAGACTTTCAGCCGGTCCGCCTGGGGATGCTGTTCCGCGGCAGCCACGCGGGCCACCACCACGTATGGGGAATCCACGCCCTGCTGGCGGATGTCTTCCACCTCAATGCCGGCAAAAGTCAGCATGTCAGACATTTCATCCACGCTCAGGCCGGACAGGTCAATGTACTGGGAAAGCCAGTTAAGGGAAATCTTCATAACGGGAAAACAGGTAAAAATTATTGGAATTGGGCAAGGAAGCGCACATCATTCTCAATCAGGGCGCGGATGTCCCTGATGCCCCAGCGGATCATCGCCAGGCGGTCCAGGCCGATGCCGAAGGCAAAGCCGGTCAGCCCCGTGTAGCGGGCCTGCGCTCCGGGGTCCAGGCCCAGTTCGCGGTCCACGGCTTCAAAAACATTGGGATCCACCATGCCGCAGCCGGCAATCTCCACCCAGCGGGGGGCCTGGCCGTCCACCTTCAGCTTGACGTCAATTTCAAAGCTGGGTTCCGTGAACGGGAAGAAATGGGGGCGGAAGCGCACCTCCGTTCCGGAACCGAAAAGGGCGCGCAGAAAATATTCCAGCGTTCCTTTCAGGTCGCCCACGGAAACGTCCGTATCCACATACAGGCCTTCAAGCTGATTGAAGGCGGAAAGGTGCGTGGCGTCAATTTCGTCGCGGCGGTAGGCGGAACCGGGAGCGATGACACGCACGGGCGGCAGCTGCTTTTCCATGGAGCGGATCTGCACGGAAGACGTGTGCGTACGCAGAAGCTTGCCGGAATCAAAGTAAAATGTATCCTTCTCATTGCGGGCCGGGTGATCTTCCGGCGTGTTCAGCGCGTCAAAGCAGTGGAACTCGTCCTCAATCTCCGGGCCGTCCGCCAGGGCAAAGCCCATGTGGCGCAGAATGCGGACGGCTTCATCCCTCACGATGGTGAGAGGATGCAGACCGCCAAACGGCAGGGAGCGGGCCGGAAGCGTCAGGTCCACACCGGCCACGGCGGCCTTGTCCGCCTGGGCCTGCACTTCCTCCAGCTTGGCGTCCAAAGCTTCCGTAATGGCCTTGCGGGCCTCGTTAAGCAACTGGCCGACGGCGGGCTTTTCCTCTCTGGGAACGTCCTTCATGCCCGTCTGGGCCAGGGTCAGTTCCCCTTTTTTGCCGAGGATGGCCACGCGCGCGTCTTCCACGCCGCGCCTGTCAGACGCCTGGGCGATGCGTGCCAGGGCGTCCCGTTGGATGCGTACAATCTCTTCCTTCATAAAATTTGACGGGCAAGAGCTTACCCGTCCCCCCCGCCAGCGTCAAGCCCTTCGGGCCGCGGGGAGGTCACTCAAAAGAAAATGGCGGACCCCGGAAAGGGGGGGGAAAAGAACAATGAACCTCTCTTCCTAGTCACTAATCCTTAACCATTAAATCTCCCCAGCAAATTACACGTATCCCGGCCGGGCGGACATGCGGCCGGAAACCATGCCGAGCACGCAGAAAAAGGTATAAACCAGGCAGAACGGCAAAAAGGAGCCGCCCTGATGCAGGAAGGAGGTAAACAGCAGGCTCAACAGGGCGCCCATGGTAAAGCCGATTCCCTGGGACATGCCGGAAAGCCTGATTGATTCGGAAGGGGTCCGGGCCCGTTCCACCATCAGCGCCATTCCACGGCTGAATACGGTTCCCGTCGCCAGGCCGAACAGAATAGCCATCCAGAGAGCCCAGTCCAGCGGGAGATACAGGATGCCCCAGCAGGAAAGGGCCGCCAATGCCATGGCCATCACGATGAGGAGCCCCCGGCCGCCCGTAGCCTTTTCCAGCACGTGCGCGGAAAGCGTGGCGGGCAGCTGGGCGAACATGGCCACGGAAAGGATGAACCCGGCATCCTCATAGCTCATGCCCCGCTGCCTCAGAAAGATGGGAATCCAAGTATAAAAGAAATAGGCCGCCCCAACGCGGCTCAAGTAAAAAACGGTAACCTGCCATGCTTTGCCGCTGCGCAGCAGGTTGTGACCGGAAGCCGCCGGATCACTTTGAAACACGCCGGCCGGGTGCCTGAGAAAATAAGCGCCCCATACCAGCATTCCCAGCAGAATGGGGATAATCCAGATCCCCAGGCCGAAACGCCAGCCTCCCAGCATGTTGGAAATGGGAACGGACAATCCTGAAGCCGCAGCGCTGCCCACGCCGATCATGGCGCTGTAAACCCCCATCATGGCGGAAGCATGGTCAGGAAACTGGTGCTTAATCAGTCCGGGAATGGCCGCCCCGGCAATTCCCATGCCCAGCCCCATCAAAACCATGCCGCCGTATAACCCCGCTACGCCGTCCCAGCTGCGCCAGAAAATTCCGGCCACCGCCAGAAGCTGGAACCAGAAAATGATTTTCCACGGCGTCATCCAGCGTGCCACGCGTGGAGAAATGGGAGCCGCCACCCCCAGCACAAAGACGGGCAACAGGGCGAACAGCCCTGAATTTTCCAGGGAAAGCCCCATATCCCTTTCAATCGTTCCCAGCAGCGGATCGGGAGAATCAAACCCGGTACGCAGATTGAAGCACACGATTAAAAAGGCGACAAACAGCAGCATCTTTCCCCTGATGCCTCCGGAAATCCCTGCCTTATCCATCCCATGTTATACATCCTTGCCCCCGCCCCTGTTCAAAAGTAACAGCCTTCCGGCTGTCAGCGGTCCGGAAACACGGCATGGCGGAAAGACCATCAGGGGAAACAATCTCCCTGCGGTTTTCCATCCCCCCTGCCATGAAAAAGCGCCGCCGTCCCGGAGAACGGCGGCGCCCGAACACGCTAACCT
>ENA-OYAO01000739-OYAO01000739.1-human-gut-metagenome-genome-assembly--contig:-NODE-739-length-12616-cov-4.047210_pt1 | contig 12616 bp, 9 predicted proteins | sample MGYA00243429_ERZ652822 | MGnify/ENA primary metagenome ERZ652822 (study PRJEB26926, sample SAMN06164533) | human gut metagenome | biome: ENVO:00009003; feature: ENVO:2100002; material: ENVO:00002003... | reverse complement strand
AGATCTACACTTATGCGATCGTCGGCAGCGTCAGATGTGTATAAGAGACAGGTTATGCTCATAAAGAAAAAAGAAATAGCGTTATTACTAATTTTTCTCTCTTTGGTAGTAACTAACCTTTTTGCCGAAAACTATTATTTTAAGCGATATGACAAAGAGAACGGGCTTTCTTAGCAAACTGTTTTCTGTGCAGTTCAAGATCGTAGAGGTTTCCTGTGGTTTGGTACGAAAGTTGGTCTGAATCGGTTCGATGGTACAAAGTTTAAGAACTATGTGGCCGATCCGGAACAGCCCAATTCTCTTCCCAACAATACAGTTCTTGCTTTGGCGGAAGCACCGGATGGTTCTCTTTGGTTAGGAACTTCAGATGGTTTATGTACTTACAATCCGGAGAAGGATACTTTTACTCCGTTTGTCAGTGCTGACCTGACAATTGAAGGTTTAATAGATAATTTAGTTTTTGACAAGCAGGGAAACCTTTGGGTTATAAATTCCAAGGGCATATATTGCTTGGATGTAAAAAATGGAAATCATAAGTTTTTTGCTGCATCTGATTTCTTTGTGCCTACAGGGATAACAGTGACTCAGTCCGGTAGTGTGTGGGTATTAGGTCTGGATGGTAATATCTATTTGTTTAACCCTCAACGCATGGAGTTTTCGTCTTATCCTATATTGACAAAAGAAGAGAAAACAAAACATATTCTACTTTATCGGATTCTGGAATGTAGTAATGGAGACTTGGTTGTGACTACAGATCGTATTGGGGCCAGGCGTTTTTCCCCTAACAATGGTGAAGTTAAAGTCTTGTTTAGCAATGATTCTCAGAATAATCCTATTTATATCCATACGGCTATTCAACGGAATAAAGATGAATTCTGGTTTGGTACAGAGTCAGGCATTCATATCTATCAATTGGACTTGGGATTTATTGATCATTTACAGAAGTCGTATAATGATGCTTATTCGCTTTCTGATAATGCTGTTCATATGTTGTTGAAAGACCGTGAAGAAGGTATTTGGGTAGGGACTTTTTTTGGTGGTGTGAATTACTTGTCGAGTAATAATACATTGTTTGATAAGTATCTGCCGAAAGATGAAAAAGGAAGTATAAAGGCAAATGTTATTCGTGAAATTCATCCGGATGTGGAAGGAAATTTATGGGTAGGAACTGAAGATGGAGGGTTATGCTATTTTGATACCAAGACAAAAGTATTCAGGGCATTGACTAATCTGAAATGGGACGGACGTCCCATATCCAAAAATATACAATGCTTGCTGGTTGATAAAAATATGATATGGATTGGAACTTTTGATAGTGGTATCTACCTGTTTGATTTGAAGTCGCAAAATATAATCAATCATTTCTGTAGTGAGAATACTGGTTCCGGATTATTGGTTAATGGGATCGTTTGTTTCAGGAAGACTTCTTTTAATGAAATATTGGTTGGTACAATGGGAGGGTTATACCGCTATGTAGAGTCAAAGAATAGATTTGAAATTGTTCCGCAACTGGATTGGGGACTTGTACATTCCATTTATGAGGATTTAGATCATACTTTATGGGTTGTTACAATGGGGAGAGGATTGTTTACATTCAAATATAATGGGATACATGAGAAGATAACAGTTAAGACAATGCCATTCATAAGTAACTATATCACTACTATCTTCGAAGATTCCCGGAAGCGTTTATGGATTGGTACTGAAGGAAACGGGCTTTTTCTTTATGACAGGACAGATGGGACATTTACTCAGACTTTATCTAAACTGGATTATTCCGGACAAATTATTTATCAGATTATAGAGGATGCCACAGGTATGTTATGGGTAACTACTTCGAATGGCTTATTGCATTATGATCCTGAGCAGAAAGCTTTAAGCAGGTTTACAACGTTGAATGGATTGCCGATAGATCAATTTAATTATAATTCCGGCTATCAGGATCGAATAGGCAATATTTATTTTGGCTCATTGAAAGGAATGATAGCTTTCTCGCCTGAGAATTTTATAAAGGCATCAGAACCATTAAAAGTATTCTTTACAGGTTTTCAGTTATTTAATAAAGAAATAGAGACCTATCAACCGGATTCTCCTTTGAAACAATCGATTCTTTTTACAGATAAAATAACATTGCGTTATGATCAGTCTACTTTTAGTATTGATTTTGCTATACCTACTTATTCTATTTCTCAGGATGTATGGTATAGATATAAGCTTGAAGGGTTAGATCATGAATGGATTGTTAGTCAAGGACCTAAGAAATTGTATTATACAAAGTTACCACCGGGGAAATACACCCTTCGTGTACAAGCTTCAAGAGAAAGCGGAACATGGATTGGCGAAGCTTCTTCATTGGCTATCATTGTAAAACCTCCATTCTGGAGTATGCCGTTTGCGTATTTCTTGTATGTTCTTATTATCTTTACTACATTTACTTGGTTTTTCATCAGATACAGAAGAAAACTCAAAGAGAAGGAACGACATCAGATAGAAATGTTACAGAACGAGAAGTATAAGGAAATTCTTCAGGCTAAGATTAGTTTCTTTACAAATATTACTCATGAAATAAGAACCCCTTTGACATTGATAATGGGGTCACTGAACCGTATAATAAAGTCGGGAGAAAAGAAACTTGCTGAGAATGAAAATATAGCTGTTATGAGTAAGAATACTCAGCGTTTGCTCGATCTGGTAAATCAGCTACTTGATTTCAGAAAGATAGAATCTTCTACCTTCTTGATGAGTTTTGTAAAACTGGATATCAAACAACTACTTGAAGAGACTTATAGCCGTTTTACTCCGATAGCTCAAACCAGATGCATTGATTTTCATTTTTCCATGCCTGATGAGGGATGTGAAATAATAGCTGATAAAGAGGCTTTGATAAAGATATTAAGTAATATGTTGAACAATGCGATTAAATTCTGTGACCATATTGTTGAGGTATCTTTAGTGAGTATACAGAAAGAAGACAATTCTATTGTTCGGATTAGGGTGAACAATGATGGAGAAAGAATCCCTAAAGATGTGACAACAGACATCTTTAAACCTTTTTTCCAGTATTTCGGAGAAGATGCAAGAGTACCGGCAAAAGGTTCCGGATTAGGGTTGCCTTTAGCTAAATCACTGGCCGAGATGCATAATGGCGCTTTTTATCTTGATAATTCCATTACTGAAATGAATTCCTTTGTGCTTGATTTACCCTTGGAACAGCATGATGTTGCAGAGCCGGGACATTCTCCTTTTTATAAGGAAACCTCTTCTGTAGAAGGAAATAAAGACTATATGCATAAGAGTATGTATAATGTACTGGTGGTTGATGATGAAGTGGAATTGCGTCAGTTTGTTTGTGAAGAACTAACCCCACAATATAATGTGTTGGTTGCCGATAATGGGAAACAAGCATTGGAAATATTGGAAAGTCATGTAGTATCGCTGATTATTAGTGATTTGATGATGCCGGTGATGGATGGAATTGAATTGTGTAAGTCTGTCAAAACAAATATAAAATATTGTCATATTCCTATTATTGTATTAACAGCAAAAGTTTCTTTACAGGCCCATATTGATGTATTGGAATCGAAAGCTGATGCTTATATAGAGAAGCCGTTCTCTACAGAGCATTTACTGGCTCAGGTTTCAAATCTTTTAGCTAACAGAGAGCTTATCCGTTCTACATTTGTCCGCTCACCTCATGCACATCTCATAAGTGTTGCGTCTAACAGTATAGATGAGAAATTTATTGGAAAGCTGAATGATTATGTGATGAATAATTTGTCTGATTCCTGTTTGTCAGTTGAAAGCCTGGCTGAATATATGAATATGAGCGTATCGACACTTTATAGAAAAGTGAAAGCTATCACTTCTTTGGCGCCTAATGACTTTATCCGTTTATGCCGATTAAAGAAGGCTGCCGAAATGTTGGCTAAAGGTGATCTTCGGATCAATGAAGTTGCTGAGAGTTTAGGATTTTCTACCACTTCATATTTTACCTCATGTTTCATGAAGCAGTTTGGAATTACTCCGAGTGAGTTTATTAAGTTGAACAAGAATAAATGAAATATCCCCATGTTCCAGACATGGGGATATAATCCTTTCTGCTGTTAATCAGTTTGCTCAGTGGAAGTAATCTGCCTTCCGTTCACCTCTACGTTTTCGAGCGTTAAGTTCACTACATTGTCCATCTGTATGGCTTTCGGTGCCTGTTTTACCTTTATGTTCCGCAGGGTGATATTATAAAGTTTAGCTTCCGGTAATCCGTTTGCCATGAGTGCTACGCTGTCCACACGGTTGCAAGTTACATCTTCTATGCAGATATTGCGGAAGAGTGTCGGATGATTTCCACCGCGGTATCCGTGGTAGTTCGTACGGAAATTAATCACTCCCCACAGGCAGACGTCCGCTTCTATCCGGCGCATGTTCAGATTTTCAAAGTAACCGCCACGGTCCAGATTTGATTTGAAGTAAATACCGTTGCGGCAACTATCTATATTGCAATCCTCGATAAAGATGTTCCGCACGCCACCGGACATTTCACTACCGATGGTAATGGCCCACCGGGCGAAGTGGCAGTTACGGATAATCACATTCTCCGTGGCTTGGCCGATGCGCCAGCCGTCCTGGTCGCGTCCTGATTTTATGGCGATACCATCATCTCCCACATTGAAGTCCATGTTCTCAATCAGTACGTTCGTGCTTGATTCCGGATCACAACCATCGTTGTTGTAGTTGTTACTGTCTATATATACATTGCGTACGGTGACATTGTCGCAGAATACAGGATGGATAATCCAGAACGGAGAATCGTAGATCTGTACATCTTCTACAAGTACATTCTTGCAGCCGTAGAATTGTATCATGCATGGGCGCAGGTAATATCCCTCTCCGAATACGCGTTCGTATACCGGGATGGAATCGATACCCATCTGGCGCAAGCGATCCAGGGCGGGACCTTGCAGGGCGTGCCAACCATTGAAAGTTACAGCTCCGTTGCCGTCAATCGTGCCTTTGCCGGTCAGGGCGACATTGGTGCACTGGTAGGCATAGATGAAAGGGGAGTAGTTGAAACATTCCGTTCCTTCCCATTTGGTCAATACCATGGGGAGATAGTCAGAGGCCACGGTCGAGAATTCCAGACGTGCGCCATCTGCAACGTGCAGGTTTACGTTACTTTTCAGCAGGATGGTGCCTTTGCTGAAATAGTTTCCGGCAGGGATGAGAACGGTGCCGCCACCATTTGTATTACATTGATTGATGGCTTCCAATATGGCAGGTCGGCTGTCAAAACTCGTATCGCTTTTTGCCCCGTAGGCAGTTACGTCATATATACTGTCCGGAAAAGTAGGCGGAACAATGTTTTTCAGGATTTCGGGGACTTTTGCCCATTCACCGGATTCTTTGCGGGTGGTTGCAGTACCGCTACATGCTGCCCACAGAATGGGAAGCAGACAGGATAAAAAAGCTAATTTCTTCATGGTGTTCAATCTAAATATGGTATTCAATCTAAATAATGCATGTGGCAAAAATACCTGTTTCCAGTCGAAGTATATAGGCAGAATTGATTTTTGGATTGGAGATTTTGATATTATCGTTGCTTCATGAAGCAAATAATGATAAATTCATTAGTTTTGCCGAAAGAAAAAATGAAAGATATGGATAAGATAAGAACCGGATTGGCTGCCTTTGGAATGTCGGGACAAGTGTTTCATGCTCCTTTTATTTCCACAAATCCTCATTTTGAGTTGACTGCTGTCACTGAGCGTAGTAAAGAATTGTCACGGGCGAAGTATCCGCAATCCCGTATTGTGCGTAGTTTTGATGAGTTGATAGGAATGGAAGAACTGGAGTTAGTGGTAGTGAACACCCCTGACAGTTCCCATTACGAATATGCCCGTCGTGCTCTCGAAGCCGGAAAACATGTTATCGTTGAAAAACCTTTCACCACTACTGTAGAGGAAGGTGAAGAACTCGTAGCTCTTGCTGCGGAAAAAGAACTGACCTTAAGTGTTTACCAGAACCGTCGTTGGGATTGTGATTTCCTGACCGTGAAAGAAATATTGGCTCAGGGATTGTTAGGCCGTCTGGTCGAATTTGAATCAACCTTTCCCCGTTACCGGAATTTCATCAAGCCGAACACCTGGAAAGAAACCGGCGAGAATGGTGGTGGCCTGACTTATAATCTGGGTGCCCATGTCATCGACCAGGCTGTTCAACTATTTGGCATGCCCGAAGCTGTATTTGCTGATATTGCAACTTTACGTACCGGTGGTAAAGTAGATGATTATTTTATCATCCATCTGATGAAACCTGCCCGGATGCCGGAAGTGAAAATCACCCTGAAAGCCAGCTATCTGATGTGTGAGAATGAGCCTCGCTTTGTTCTTCATGGAACGGAAGGCTCTTATGTGAAGTATGGTCTTGATCCTCAAGAGGCGGATCTGACTAAAGGTCTGTTGCCGGATGCCCCGCATTGGGGAGAAGAGGATGAATCCCAATGGGGAATACTCCATACGGAAAAAGATGGTAATGTGGTGCGGAAACCTTATCCGACCCTTCCCGGAAACTACGCTGCTTTCTATGAGAATATTTATCAGCATATCCGAAATGGCGAAGTGTTGCAAAGTGATGCGTGCGGAGTGCTTGGCGTTATCCGCCTGATTGAGGCGGCATGGGAGAGTAGTCGTACAGGGAATGTTAGAAAGTTGTAATTTGGTTTATGGATAAGAAAGCAATCGTCCTTTCCGTTGCCGGTTCCGACAGTTCCGGTGGTGCGGGTATACAGGCAGATATAAAAGCGATCTCGGCACTTGGAGGTTATGCAGCTACTGCCATCACAGCCATTACAGTGCAGAATACATTGGGTGTGCAAGCCGTTCATCCTGTTGCGGCAGAGCTGGTAGGCCAACAGATGCAGGCGGTGATGGAAGACTTGCAACCGGATGCCATTAAAATAGGTATGACCGGAAACGTAGAGATTATCTATGAAATAGTACGGATACTGCGTCGCTATTCTCCCCGGAAAGTGGTTTTCGATCCGGTGATGGTTTCTACCAGCGGGCATAGTCTGATGACGGATGAGGCATTGGAAGCCATTCGTACTAAGTTGATTCCGAAAGTAACTCTCGTAACTCCTAATCTGCACGAAACAGAAGTATTGTTGCAACAACCGGTTCAGACGATTGATGAAATGGAGGATGCCGCATGCCGGTTATTCGAAAAATATCACTGTGCTTTTCTTATTAAAGGAGGTCATCTGACCGGTCATGAAATGTGCGATGTACTTTATGACGGAAAAGAACTGAATATCTTTGGTGGCAGGCGTATTCATTCCGCCAACCTGCACGGTACGGGATGCACGCTTTCATCCGCCATTGCCACTTTTCTGGCGCAAGGATCATCCTTGTATGAAGCAGTGGAACAGGCCAAAGAATACATTTCCTGTGCTATTGAAGCCGGGAAGAATTTACGTATAGGGCAGGGGAATGGTCCTTTGTGGCATTTCCCGTTTCCGACGCATCCGGTAAATGAAGGATAGAAAAATGAAACTGATTATTATCACCTCTCCGGATTTTATTCCGGATGAAGCACGCATTGTCACTGAGTTATTCAAAGCCGGACTGGACTTGCTGCATGTACGCAAACCGGATGCGGATGTTCATGCGGTAGAAAATCTGCTGCAAGGTATTGCTCCGGAATATAGAACCCGGATTGTCATTCATGATTTCTTTTCTTTGAAAGATAAGTATCTTCTAGGCGGAATTCACTTGAATTCCCGTCATCCGGAGGTACCTGCAAATTATGAGGGAATACTGAGTCGTGCCTGCCATAGCTTGGAAGAAGTGGAAAGTACAGTCTCCCTGTTCAATTATGTGCTTATGAGCCCTGTTTACGATAGCATTTCCAAACAGGGATATCGCTCGGGATATTCAAAGGATGAGTTGAAACAAGCACAGGAAAGCGGAGTCATCCATGAAAAGGTAGTAGCCTTAGGCGGAATAAGTGAGGTGAACCTTGTGGAAATAAAGTCTCTTGGCTTTGGCGGTGCAGCTTTATTAGGAGATATCTGGAACCGTTACCATACGTGGAAAGATGCCGAAGAGTTGCTTGCTCATTTCAGGAGGCTGAAAAAGATTGCAGGATAAGTCTATACAAGAGTATGCCGGAGATCACCACAGATTACACCGAATTCTAAGACCTACGCAAATAATTGAGTAGGTCTTAGAATTCGGTGTAATCTGTGGTGAAAAATTGCCCACCTTGATAAATAGTGGCTTCTGAGAAATTACTTCTTCAGTTTCGCAATAATTTCCTCAGCTACCTTTTTACCGGACATCAACATTCCTCCAAAGATCGGTCCCATACGCGGAGTGCCCGAAACGGCGGAAGCAGCCATACCGCAAACGTAAAGTCCCGGATAGATTTCCTTCGTACCGTTTACAACCTCTTCCTCTCCTGCAATTACATCCAGTGAACGTTCGCCAATTACACCACCGGTTTCGGTAGCCAGGCGACTGCCATTCTTGCGGGCTACGGTAGCGGCTATTTCGCTGTCATGGCCTGTTCCGTCTATTACTATCTTTGCAAGGATGTTTAGCGGGTCCACGTGCATACCTTCGCGTAATACGGGAGTCCAGTTTACCACTACTCCGCTTACCGTATTATTCTTGAAGATAACATCTTCTACGGAATAGCAGTTGAATACGGTGGCTCCGGCATGTACGGCATGATAAAGCAATGCAGAGGTACTCTCTACAGAGTCCATCACATATAAGCCGTCCTCATATTCCTCGTGGTTGATATTGAATTCCTTTACAATGTCAATCGCTTCTTCCTGAATCACAATCTGGTTGAACATCATGGCGCCGCCCCACATTCCGCCGCCGGGAGCAAGCTTACGGTCGAATTGCGCTACTTTCAACCCGGCCTTTGCCAGATAATAAGCGGCTACTATGCCCGACGGACCACCACCTACAATGGCGACGTCCAGATCAAGATTTCTCTCTAATTTCTCAAAATAGGTACTGATGATACCTTTGGATACTTTTGTTTCAATCATTTTCTTATAAGTTTAAAAAGTAATATGTTGCAAGCTACGAGCTACAAGTGGTTTGCTGTTTCATAGCGCAGCCACTTGTAGCTTGTAGCTCGTAGCTCATTCATTGCAATCCTTCAACTGCTGGCTGATGCGCATGGCACAGAAGTTGGGCCCGCACATGGTGCAATACTTCCCGTTCAGGTGGTTGGCTTCCTTGTAATATTGTAAGGCGCGTTCCGGATCGAGACTCAGATTGAACTGGTCTTTCCAGCGGAATTCATAGCGGGCTTTGCTTAAGGCATCGTCACGTACTTCGGCACCCGGATGGCCTTTGGCAAGGTCAGCGGCGTGTGCGGCAATTTTGTAAGTTACCACTCCTACGCGTACATCTTCTTTCTGCGGTAATGCAAGATGTTCTTTGGGTGTCACATAGCAAAGCATCGCTGTTCCGTACCAACCGATTTGTGCTGCGCCAATGGCACTTGTGATGTGATCATATCCCGGTGCAATATCTGTAACCAGCGGACCGAGAGTATAGAACGGTGCTCCGTGGCATTTCTCAATCTGCCGGTCCATATTTTCCCTAATCTTATGCATGGGTACGTGTCCCGGACCTTCGATGAATGCCTGTACATTTTTTGCCCAGGCGCGTTCTACCAGTTCTCCCATCGTATCCAGTTCCGCAAACTGTGCCCGGTCGTTCGCATCACGGATAGCTCCCGGACGCAAACCGTCACCTAATGAAAGTGCCACATCATATTGTGCGCATATATCGCATATATCATCGAAATGCTCATACAGGAAACTCTCTTTCTGATGGATTTTACACCATTGGGAGATAATGCTTCCTCCCCGGCTCACCATTCCGCAAAGGCGGTCATTGGCATAGTGAATATTCTTCAGTCGGATGCCACAGTGGATTGTAAAATAATCCACTCCTTGTTCGCACTGTTCGATCAGGGTATCCTTAAATAGCTCCCAGGTAAGGTTTTCCGCCTTTCCGTGTACTTTCTCCATTGCCTGATACATGGGAACCGTACCTACCGGAACAGGACAATTCCGGATAATCCATTCCCGTGTCTCGTGAATATTCTCTCCTGTAGATAAGTCCATCAGCGTATCTCCACCCCATTTGCAACTCCAGACGGCCTTTTCCACTTCTTCTTCAATCGTGGAAGAGGTAGCTGAATTTCCGATATTCGTATTAATCTTTACGAGGAACTTTGAACCGATAATCATAGGTTCTGCTTCGGGATGGTTGATGTTGGCGGGTAAGGCGGCACGTCCTGCCGCAATTTCATCACGCACAAACTCCGGTGTGATGTAGGTTTCTATGCCCAACTCTTGACAGTTCATATTCTCACGGATGGCTACATATTCCATTTCCGGTGTTATGATACCCTGTTTGGCATAGTACATCTGCGTAATCTGCTTGCCTGCTTTGGCGCGATAGGGCAAAGTGATATGATCAAAACGCAGAGAGTCAAGACTTTTGTCTGCCAGACGCATCTTTCCATATTCGGAGCTGATTTCCGTCAACCGTTCTACATCCCGTTCCTGTATCCACGGTTCGCGGAGGCGTGGCAAACCTTTCTTTAAATCTACCTTCTGTTCCGGATCACTGTATGCGCCGCTTGTATCATATATGTAGACGGGCGCATTCTCCGTCATAACTTTTTTCCCGTTTTCCACTACTACGGTAGGGGTAAGGTTCACTTTTCGCATCCCAACTTTCAGATAAGGATGGAGTTGCCCCTGCATATAGACTTTCTCGGATTCGGGATAAGTAATTTTTGTTTTATCTTCCATGGTTCACTAATTGATTGCTATTGGGTCAGTCGTATAATTGTTTCCATTTCACGTACCGGATTCTCAGCTTTTAGAATACCGCCGCTCAATGCTATTCCGCTCAGTCCTGATGCTTTCAGGGATGGGATGTCCTCACGTGTGATTCCACCGATGGCAACGACAGGAATTGTTATTCCTTCTTCGTGCATTTGCGTCAGGATGGAATGATAACCGTCCAGTCCCAGAATGGGTGATAACTTTTGTTTGGTAGTTGTGAAGCGGAAAGGGCCGCAACCGATGTAGTCGGCGCCATCAGCGGCATGTTGCCGGATGTCCTCGAACGTGTTGGCTGTTCCGCCAATAATGAAATCTTTGCCCAGCCTTTCCCTTGCTTCTTTTATCGGCATATCCAGTTTTCCTAAGTGGACACCGTCCGCGCCAATCTGTTTCACCAGTTCCACGTGGTCATCAATGATGAACGTGGCTCCGTATTGGCGGCAGAGTTCCTGCACTTGCATGGCTGTGGCTTTCAGTTCTTCTGAAGAAGCATCCTTCATCCGAAGCTGAACCCAGCGGCATCCCCCTTCAAGGGCTATGCATGCGGAGTCCGAATAAGAAATGGATGCCGTAAAATGCGTAATGAATTGTACGTCAAACATTCAAACTCTGAATTTAGAAATTATACTTACAGAAAGGGATAGTAGTATAAACGAATAGTAGAATATAGAAAGAAAATTCCCTTCGACGGTACTAACCGTATCAGGTTCATTGGGTATAATCTCAGCTATTTTTATAGCACCCCCTTTTCTGCCGGCAAAGAAAGGACGAATGTTTTTAATAGGAATAATACCGCTCTATCTTTTAAGTTTATTTAAACTTGACATAATTGAGGCGGGTGTATTGTTTGTTTCCCGAAGTAAAGGTACAAGAGATGCGTGCCGAAGCAATATATACCGATTCTCCGGGCTTGAAAGCGTGCTCTGTAGCAGGTACCTGGCAAGATTCCCGGCTTGCCGTACGCGAGCTGGTTCTGAAAGTGACGAGATTGCCGATAGGGTCTTCCAAGGTAAGTATCTGCCGGACATAGAAATAAGGAGTCGTTCCTTTCACGGTGGTTTTGTAAGGATCGTCTTCCAGCCGGACACGGAGCACTTTCAGTGTCAGTTCTTTCACTTTATCCCCTTCTTTTCCCAGAAAACGGCTGGTAGAATATTTCTGATGTGCCTGCCGCTTCTGAATATCCAGATGGACGGAATGATATACTTGTGCTATCTGTACGAAGCGTTCCTGTTTTGGTATACGTGGAGTAAATTTATAAGCAATCCAACTCACATATGCCGGATCGATACGGAAGATTTCGTGCAGGAAATGTCCATGATACTTTCCGAAAGAGATAATGTCGTCTCCCTTACTCTGCATGCGTTTGACATTGTATTCTACTAGCAGAATGCAACGTGGAGAATAATAACATAGGCTGCTTGCCGCTCGCAGACTTTCATGGATGTCTGTAGAGAGGTCCTGGACGTAAAAGATGGACTGGCGTTCGGGAAGAGGGGAATACACCCATAAGGAGTAACGGGGAGACTCCGGACGGGGCAGTACAACCAGATAAGCACCTGCCTCTTTGTAAGAGGTTCTTCCCTGATTGTATTCGTTTAGTTTCTTGTACAACAGTTCTTGTTCAGCTTCTGATATACCAGGAAGAATCGGATTTGCCATAAGCTCTGAGTTATTTACTCAAATATATGATTTTTCGGGCAAATAATCAAGTTTTGTATGGAAAAGTATAGAAAG
>ENA-OYAO01000712-OYAO01000712.1-human-gut-metagenome-genome-assembly--contig:-NODE-712-length-12903-cov-4.722369_pt1 | contig 12903 bp, 10 predicted proteins | sample MGYA00243429_ERZ652822 | MGnify/ENA primary metagenome ERZ652822 (study PRJEB26926, sample SAMN06164533) | human gut metagenome | biome: ENVO:00009003; feature: ENVO:2100002; material: ENVO:00002003... | reverse complement strand
GCCGGGGGAAGATGTCACGCAAGTGACAAAAAGGGGAGCAGTGGCATTGCCGCAGGCAATGACGGAAGGAGTTTCCTCCTGTTTCGCTTATTATTTTAAGTATATCCCGCCCTGCATTTTCTGTCAACAAAAGCAGCGGAAAAAGAAAAAAGCGATGGAAAACTTCCATCGCTTTGCTGGCGCCTCTTGCCTGACTCGAACAGGCGACACCCTGATTAACAGTCAGGTGCTCTAACCGACTGAGCTAAAGAGGCATCTATATAAAACGGCACATGACCGTTTTACTACTATAAAATGGTGACCCGTACCGGAATCGAACCGATGTTAAAGGCGTGAGAGGCCTCTGTCTTAACCGCTTGACCAACGGGCCATACGTCCATTTTGCATCGGGCGTTCGCTCCCGACTCGACTATTTTAGCATAGCGCAGCCGCTTTGTCAACACAAAATTTCATTTTTTTAAAAAATCGCCCGCACCCGGGCCGCGCCGGTGTGGAACAGGCCCAGCGCCAGCCCCAGATATACGCCGATCACCGTATCGTTCTGGTCAAATTCCATCTGCTGGCGCTGCGGCAGACCGGCCAGTGTGCCCCTGTATACGCACCGCAGCTCTTCCAGCCGGGTGTAGTCGTTCGGGTGCATCAGGGTGCTGTGCTTGGGCAGCTCCATGGCACCGCTCTTTTCCAGCACCTCGCTGACGAACTGGGAGCAGAAATAGTGCCGGCGGCGCTTCCAGCGGATATGCATCCCGCAGAGCGCAAGACCGATAACGTTGAACTGGTAAAGGCTGCCGTGGGCCATCATGTGCTCGGCACGGCGGCGGGCACGGATGTAGGCTTCATCGCTCACATCCAGCGCATACAGTGCACAGGGCACGTTCTCCCGCAGACGGAACACACCCCGGTTCAGGTATTCCCTGCTGGGCCCTGCCGGGAACATGGTATAGCCGTTTTTGCGGGTAGAGCTGTACAGGCAGCTCAGGTCTTCGTCAAAAGCCAGCGAAGCGTGGGTATAATTTGCACCGGTAGCAGCGTAAACAAGGTTTGAAAGCAGGGTACCCGACCGGGTGAGCAGGATGTAGATGGTCTTCATGATCTTTTTCCTTTTTATATGTAGCACGCAGAAAGCGCAGGGCTGTCCTTTTGTCAGATACAGTATACCACAGGCAAAGCTTCTTTGCCATAAAAATCGTCAAAATCTCGTAAATTTTGCACAAATCGGGCTGTGGATCCTGTTCCGCTCTTCCCCGCCGCTCCGTTTTGCGGGAAGGGCCGTTTTTGTGCACGGTTTTTCATGCATCCCGCCATGCATCCCGGATCGTCAAAATTTTATCAAAAAATTGTTTTCCCGCTGTTCCACCTTATTTTTTCAGGTCTCGCCCCCTGCTTTTGTTTCCTGAAATTGTTTCAGGCAGTTAAATTTCTTAATGAAATTTGTTTCTTTTCTGCAAATAGTACGGTTTATTTATTGATTTTGCAAGGCTTTTATGTATAATGGTAAACAGGAGAATTTGCATTTACAAACTGCAAGCCTTCTGCGCAGCGCCCGGCCCGCCGGGAAACGCTGTGCCCTATACAGGACGTATGGATCAAACGAAAGTAGAGGTATAGCGAATATGGCAAAGTTGGATCTTACCAAGTATGGCATTACCGGCACGACTGAGATCGTGTACAACCCCTCCTACGAGCAGCTGTTCGAGGAAGAGACCAAGCCCGGTCTGGAAGGCTACGAAAAGGGCCAGGTCAGCGAGCTGGGTGCTGTGAACGTTATGACCGGCATCTACACCGGCCGTTCTCCCAAGGACAAGTTCATCGTTATGGACGAGAACTCCAAGGACACCGTGTGGTGGACTTCCGACGAGTACAAGAACGACAACCACCCCGCTTCTCAGGAAGCATGGGCTGCTGTGAAGGCCATCGCTCAGAAGGAGCTGTCCAACAAGCGCCTGTACGTGGTGGATGCATTCTGCGGTGCCAACAAGGATACCCGCATGGCCATCCGCTTTGTCATGGAAGTTGCATGGCAGGCACACTTCGTCACCAACATGTTCATCAAGCCCACCGCTGAGGAGCTGGAGAACTTTGAGCCCGATTTCGTTGTCTACAACGCATCCAAGGCCAAGGTTGAGAACTACAAGGAGCTGGGCCTGAACTCTGAGACTGCTGTTGTGTTCAACATCACCAGCAAGGAGCAGGTCATCGTGAACACCTGGTACGGCGGCGAGATGAAGAAGGGCATGTTCTCCATGATGAACTACTTCCTGCCGCTGAAGGGCATGGCTTCCATGCACTGCTCTGCCAACACCGACCTGAACGGCGAGAACACCGCTATCTTCTTCGGTCTGTCCGGCACCGGCAAGACCACCCTGTCCACCGATCCCAAGCGTCTGCTGATCGGCGATGACGAGCACGGCTGGGACGACAACGGCGTGTTCAACTTCGAGGGCGGCTGCTACGCAAAGGTCATCAACCTGGATAAGGACTCCGAGCCCGATATCTACAACGCCATCAAGCGCAACGCTCTGCTGGAGAACGTCACTCTGGATGCCGAGGGCCACATCGATTTCGCTGATAAGAGCGTTACCGAGAACACCCGTGTGTCCTACCCCATCAACCACATCAAGAACATCGTCCGCCCCATTTCTTCTGCACCCGCTGCAAAGAATGTCATCTTCCTGTCTGCTGACGCATTCGGCGTTCTGCCCCCGGTCTCCATCCTGAGCCCCGAGCAGACCCAGTACTACTTCCTGTCCGGCTTCACTGCAAAGCTGGCAGGCACCGAGCGCGGCATCACCGAGCCCACCCCCACCTTCTCCGCATGCTTCGGCCAGGCCTTCCTGGAGCTGCACCCCACCAAGTATGCTGAGGAGCTGGTCAAGAAGATGCAGAAGAGCGGCGCCAAGGCTTATCTGGTCAACACCGGCTGGAACGGCACCGGCAAGCGCATCTCCATCAAGGATACCCGCGGCATCATCGACGCCATCCTGAACGGCGACATCAACAATGTGCCCACCAAGAAGATCCCCTACTTCGACTTCGAGGTTCCCACCGTGCTGAACGGCGTGGACACCGGCATTCTGGATCCTCGCGACACCTATGCTGACGCTTCCCAGTGGGAAGAGAAGGCCAAGGATCTGGCAAGCCGCTTCATCAAGAACTTCAAGAAGTACGAGGGCAACGAGCACGGCAAGGCTCTGGTCTCTGCCGGCCCCCAGCTGTAAGCTGATCTTCGCCTGATACTGAAGCGATAAAAAAGGACGTGTTCCCGCAAGGGAGCACGTCCTTTTTGTTTTGTAAACCGGAAGGTAAAGGTTCCGTCGGTTGTGTTTTCCACATTTCTGTGTTATCCTGTGGAAAAGGATGTGAGCAGAATGGATGCAAAAGAATTTGGTGCATTCCTTGCACAAGTGCGCCGGGAGCGGAACATGACGCAGGCCGAACTGGCTCAGCAGCTTCACGTTACGGATAAAGCCGTCAGCCGCTGGGAACGCGGCATCGGGCTGCCAGACATCAACACGCTGGAGCCGCTGGCCGATGTGCTGGGCCTGACCCTCGCTGACCTGATGCACTGTCATGACTCCCGTCAAAAAGATGACACTCCTCCCGTTCCTTTGGAAGATTTTTTCACCATGCTGCGCCGCCAGCACACTGTAGACTGGCATTCTGTGCGTACTGCTCTTCTTGCATTAAGCATTGCACTTGCCCTGTGGGGAATTTTTGCCTGTCCAGGCAGATTAGCTGTGCACTGGCGGACTCTCAGCGATGGTTCGCTTCAGGCCGACGGCTGGATGTCCTCCCTGGTCATTTTTCCATTGTTTGCCGGATTTGAATTTCTATCTCTTGAGCTCTGGAACAATTTTGAGCAAACCGGTTATTACCGGCGCTGGGGTGAGGTGAATCTTTTTATCATTCATGCCATGTCTTTCGGCACGCCGCTTACCCGTCTGATGCGGCTCGTGCTGGATCTTCTGTTCTTTTTCTGTTTTGGATTTCTGCTTCCATGCTGCGAAGCATGGCTGATCCTTTTGAATTAAATGCAGTTTTCCTCTGCGACCTCATCCGTGAAAAAGCAAACCGGCAAAGCCCGCAGGCTTTGCCGGTTTGCACTATCTAAAAATATTTTTCCGCCGCTATGCCCAGAGCACGGCGGAGGGCATTCCCAATCGTTTTTACTTGGCAGCGTCGAACTCTGCCTCGATCTCTGCCGAGGGTGCCGGGGTGACAAGGCTCACCACAACACAGACCACCAGAGACATCAGGAAGGCAGGCAGCAGCTCGTAGATGCCAAACACGCCGCCCAGCGGGCTGATGATGTACTTCCATACAAAGACCATCAGGCCGCCGGAGAGCATACCGGCCAGTGCGCCCTGCCAGTTGCAGCGCTTCCAGAACAGGGAGCACAGCACCACTGCGCCAAAGGAGCCGCCAAAGCCGGCCCATGCAAAGCTGACGATGCCGAACACGCTGGAGTTGGGGTCGCGGGCCAGCACCACGCCCACCACGCTGATGCAGATGATGGTCAGGCGGGCAGCGAACAGGCTCTGCTTCTCGGTCAGTTTCATGTGGCCGAACTCCTGCAGGATGTTCTGGGATACGCTGGAGGCCGCTGCCAGCATCTGGCTGTCGGCGGTGGACATGGTAGCGGCAAGGATGCCGGCAAGGATCAGACCTGCCAGAATGGCTGCCAGCACGCCGTGCTGAGCGATCAGGCTGGCCACGCGCACGATCAGGGTCTCGCTGGAGGAACCGCTCAGGAACTCCAGCGCGCCCGCCTTGGTCATGCCAAGACCCACCATGCCGATGACGATGGAAGCGGTCATGGCAATGACCACCCACACGCTTGCAATGCGGCGGCTGAGCACCAGCTTCTTTTCGTCCTCAATGGCCATGAAGCGCAGCAGGATGTGGGGCATGCCGAAGTAGCCCAGACCCCATGCCAGCGTGGACGCGATGTCCAGCAGACTGTAGGAGGTGGCGGTGTTGTCTGCCGCATTGTGGCTTGCAGCCATGGTCAGGTAGCCGGGCAGGCTGCGGGCGTTGTCCAGAACCACGTCCCAGCCGCCTGCCACATTGACGCCATACACCAGCACCGCGATCAGCGCCATGCTCATGACAACGGACTGGATCAGGTCGGTGGTAGACACAGCGCGGAAGCCGCCCATGATGGTGTAGCCCACGATGACCACAGCGGACAGGACCATGGCCGCCATGTAATCCACGCCAAACAGGCTGTTGAACAGCTTGCCGCAGGCGGCAAAGCCGGAAGCGGTGTACGGGATGAAGAACACGATGATGATGACCGCACCCAGCGCGTTGAGCAGGTTGCGCTGGTCATGGAACCGCAGGGAAAGGAACTGCGGCACCGTGATGGCATCCAGATTGGCCGAGTAGCGGCGCAGGCGGCGGGCCACGATGAGCCAGTTGAGCCATGTGCCCACAGCAAGGCCGATGGCCGTCCAGCCCGGCGACGCGATGCCGGTGAGATATGCAAGGCCCGGCATACCCATCAGCAGCCAGCTGGACATATCGCTGGCTTCGGCGCTCATAGCCGTGACCAGCGGGCCCATCGTGCGGCCGCCGAGGTAGAAATCGCTGCTGTCCTCGTTGGACTTGCTGTAGACAAAGCCAACCAGCAGCATTCCCACCAGATAGATCACAATGGTGGCAATGATGCAGATATTGATCATTTGATTACCCCTCTCTTTCTTCCCCTCAACGGGAACATATCTTAAATATTACCACAAAAACCTGCATTCCTGCAAGCTTTTCGGGCAATTCAAGGGCACAAACTGCTGTTTTTCCGGGTTTTGAACAGAAAAAGCAGCATTTCTGGTGCAAAATCCATCAGAAACACTGCCGTCGTAAATTGATATCCGCAGCCCGGCGTAAAGCCGTATCCGTATTGAACCAAAAAAGCACCCCCTGCCATGGCCTTGTAAGGGTCAGCAGCGGGTGCTCTTTCTGGTTTATGTCCGTACAAAGAAATCCGGGAACCGTTCCAATATCTTCTGGAAATTCTCGCGGTACATGCCAAGGTGATGCTCAAACAGGGCTTCTACGTCCACGTCCAGCGGCAGGCCGTCCCGCAGGTAGCCAAAGATCTGCTCGTGCTCTTTCTGCACCGAGGCAATATTTCCCCGGCAAAGGGCCGAGTCCAGATACCGCACACGGTCCATATGGGACGTAACGTTGTGCATGGCCTCCCAGATGCGGTCGTAGCCGGAATCGTGGTACAAAAGCCTGTGGAAGTCGTTATCCAGCGAGATGAAGAAGTCATCTGCTGCATCCTGATCCAGATAAAGGTCTTCGTTCTGCCGGTTCAGCAGTTCCTGAAATTCGTTCAGCTGTTCCCTTGTCAGCTTTCCGGCCAGCCCGCGCAGCAGCGCCGGTTCCAGAATGCGGCGCATGGCAAAGCCTTCGTTCAGGTATGGAACGCTGATCTTGGACACAATGCTGCCGCGCTGCGGCAGAACATCCACAAGCCACTCGCTTTTCAGCATCATCAGCGCTTCGTGTACCGGTGTGCGGCTCATGGCCAGCTGTTCGCACAGTTCGGCCTCGCTCAGCTGACAGCCCGGCTGCAGCTGCAAGGTCATAATATTTTTGCGCAGCATACGGTAGGCGTAAGCCCGGTTATTTTCGTCCATTCTGCGCACGTCAAGCAGCAGCGGCAATGCGCTGGCCTTTTCTTCTCTCATAGCAGTTCCCTTTTTTGCTTGCCGTAATTTTACCGCAGGGCGCACCGCCCCGCAGACATCTGAAATCATTCTCATTATAAAGCATCCCGCGGCACATGTCAAAAAGAAAAAGCACCAAGCATTGCTGCTTCGTGCTTTTTTGTGGTGCGCCTCGCGCACTCCTATCCGAACGGTGCGCCGCTGGTGGCCATTACCGGCCAAGTGGGCACCGACCGGCTGCACATCCCGGTGGTGAATACCATGATGGCAAAGGGCATCATCCCCATGGATGACAAGTACAGCCTGTGGACCATCGGCATCCCCCAGAAGGACTATGTGAACCAGCTGTTCGACCGGGCCGATCCATATTCTGTACTTTTTTATTTGTTCTTTGTCATTTTTATTTTTGAACAAGTATTACTTCTGCCGCTATTCTGCAATAAACTTTCCAAAATCAAGTCCAGAACACTATACTGTTACGCCCAGTTCATCCGGCCGTAGCGGGTGGTCAGCTGGCAGATCTCCTTTTGGAGCTTCTTTGTCAGCTGGGTCTTTTTCAGCCGCCAGCGCCAGTTCTGGCCCACGGTGGAGGGCTGATTGATGCGGGCAGAATTGTCCAGCCCCAGCCAGTCCTGCATGGGAACGATGCAGGTCGCCGCTGCGCTGCGCAGGATCAGTGCGATCATGCTTTTATAGAGCTGCTCCTCCGGGGTGGCGTAGTCGTACAGATAGTCCCGCACCATGGCGCGCTCGGCATCGGTGACGGTCTGGTACCACGACACCAGCGTCTCGTTGTCGTGGGTGCCGGTATAGGCCACGCTGTTCACCGGGTAGTTGTGGGGCAGATAGTCGCTGGCACTGCCGGTGTCGCGGGAGTCAAAGGCAAATTCCAGCACCTTCATGCCGGGGAAGCCGCTGTCCCGCACCAGCTGACGGACCGTCTCGCTCATATAACCAAGGTCCTCTGCAATGGTCTCCCGCTTGCCCAGTGCCTGCTCCACGGCACGGAACAGCTCGATGCCGGGGCCTTTCTCCCAGTGGCCCTCTGCCGCAGTCTCGCTGCCGTAGGGGATGGAGAAATACTCATCGAAGCCGCGGAAGTGGTCGATGCGCACCACATCGTACAGCTCAAAGCAGTACCACAGCCGGGTGATCCACCACTGATAGCCGGTTTCGCGGTGGGCCTCCCAGCGGTAGAGCGGGTTGCCCCACAGCTGACCGGTGGGCGAAAAGCCATCCGGGGGAACGCCCGCCACCGCCGTGGGCAGATTTTTCTGATCCAGCTGGAACAGCCCCGGGTTTGCCCATGCGTCTGCCGAATCCAGCGCCACATAGATGGGGATGTCGCCGATGATCTGGATGCCCTTGCTGTTGGCATAGGCTTTCAGCCTGCGCCACTGCTCGTCGAACTTGAACTGGAGATACTTGTGGTACTCCACCTCAAAATACAGCTCCCGGCGGTAGTAGTCCATGGCAGGCTGCCAGCGCAGACGGATGTCCTCGGCCCACTCGATCCACGGCTTGCCCCCAAAGCGGTCCTTCACCGCCATGAACAGGGCAAAATCATCCAGCCACCACTTGTTTTTCTCACAGAACGCCGTAAATGCTTCGTTGTGGCCGATGTCGCTGCGGGAGTACGCCAGCCGCAGCAGACGGCCGCGCTCAGTATACAGGCGGCTGTAGTTGATGTCGTCTGCCTTGCGGCCGAAGTTTGCCTTTTTGCACTCGTCGGCAGTCAGCACCCCTTCCTCCACCAGTGCATCCAGACTGATGAAATACGGATTGCCCGCAAAGGCGGAAAAGCTCTGATACGGGCTGTCGCCGTAGCTGGTAACACCCAGCGGCAGGATCTGCCAGTAGGTCTGCCCGGCTTCCTTGAGCCAGTCCACAAAGTCGTATGCCTCCTGCGAAAAGCAGCCGATGCCGTAAGGGGACGGCAGACTGCTGATGGGCAGCAAAATGCCTGCACTTCTCTGCATCTTCGATTCCCTTCCTTTATAACTCGATCAAAACACCTGCATGGTCGGACACCTGCGGCTCCTGCAAGCCGTTGAACACCACCCGGCTGCTTTTTACGGCTGCTGCTCGGGAGCACCAGATCTGGTCGATGCGCTTTTTTGCCGCTACATCCGGGGCGTCCCGCCAGCCATCAATGGCCTGCACAACGGTATAGCCATCGTCCCGCTGCTGCGCCAGCCGGTAGGTATCCTGCCAGCCGCTGCGGAGGATGAGGTCATAGCCTTCCCCCCGCACGTCGGCTTCACTGTTGAAGTCCCCCAGCAGAAAGGCGGTCTGCTTTGCACCCGCTGCCTGCGACAGCGTTTCCCACTGGGCAGCGAACGGCTCCTCTTCGTCCTTCCACCAGCCCATGTGCACCGTATAATGCCAGACGTCTCCTGCACAGACGCCCAGTGTGCGGCGGGTCTTCCAGTTGCTGTAATCATTTGTTTTGCTCAGCAGCAGGTTTTCGGCTGCGGTGATGGGCGCACGGCTGAACACCGCCGCGCCCTCATCGTAAATATCGTAGCCGACCTTTGCCGGGAGCCAGCTCCAGTAGTAGTGCACGCCCCGCTGTTCCAGCATCCGGGCCACCGCTGCGGCGTGGTTGTCCGCTTTCAGCGGCACCCTATTGCCAGGGCAGGGATAGTACCCCGCCGGAGCGTCCCCCAGCAGCGGAGCGGCGGCGGTCTGGTTCACCTCCTGCAGGGCGAACACCTCCGGCTGCTCCGCTGCGATGAAGTTTACAAAAATCTCCCGCTTGGCCTCATAGTCCGGCTCGATGAGGCTGTGGGTATTCAAAGTCAGCAGTTTCATAGTTTTTTACAGAATATCGTTGATATCAGATTTCAGAACGTCTGCCTTGGGGCCGTACACAGCCTGAATGCCGTCGCCCTTCACCAGCAGGCTCAGGGCACCCTCAGCCTTCCATGCGGCAAGGTCGGCCACCTTGGCAGGATCCTTCACGGTAACGCGCAGACGGGTCATGCAGGCATCCACCAGCACGATGTTCTCCCGGCCGCCCAGCAGGGCGATGATGCGCTCGGCCTGACCGTTGTCGGCCTTTTTGTCGGCCTTCTTCTCGGTCTTTGCGTCGGCAGCGGACTCGTCCGCGTTGTCATCGGTATAGTTGCCCAGACGGCCCGGCGTAGCCAGCTTGAGCTTGCCGATCATGAAGTAGGCCACGAAGTAGCCGATGGCAAAGAATGCGATCACGCAGATCACAAAGTTGATGATATCGCCGCCCAGACCGGCCTGCAGAGACATGGGGATGCGGGTGATGAATTCCAGATTGCCGAAGGAGTGCAGGCGCAGATGGATGATGCCTGCCATGGCGAAAGCACAGCCCTGCAGCAGTGCGTACACAATGTACAGCGGCATGGCGCAGAACATGAACATGAATTCCAGCGGCTCGGTGACGCCGGTCAGGAACACGGCCAGTGCGGTGGAGATGAACATGGACTTATAGTTTGCGCGCTTGTCGGCGTCCACACGGCGGTACATGGCCAGTGCGATGCCCAGCAGCAGACCGGTAGCGCCGATCATCTGGCCTACCTTGAAGCGGGCGGGGGTAACGGTAGCCAGCAGGTTGTTGTAAGCAGCCATGTCACCGGCCTTCTTGAAGTTGATGAGGTCGTTGGCCCATGCCAGCCACAGCGGGTCCTGACCAAATACCTGACTGCCTGCATTGACGCCGGTGGCAATGGTGTAGGTGCCGCCGAAGGAGGTGTAGTTCATGGGGATGGTCAGCATGTGGTGCAGACCAAAGGGCAGCAGCAGACGCTCCAGCGTGCCATAGATGAACGGAGCCAGAACGGGAGAGGTCTCGGAAGAGTTGGCGATCCAGATGCCGAAGTTGTTGATGCCGGTCTGGACCACAGGCCAGAACAGCGACAGCACGATGGAAATGACCACCGAGTAGGCAATGACCACCATGGGCACGAAGCGCTTGCCGTTGAAGAAGGCCAGTGCATCCGGCAGCTTGCGGAAGTTGTAGTATTTATTGTAAGCCACACCGCCCACAAAACCGGCGATGATGCCCACGAACACGCCCATGTTCAGGGCCGGAGCACCCAGCACGGAGGTAAAGTAGCCGTTAACGGCGATCTCCTGTCCGAACAGGGTGTGGGTCACGGCATTGGGGTCTGCCAGCATGGCGCTGGTAACGCCGAAGATGTTGCCGGTGATCACGTTGATGAGGGCAAATGCCAGCACTGCCGCGAAGGCACCGCCGGCGCGCTCCTTTGCCCAGCTGCCGCCGATGGCCACGGCGAACAGGATGTGCAGGTTGTTGATGACTGCCCAGCCGATGTTCTCCATGGTGGTGCCGATGGTCATGACTGCTGCGATGTCGCCGCCGCCCATCTGCACCAGCTTGCCCAGACTGATCATCAAACCGGCAGCGGGCATGACGGCGATGACCGTCATCAGCACCTTGCCCAGCTTTTGTAAAAAGTCGAAGTTGATGAGCCCCTTTTTGCCCAGAGCCGCTTTTGTTGTTGCCATGATGTTCCTCCTTATTCCTTTTGCATCGTTTTGCGCAAGTGTTGCGCCACGTTTGCGTAACTTTACGCAACAAGAATAATTCAACTCCGCAATTTTTACAAGAGTTTTCTATGACAAAAATAAACTTTCTACGTTTTCCACAACACAGTAAAAGATTCTTTGTGAAAGTTGTCGAAGGTACGCAGAGTGACGCATTGCACGATTTGCGCAACTCTTTGCGCAAACATTGACATTGCGTGCAAACGGCTTTACAATAGAAGCACTATCGATCCGGGAGGAACAGATCATGGCAGTTACCATCAAGGATGTCGCCGCAGCAGCGGGGGTCTCCCCCTCTACGGTGTCCCGCACCTGCAAGGACAGCCCTTCCATCAGCCGGGACACCAAGGAGCGGGTGCGCCGTATCATGGCGCAGCTGGGCTATGAGCCGAACTTTGAAGCCGAACCAGTGGAAGCTTTTTCCAAGACCATCGGTATCATTCTGCCCTCCTCCCAGCGGGACGTCTACGAAAATGCATTCCATCTGGAGATCATCCGCGGCATCGGGCAGTTCTGCAACCAGCGGCGGTATGTGAACACGGTCATCACCGGACAGGATGATGCAGAGGTTCTGGACGCCATCCAGAGCATGGTGGCCAACGCGCAGGCAGACGGTTTCATCCTGCTCTATTCCAAAAAGGACTGCCCTGTGGCGGCGTATCTGCGCAATGAAGGGCTGCTCCATGTCATTGTGGGCAAGGCGGCGCAGTCCGCCAACCAGACCATCTATATCGACAACGACAACGCCCTTGCCGGGGAGGAAGCCGCCGATTACCTTTATGAAATGGGGCACCGCCGCATTGCGTATTTCGGGGTCAGTAACGCCATGCTGTTTTCGGCAGAGCGCAAGCGCGGCTACCAGATGTCCCTGCTCAAGCATGGCATCACCCCCCGCGAAGAGGACTGCGTGGAGATCGACACCCTGAATGATGCGTACGAAGAAACGCTGAAGGCCCTGTTCACCGCGCCGGACCGCCCCACCGCCATGCTGGTCAGCGACGACACCTTGCCGTGGTGCTGGAACAGTTCTGCGGCAAACTGGGGCTGCACGTCCCGAAAGACCTTTCCATCGTTTCCTTCAACAACTCGCTGTTCTCCCGCATCACCAGCCCGCAGCTGACCACCGTGGACGTGAACCCCTACCAGCTGGGCATGGAAGCAGCCAGCCAGACCATTAACCACATCGAGAACCCGAATCTTCTGGCAACCAAAATCATCGTGCCGCACCGGCTCATCCTACGGGAGAGCTGCTGCCCGCCGCTGGAGGTCTGATGTGCAAAAAACGAGGCCGTTCCCTCTCTTTTCCAGAGAGGCGGAACGGCCTCGTTTTGCTTATTTTTTCCGGTACTCCCGGGGTGTCATGCCGAAGTGTGCCTTGAACGCCCGGTTAAAATAGGAGAGGTTCTCAAACCCGCACCGGGAAGCGATAGTCAGAACCGTCTCATCCGTGGCCTGCAGCGCTTCGGCGGCGGCGTTGAGCCGGAACTCGTTCAGAAAGGCCACAAAGCTCTGCCCGGTCATCTGCCGGAACCACCGCATGAAGTGGCTGGCACTGAAGGAGCAGACCCCGGCGGCATCGGCGACCCGGAGTTCCTCGGTATAATGGACCGAGAGCCATTGCAGGAGCGTTTTCAGCCGCTGGGTGTCGGCTGTCTCGGCGGCAAGCCGCTGCCGACCCTGTGCAAGG
>ENA-OYAO01000707-OYAO01000707.1-human-gut-metagenome-genome-assembly--contig:-NODE-707-length-12977-cov-11.450240_pt1 | contig 12977 bp, 8 predicted proteins | sample MGYA00243429_ERZ652822 | MGnify/ENA primary metagenome ERZ652822 (study PRJEB26926, sample SAMN06164533) | human gut metagenome | biome: ENVO:00009003; feature: ENVO:2100002; material: ENVO:00002003... | reverse complement strand
ACATGTACAACTTTTTACTCATATTTATCAACTTAAATTAATTCCGCCAACGGGTGTGCGTAGGTATAGTTTGCCATAGCGGAAATGGCCCAATCGCTATTGAACTTGTGGTTGACATTCAAAGACACATCAAATCCCTGATTATCGACCTTGCCATAATTGGCCCAAACAGGGCGGTTGAATCCGGCAGAACCAGGCACATTCTTACGCTGCATGAAGATGTCATCGCGCTTTTCCTTGAACACATCCACTACGAGGTTCACGCTACCATTCCATAGACCTAAGTCGATACCGGCATTCATCTTGGTCACGGTTTCCCATGTCAAGTTGTTCACACCGATTTCGCCTTCCGAACGTCCAAGGCGATAGATTTCCGCATCTGTACCCCATCTGTACGAACCGGTATTGACAATGGTAGAAATATAGGCGAAACGTCTGTTACCACCAATGTTACTGTTACCGGCCTTACCCCAAGTAGCTCTCAGCTTCAAGTTGGAGATGACATCGGAAACCGGCTCCATGAATTTCTCGGAAGATACAATCCATCCCAACGCCACGGCGGGGAAGAAGCCGAAGCGCTTGCCTTTGGCAAAGTTCTCGGAGCCGTTGTAACCGAAGTTCAGCTCGGCAACATAGCGGCTGTCGTAAGTATAAGAGAATCTTCCGGCTATGCCTTGGGTACGATAGGGAAGCGCATCACCATTGTCATACTCCTTCTGGTTGTAGAGGAACATGGCGTTCACATCGTGCACTTTGCCGAAAATGCGGTTGTACGAGAACATTCCTTCCAGATAGATGGACTGATCGCCCCATTTAGCTCCTTTTTCATAGCCCAGGAACTCTTGTCCGGTGGTCTGCACATCAGTGATGATGTTGCCCTCTGCATCGCGTGCGGTGGCGGGATTGTAGTAATAGGGGTTCTTGGAACGTGTCACGGAAGTTGCCGAGAACTTGTCAAAAGAGAAGGTTCCCTTGAACTTCAGTCCCGGTGTGATGAACTTCAAATCCTGTTCCAACGATACTAGGGATTCAATCTTATTGTGGTTTAGTTTTTCGTATCCACGCTGTGTGGCCCACGCCCAAGGGTTCTCCTTGTGCATCACACGGGGAATGCGTCCATCGGCATAGATGGCCGGATGCACGTAAGGAGGTACACGCATGGCTTGATAGAAAATGCCCTGATTGGTTTCCGTGTCTCCCGGAGGAGCGTTACGGGTTTGCAGGAACACGCCCACATTGGCACGGAACAAGGTAGTGGGAGTCACATTCACATCTACATTGGAACGTACCGTATATCGGCTCACCTTCAGGGAAGAGTCCCACTCCTGGTTCTTGTCGCGTTCAATAATACCGTTCTCATTGTAATATCCTGCCACCAACGCATAGCGAAGGATGTCCGTACCACCGTTGACGCTAACGTTTGCCTTCGTGTTGTCTGCATGGTCTTTGGAGATGATGTCCCACCAATTCACATCGGGATAGAGTTCCGGGTCGGTCTGATTCTTGTAGTTCAGCAAGGTGGCTTCGCTGGCAAAGGGGGCTCTACCTTGCTCGGCATACATTTCGTTAATCAATTCCAGATACTTCACACTGCCGATGTAATCGGGTATCTTGATGGGTTGCGTAAAGGAGTGTTCGAAGCGGACGTTCACCTGCGGCTTTCCAATCTTGCCGCGCTTGGTCTCAATCATCACTACACCATTGGCACCGCGCACACCATAGACGGCACTGGCGGCAGCATCCTTCAACACGGAAAAGGAGGCGATTTCTTCAGGGTCGATGTCGTGGAGCGAACGCTCGACGCCGTCCACCAATACCAGCGGATTGGTATTGCCAGTAAAGCTACTGATACCACGAATCCAGAAGTCGGAGTTATTGAACCAAGGGTCACCGCTACGCTGAACCGCAATCACACCGGGAACCATACCCGCCAAGTTGTTACTAAGCGAACGGCTGGGAGCCGCGGCAAGTTTGGCCGGCTCTATATTGGTAATGGAGCCGACCACAGAAGCTTTCTTCTGCGTTCCGAAGCCCACTACCACCACTTCGTCAAGGGCTGCCACATCTTCTTCCAAAGCTACATCAAGCACTCCTTTGGAGCCTACCGCTACCACTTTATCCTTAAAGCCAATATAAGAGAATTTTAATGACGGCTTATTACCTTTCAACGTAATCGTATACGTACCGTTGATGTCCGTCACCACACCATTAGAAGGGTCTGCCGCCTCCGTCACATTCACACCGATGAGTAACTCACCTTGTGCATCCATCACACGTCCGGTCACCTTCTTAGGCGACTGGGCAAATGCCGAGGTACTGATGCACAACAGTAGCATCAGCATCCAGCCCGCAAATTGCTTTTTGGGAATATTCTTCATTTCGTATCTTTATTAATGATTTATTGAATTTGCTGCTCCGTAGAACTATTCTTCCATAGTCGTACCTCTATAGTGACACAGCTTTACCAATATAGAGGCATAGTCTTGCCACTATAGTGGCAAAACCCCGGATATAAAATCAGCCTATGAATGTATAAAAAAGAGCGTTACCAAAGCTTACCCAAATATGGTTGATGGCCCCTGCTCCCTTGATGTCTGCAATGATTCGTTTCTCACCCGGCTTGAAAGGTTCCAGATGGTCTCTGTTACCTCCGGTAGGGTCTGTACTGGAGATTCTCTTGTTTTTTACACCCGATTTCAACTTTGCCAAGTTAAACATTTCGTTCGTCATGTTCGACTGTGCAAATACAGTAGGAAAGTACAATCCCAGAACAAGGGAGAGTAACAAACTGTATTTTGTAATTCTTCTCATAAGTTTTTATTTACATTGATTAATTAGATGATTAGTATTCCAATCATTGAATGTTTTCCACAGCAATTCTCCAAACAATGTATTGGCCCATGCAAACCAGCTCCTTGTGAATTTCTTGGGGTCATCCTTGTGGAATGACTCGTGCATGAATCCGGTACCGGCATGCGTTTTCTGGAGCATCTGGATACATTGCTGTGAATCTCATTAGAAGTATCTACGCCATGCTCAGATACTTGAATAGATCCATTTGTCCCCGATGCAGCGGTTGCAAGGGGCAAATTATCCCCTGCATACACTGCAAATGATAGCATTGATGCCAATGCTATGAAACCATTCCTATTAAAAGAAATCCTCATAATACTTTGATTTAATAGTTAATAAAAAGCTGAATTCAACTTGCAAATGCAACTGAATTCTGGTTAATAATTTGTTTAAATTTTTCATTTGGTGTGAGGTATCCAAGTCTTTTACGAGGTCGATTATTGAGGATATTTTCTATCCTTTTAATCTGCTTATTGGTTATCTCACTAAAGTCCGTACCCTTTGGAATGTATTGCCTAATTAGTCCGTTAGTATTCTCATTAGCACCTCTCTCCCAAGAATGATATGGCTTACAAAAGTAGAAATCTAGTTCTAACTTTTGTGCTATTTCCTCGTGTTTTGCAAATTCTTTTCCATTATCAGCCGTAATAGTATAAATTAAGTTCTTTACTTTTCGTAGAGCCCAAGCGGTTACTTTAGCTACTGGGATGGCTTCTTTCCCTTGTAGTTTTCGTATCCAAACCCTACCTGTTAGTCTATCATTAATGGTAAGAATTGCACCCTTGTGATTCTTACCTATTATTGTATCTATCTCTAAATCTCCAAATCTCTCTTTGTTATCAACCACATTTGGACGCTCATCAATATCTACTCTGTTAGGGATAAATCCACGTCCTGCGTTCTTTGAGCCACGTTTAGCATACTTACGTCCCTGCCGCCTTAGATACTTGTGTAACGTGCCACCTTTTCGCTTCTCCTCCCATATCCAGCGATAAATAGTTTCGTGAGAGACCATTGGCTTATCCTCATTCTTGCTCCTACCTGCAATCTGTTCAGGGCTAAAACCTCTTTTTAAGAGCTTCTTAACCCTACGCTGCATCTGTAAGGTAAATAGCTCTTTACGTCTCTTATCTGCCTTGCGTTTATCTGCTTTGCGCTGTGCTAAATCCATAATATACTTACCACTACGCATATCACAATTACGCCTTAACTCTCGGCTTACAGTACTTTTATCTACTTCGATAGTCTTTGCTATCTCTATTTGTGTATAACCTATTTGCAACATCGCAAAAATGGTATATCTTTGTTCTACGGTTAAATGTTTCATATCTGCAACTAAATCTTTGGACGGACACAGGCGAAGATAGTAATATTTATCCATTCAGCAGAGCGAAGGAGAGTAACTCTCTCTTTCCTCTCTGAAAAAATATTGTATCTATTCCTATGCAACAATCATAAATTAAAAGTTGCATTTACAAGTTGAACTCAAGAAAAACAACGTAATTTTAAATATCGGGTATACCCAATTTTACCATCTTGGAATTTCCAAATCGTCCTTGCTCGGCAAAGCCGGGAATTTGGCATGCGGCTCGGCCTGGTACCAGAAAGTGGTCGACGAGATATCCGACTTCTGGTTGTTGTAGCGTCCGTCATGACGCCATCCCAAATCCTGTATCGTGACTTTCAGGTCCTTGTCGAAGCGTATCGGGTCAAGGATATGCCAGCGGTACAGCCCGAAAGCGGTCACTGCACGGTACAGCCCGTCGGGACGGATTACCTGGTGCATGCCGGCATAAGGGGTGGTGAACTCCTGGTACTGGTGCGTCTTCTGGTTCTCGAAATTATACGAGCCGCAGAAGTAGTCTTCAGCCCCGGTTCCACAGATAGTCGGATATTCCTTGTCACCGTCCATGTAGAACTTGATTTCCCCTTCACCCCACCAGCAGTTGTCGTTTACACGCCACGCCAGGTAGGTACCCACATACTGTCCCTTGCCCTTCACACCGTCAATCAACGTGTGCAGCGACCCCTGGGTCGGGTTGGAGCGGCGGAACTGCGCATGGAAGTAGGCCTCGTCCTCGGGAACTTCTGTCAGGGTGTAGTTGATTTGGTAGTACAGACGCATCTCCTCGGCGGTGTTGATGTTCTCCAGCGTGATACGGGCTTTCTTGCGGAAAGGCATCTTCCAGTAGCAGTTGAAGGCGCTGCCCGGATTCACGCAAACGGCCAGTGAGGAGAGCTGTGCATATTCATTGTATGCGCTGCAGAAGAAGTCACCCACCGGACATTCGACGGAAGGCTCCTTCTCATCGTCCCAGTACATTCTCAGGATGGAGAAGCGCCAGTTCCCGGTCGGTGTCATCCAGATCTGCTGGATGGCTCCCGGACCCTCGATCTCCGCAATCGTGATTGTCTCTCCCGGTTTCACGATGATGAAGGGGTTTACCTTCCAACCCTTGCCCAGGTCCTTGGCCGCATGATGAGCGTTGGCCACATTGCGCTGATCCTTGTCCCTGACCGGATCGGCCATGCCGCCCTTGCCCTTCTCGCCCGTGAAGTTCTCAGGGCTGATGGAACGTGTCTTGGCATCGGACAGTCTTGACAGGTTACCCATGTTCATGTCCAGACCGTTGAACGGGTAGTTGCTTTGGGCGTAAACACCCACGGTGGCCATGCATAAGGCCGCCAAAATTAATGATTTGATTCTCATGTTTTAAATAGATTAATGGTTTGTATACTTAGTTAATGGTTTCAGCAAGTTTTGCCAGTTCAAGATATTTCTTGTATAGTTTTTCGTAGATGAGGGCTCTTTTTTCATCCGGCCGGTATTCAGCTTCGATGTCCGACCCCATGTGCCTTGTCGCTTCATTGATATCCTTGTACACCCCTGCGGCAACTGCCGCGAACATTGCCGCTCCCAAGGCACAGGTCTGTTCCGAGCGGACCACACGGATAGGCATGTCCAGCACGTCCGCCAGCGTCTGCATCACGAAGGGCGCCTTCTTGCTGATACCTCCGATGGCATTGACCGAATCAATGCGCAGCCCCTGGCCCTTCATATGCTCCACAATACGGCGGGAACCGAAGGCGGTGGCTTCCACCAGCGCACGGAATATTTCCGGGGCGCTGGTACCCAGTGTGAGTCCCGCAACGGCACCCTTCACGTTCTGGTCCGCATCGGGGGTACGGCGGCCGTTCATCCAGTCCAGGGCGACAACACCGTCCTCGGAGGGTTCCATGTCCTGGGCCTCACGGGTGAGTTCCACCAGCATGCCGTCCAGAACTTTCTGCCTGGCATCTCCTCCGGGGATATCTTTCAGTGTCCATGCCAGCATCTTCCTGAACCAGGCGTAGATGTCTCCGAAAGCCGACTGCCCGGCTTCGAAACCGACGAATCCCGGAAGCACCGAACCGTCCACCTGGCCGCAGATTCCCTTGATACAGCGTCCGCCTACCTCGTCTTTGCCGGCAACCATGATGTCGCAGGTGGATGTTCCCATGATACGTGTCAGTATCCCCGGGGCGACGGATGCGCCTACGGCTCCCATATGGGCGTCCAGCGCCCCCACGGCCACGGCGATTCCTCGGGGAAGTCCAAGCCTGTCTGCCCACTCGGGTGTCAGTTCCCCTGCCTTGGTGTCGCTGGTGTGGGTTTCTGTGAACAGATGGGGGAGCATTTCCTTCAAGGCCGGATTAAGTTCTTCGAGAACTTCGCCGGAAGGAAGACCCCAACTGGCATGCCACATTGCTTTATGTCCAGCAGCACAACGGCTACGAAAAATCTGTTCCGGAATAGTGTTACCAGTTACTAATCCAGTCATCCAATCACAGTGTTCTACCCAAGCATAAGCAGCATCCTTTATAGCGACGTTTGTGTTGATAATATGTAAAACCTTTGACCATACCCATTCTGATGAATAAGTACCACCTTCATAAAGTAAATAATCAAGGTTACGTTTATTAATCAGTGCGTTGATTTGCTCAGCTTCTCGAACAGCTGTATGATCTTTCCAAAGAATAAACATAGCATCCGGTTCTTCTGCAAACTCGGGACATAAAGCTAATGGCATTCCTGCCCTATCAGTTAAAGCAGGAGTACTACCAGTTGTGTCAAAACATAATCCACAAATAGAAGCAATCTCTTCTTCCTTCAAATCAGATAAGGCTATATGTACAGCCTCTGTCATGGATTCAATATAATCCAATGGATGTTGGCGATAGCGATTGTTGTGTGCATCGCAGTAAAGCCCCGCTTTCCAACGGGGGTAAAAACTTACCCCCGTAGCCATTTCACGGCCAGTATATGTATCCACTACCAGTGCACGACAAGAATCCGTACCAAAATCAAGACCAATAACGTATTTCTTGTTTGATTCCATAGTTTAAAGCATTATTTGGTTGTTAACTCTTGTTTTCTTGCAATGAAGAACCCATAATAGGCAATCACTGCAAAAGCAACGGCCGGTACAGCATATGCAGCCATAATACTACCTGTCTGGTCGGAGACAATACCCTGAATTTGGGTCAGAACGGCAGCACCGGCAATAGCCATTACCATGAATGAACCGCCGATTTTAGTATCATCCCCCAAACCTGTAAGACCAAAACCATAAATGGTCGGGAACATCAATGACATACATCCGGAAATACCCATCAGGCAATAGACGCCGAAACTGCCCTTGCCGAACATGGCACCCAAACAACACATTACAGCAAGAAGCGCAAGTCCTATCAAGAGTTTATAAGCTTTCACATATTTCATCATGGCAGTACATACGAATCTCATTACTACAAAGAGAATAAGTGACATGATATAGTAAGTAGCTGCAGCCTGTTCTGCTGTACGTGGCAGCAAATCATTCAATCCAAGCCATTCACAACAATTATAGAATGCGGCAGCTACCGGTTCCACTCCCCGTAATGCATTTACAACAGCATCTGCAGAAGCAGAATCTCCTAAAGAAGCCAATACACCGTCAAAATTCAGCTGTACCATAGCATAACGGATCACGAATGACCATACGGCTATCTGTGCACCAATATTGAAAAATTGTGCTATTACACCCCATACATAATTCTTATTCTTTATAAGACGACGAAGAGTGGCACCAAACTCTATTTTTTCACCTTTTTCACTAAGATTAGGCATTTTGGTAAGCCGGATGGCAAGCAAGAGCACCAACATCACCAGACCAAGTACCACATAAGCAGTAGTAACAGCATTCAATTCCTGCCCCTGGATGGCGGCCAGTTCCTCAGCCGGAAGTTGGGCACGCTCTGTCGCCGTCATTCCATTCAGTTGTGAGAGGATGAAAATCTGACTGATCACCACTCCCGTAATCGCTCCGAACGGATTGAAGGCCTGAGACAGATTCAAACGGCGTGTCGCGGTACTTTCAGGACCGATTGCCAATACATAAGAATTAGTAGACGTCTCCAGAACTGAAAGTCCGGCAAAGAGAACAAAGATTGCCAGCAGATACATAAAGAAGCTGAAATCAACATTCACTCCCGAGCTAAGCATGGCAGGATAGAACAGTAAAGCCCCAAATGCATATAGACCAAGCCCCAGCATCACGCCTGATTTATAAGTGTATTTCTTGATAAACAAGGCACCGGGAACAGCACAACATCCATATCCCAACAAATAGCACACTACCTGTATCCAGGCTGTTTTTGAATCACTCATACTCATGATGCGCTTGAAAGCTGCAAGCATGGTATCTGTCAGATTATTCGGCACAGCCCAGGCAAAGAAAAGAGTAGTGAGCAGAATGAATGGGAAGAGGATTCCTTTCGGTATTATTTTATTTGATTCCATACGAATTCTCCATTATATAGTTACCCTATTGAAACTTTGTTTTTATTACATTCAAATCTGCTCCAAATAAATCTTGCACGATAGGAACCAATTGTTCATCCTTACCCTGTATATGAATCACCTTTTGCGTATGGACCAATGAGGCACCGGGAGCCAGCTCCGCACCAGGAGAAGACGTTTCAATTTCATAGAAAGGTCCCATTATAGAACCGTCTTCTACCGGACCGTCATTATAAGAGTTGATTACATCGCCGGCAAACGGATCTTCCTGAGGTCCCCATTGGCCATTTACGTAGACTGAAGGAGTTTCGGGAAGACTACACCACAGGATTGTGAGTACGCCTTTCGATGAATCATAACTTCCGCAAATATCCGTTGCCCGTGAAGCCGGCAATCCCAGCTTGGAACGATAGAGCCCGTCAATCTTGAAATAGATAATACCATTTTCCTTTATCAGCCTATCCGCCGGTATCTTACCGAAATATTCATCATTCACAATTGTTCCTTCCGCATCTTGCTTATAAGGAATGAATACAGTAGTGGTCGGTGTAGGATTAAAACAGCCGAGCATCCACACAGATACAAGACCACCCTCTTTTGTCCATGCCTTGTCACCTGTATTGGTAATCTTATTCTCGCTCTTGTAAGCTACAATTTTCATATCATTTGTAAGCTGGATATTAAAATCGGCAGCCACTTCACCGGCATCCATCAACGATACAGTACGGTCAATATTCATATCAAAAGTAGTACCGGAAGCATTTGTCAAACGGGTATCTTTCACAAAACGGATACTACCGCTGTCCTGTGACTTTATGTCAAAAGCTTCAGTATCAAGTACCGGAGGAACTATCCAATTATCATAAACCTGCTCTTGTCCTCCCTTAAAATAAAGTGAGAACGGACCACCTTCCGGACCAAGCCAGAAGCGTTCCTCACCTCCTACCGGATTAAACTGGGAACTGACTTTGCCTTCATTTATGAAACGATAATTAATCCAGCCGTAACTATCACCCTCATCGCCGGAAGCGGAAGTAGTCATTACACGGCCTTGCCATGCGGGAATAACCATCACTTTAGAATTCCCATCAGCAGATACCAATTCAGTATATTCAATGCCGTGGTCCTTTAAGAACTGGGCATCATAAGCATAACTTCCCATCTTGATTTCTTTTTGTCCGCCGCATGATACAAGTATTGCAGTTGCACCTACCAGCAGAGTGTTTTTCAGTTTGGTTGATTTCAACATAACGCCTGTTTCCTTTATTTATAGAGAGGTCCATAATTCTTGCAAGCTCTATAGTCACTGCCTTCCATATCCTCGCCAAAAGCAGTCCATGCACTGGGACGGAAAATATTTTCCTCAGAAACATTGTGCATGCATACCGGGATACGAAGCATGGAAGCCAGAGTAATCAAGTCAGCACCGATATGGCCATAACTGATAGCGCCATGGTTAGCCCCCCAGTTATTCATAACGGTATATACATCACGGAAATATCCCTTACCTGTCAGACGTGGAGCGAAGAAAGTGGAAGGCCATGTACGGTCAGTACGTTCATTGATGGCCTTGAAGACATCCTTATCCAAGTTTACTGTCCAGCCTTCGGCAATCTGTAATACCGGACCTTGACCTTTTACGAGATTCAGACGGCACATTGTTACCGGCATTTCACCACGGGTCAGGAACTGGGAAGAATAACCACCGCCACGCATATATTCGCGACTGGCCGGATGCCACTTGGTCGCAGAAAGACAAGCTTCCACTTCCTCTTCCGTAATTTCCCAGAAAGGCTTCATTACCGGTTTATTGTCACGTGTCTGGCAGCCTGTCCCATCAAGCGTACAGGAGCCTGAGTTGATCAGGTGAATGAAACCGTTTGCCGCCTTACCTTCCAATTTCTTACCCGTTACCCGTTCTATGGCATTCGGACTCCAATAAGTACGCACATCCGCAAATATCTGTGCAGTATTGGTCAATAGATGATTGAAGAGCATTGAAGTACAATTCAGCGTATCATTTTCCGTAGCGAAAGTAAACGCTTCACGGATACCGTTCCAATCGAAAGAAGTATTCAGTATAGCTTCTGAAAAATCACCGTCAGGCTTATAATCCGTCCACTGGCGCTGTCCCTGGAAACCCGCGGCAATCGCATTGTGTCCCATTGACTCTTCCTTGAACCCCATTTCAGCCAATTTCGGATTGCCAATCATCATATCACGGAAAATAAGGGTCATTTTTACCACATATTCCCAACGGGCATCTTTCTCTTCACGGGAATATACTAGATGTTCCGGATTAAAGTCTGTCCCTTCATTACTCTTGCAATACTTTTCTGTCCATGCCATGGCACGTGCGAACTCTTCATGGTCATAAATGCCCAGCTGAACACGACGTTCTATCTCACTGGCATCCACATACTCATTACGCATGCCCAAATACTCCTGGAAGAAATCAGGATTGGGAATAGAGCCTGCAATGCCCATGGATACACTGCCGATTGAAAGATAGGATTTCCCCTTCATTGTAGCCACAGCTATACCTGCACGGGCAAAGCGCAACAATTTCTCCTGTACATCTTCCGGTATCTCCATATCGGTCACCTCCTGTACATCACGTCCGTAAATGCCAAAAGTAGGCAATCCCTTCTGTGTATGGCTTGCCAATGCCGAAGCCAGGTAAACCGCACCCGGACGTTCCGTACCGTTAAAGCCCCAGATGGCTTTCGGCATCTCTCCGTCCATATCAATAGTTTCGAATCCATAACACCAGCAAGGAGTTACAGAAAGTACGACACCCACTCCACTATTACGGAATTTTTCAGCCGCCATGGCAGCTTCAGCCACTCCACCAATAGTTGTATCTGCAATGACGCACTCTACGGAAGTGCCGTCACTATGACGTAAGACAGAAGAATAAAGCTCGGCCACTTTATGGGCCATGGCCATAGTCATATCCTCCAATGACTCACGGATACCTCCACGACGACCGTCAATAATAGGTCTGATACCAATTTTCGGCTTTCCACCGATTAATCTTGAATTTCTCATGGTTCAACTGATTTTATTGAGATTAATATAAAAATTAACTAAATCGATTAAGCTATCATGTAAAAAAACAGCTCTCCTAAGGAGCCATTTCAATAAATTCTCCTTCGGCAAGCACAGACTGCACTGTATTACCGTTAATAATGATATCTATCAGTATTTCAAGTGCTTTCTGTACTAAAACATCTATAGGTTGCTGAATATAGGATATAGGGGCGTCAAAAAAGTCAAATACCGGATTACCGTCAAAACCCACTAAACCTATTTTACCAATAATTCCCTCTCCCATGTCCTTTATTGTATATAAACAAGCCAATGAAATCATGTTGGTGGCAAAAAGAAAAGCGTCTACACCGCCATCAATCATTTTAGGCAACAAACGGTCTGCGGACTTTCTGGGAGCATCCTGCCTCAAAAAGACCACGTTAGCCAAGTTTCTCTTACCGGCTTCATCCATAGCCTTTTTATAACCACGGATACGCTCTTTCATATGGATAAGGTTGACATCATAAGCCACCATACAAGGAGCGTTATAGCCTGCATTCAAAAGATGTTTGGTTGATATATAGGAAGCATTGAAGTTATTCAACGCCACATAGCTGACATTGATTTCCGGAAAATAGCGGTCGAACAAAACAATAGGGATATTATTGTTCACAAGTGAAGCGATGGATTTCTCAGAATTGTCACAAGGAACAATGATGAGTCCATCTACCCCTTTATTAATAAGGTTACTAACAACACGGGTCATCTTATCCTTATCCTCATCTGAACTTCCAAAAAGTACGGTATATCCCCGTTTGGTTGCCTCATCTTCCAATACACGCGCTAATTGAGAAAAAAATGGGTTGGAAATATCAGAAACCACTAATCCTATTGTTTTTGTTTTGCCACTACGAAGACTTTTGGCCGCAAGATTAGGCTGGTAGTTCATTTCATTGGCAATTTTCAATATGCGTTGGGCAGTTTCTTCTCCCACGCGATACTCTTTCTTTTTCCCATTCAAAACGAACGAAACCAATGCTGTTGAAACGCCTGCAGCTTCAGCAATATCCTTCAGCGATATTTTTTTTAGTGACGACATATATTTGTGTAACGTTTTTGCTATATAATAGTATTATACTTTTAGGTTACCTCTTGAATCAGTAGCACTTATCGTATTCTCACGATGCAAATATAAACATAAAAATTAAATCTGCAAATTATCTGTCTCTTATACACATCTCCGAGCCCACGAGACAGGCAGAAATCTCGT
>ENA-OYAO01000585-OYAO01000585.1-human-gut-metagenome-genome-assembly--contig:-NODE-585-length-14648-cov-4.035291_pt1 | contig 14648 bp, 10 predicted proteins | sample MGYA00243429_ERZ652822 | MGnify/ENA primary metagenome ERZ652822 (study PRJEB26926, sample SAMN06164533) | human gut metagenome | biome: ENVO:00009003; feature: ENVO:2100002; material: ENVO:00002003... | reverse complement strand
GTTCATCCGATAAATGCGTAGTTAAATTTCCATTTATTAAACTACGCATTTATTGGATGAACCTTATTTATTGGCGCGTGACGAGCCTATCCAAGTCCACTTATGCCAGATGTGCTCCAGCGGTCCTTGCTTGTGCTTGCTCAGCCACCATTTGCTGAATTTCACTTGCAGCAGGAATAAGACAAAACCAATCAGCAGACTCAGCGTATAGCCGCAGTAAGGTGCCAGATAAAGGCCGAATGGGAAGTAGACAATGGCTCCCAGAATGGATTGCGTGATATAGTTGGTCAAACTCATCTTTCCATAATACCGGAGACTGGAAACGCCTTTGCTGAAACCTTTTTTCTGATATAACAGGATGAACGAAGCTATCAGTACAAAGGTAAACGCCAGTTTTTGCCACATATCAAATGCCGTTCCCACCGTTTGCTGAACCAAAGCGTCGCTCTTCATGATTAATTCCTTCAACTGATATACCGGAGCGAAAGCTACGGCTCCGATGATAAGCGCCGTTATCCAAAAACGGATATTCTTCTCACTGGTGACAAACAGTTGCTTTCTGCCTATGTAGAACCCTAACAGAAAAAGCCCCGCTGTCTGCAAAAAACGACCGGCTCCTACTGCCCACAAGAAGCTGGCTTTCTGCCCTAATGTAACATTTCCCCAGAAGAATTGGCCTAAAGTTCCTGTTTTGGTGTACTCTGCCACTTCCGCATACATGGCTCCCACTCCTAAATCGGGTAGCTGGTGTGCCGGATTGATCAGGCTCATTATATAATGATACCATTCTATCGGTTGCAGCAGAAAGAGAATGGCCAACACCAATATCATCCGATTGCTCAAGTTACGGAATAAAAATAGAACCACCCCTACCACTACGAACAGCAACAGCACGTCACCGGCAGGAAAGAAAGCGGCATTCAGCGTGGCGAAACCTGCAAGCAATACGAGGCGCCACAGAAAGCGGTAGCCGAAGTCCTTTCCTTGTTTCTTCTGATTGTTGCATTGAATGTAGAAGGTAAATCCGAAAAGCAAGGCGAAAATGGCATAGGCCTTTCCGGCAAACAGGGAGAAGACAGTATTCAGTACGCCTTGGTCCAGAATATTCAGCCAAGCGGGAGAATCAGTGGGATAGACGGGGAAGATGAAGTGCTCCAGGTTGTGCACCAGGATGATAGCCATTACGGCAAAGCCTCTCAAGGCATCTACTACCTCAATGCGAGGCGTTTTCGATAAAGGTTGTTCCATTCGATTAATTGTTTAGTATTCTTTTTATTAGTTTGTTCATCGGCTTTTCAAAACGATAGTAGGACAGCAGGCTAAGCAGCAGTATGATGCCCAGGAGAACCGGTACCGATACCATCCAGCTGATTTGCCAGCCGCTCTGCTTCTGCCATTCCATATACGTCAGCAATACGAAGAGGTGGATTAAATAGAAACTGTAACTGATTTCACCTCCTATTATCAGGTAGCGGTTATTTAATAGTCGGGAAAGACTTCCTTTCTGCAACGCAAAGCTCAACAGAATCAGTGACACCGGAAGCCAATAGTAGCAGGAGTAACGATATACTTTAGGTATTTCGGTCGCATAAAGGTAGAACCCTGCAAAGATGGCTATGGACAGCAGTTCGATGATAGTGCCTTGCCGGTAACTGATTTCCCGGTCTTTCAGATAGCGATAGACTTGAAACAGGAGCATTCCCACAATGAAGTCGGGAAACCGGGTGATGGGGTTTACATACCAATAGCCTTTGATGTCTTCTTCCGGAGTGAAGTGCATGCCGATGACAACCAGCAGGGCGCAAAAGAGGAAAAAGAGGAATAGCCTTTTGCTGTTTCTTGCCAAAGGTATCAGGAACGGGAAGCAGAAGTAAAACAGTTGTTCGCAGCACAAACTCCATGATGGGCTGTTGAAGGAGAAGAAATAATCCGGCCGGGGGATGTAAGCCTGCGTTAGTGTGAGGGATGCCAGGAAATGTCTGCACCAGTCGGCGGTGCCGGTGTACACCACGTAACCTCCCAACAGGGCTGCCAGCAATAGCGTGAGCCAGTGCAGGGGATAGACGCGGGCGATGCGGGCTATCCAGAATTTCCGTTTGGTGGTGTGTTCCGTCAGTTTCTCCTGATAGTTATAGGCGATGATGAAACCACTTAGTACAAAGAAAAAGCTAACTCCTACGAAGCCTTCTTTAAAGAAATGCACGTCAAAGAAGGGAGCTATTACATAGCAATGCGCTCCAAATACCATCAGTGCAAATATCAACCGTAAGGATGTAAGCGTGTTAATCATGGACAAATTTGTTTAGTAAGGCGGCAAAGTTAGGCGTTTGCCCGATTATAAAAATTCACATAGATTAAAAAAACAACTTTTCTGCACGCAAACGGCTTAAATGTTGGGGGGTGATGCCCAGATAGGAAGCTATGTAGATCAGCTTAGCCCGCTGGATGACGTCGGGCAGCTCTCTTACTAATTGTAGGTAGCGTTCTTTGGCGGGCAGAAAAAGCCGGCTGATGTGATGCTGGTCCATATATAGCAGGCATTCCTGGTGGATAACTCTTCCCCAGTTGGCAATCTCGATATTGGTTTCATAAAGCTGGTTGAGGTCTTCTATGCTGATGGCGTATAGCGTACTGTCTTCCAAGAGCTCCACATACTCATAGCCCGGTTCGTTGTGATACAGGTCTTTCATGGCGAAGGTGATATCTCCTTCGCGTGAGAACCAGATGGTGAGTTCTTTGCCGTCCAGCAGGCAGTAGGAGCGTGCAAAGCCTTTCTCTATGAAATACACGTGGCGGTCAATGACGCCTCCCCGTATCAGGAGATGCTTCTTGGGTAGTTCCGCCTTTTTCATTTTCGAGAAAAGCAGGGCTAAGGAAGCATAGGAAACCGGGTAGTAGCGCCGGATGCCATTGATGATGTTTTGCATATCGTTTGTATTTTAGTGGTATGCTTTCTTTTTGGCAGCAAAGAGTATTGCTATTGTTTGTTGTTTTTATAAATAATGCAAATGTATCATTTATATGCAGGAAGAGCAAATCAAGCAAATAAAAACTTGTATGCTGTTAGTAAACAATGCTATGTGAAATTCGCACAATTGGAATAGATCGCTTGCTTTCGGTTTTACCTACTTCCTGCACGAACGATATATATATCCTGCATGTACGATATATATATCCTGCATGTACGATATATATGTCCTGCGTGTACGGTATATATATCCTGCGTGTACGGTATATATGTCCTGCACGCACGATATATATCCTTCCCGGCGGATATGTAATCCGCTGTCTTTTAGTCTTTCCTCGATTTTATAGTCTTCACGCACACTTGATAACATATATAGTTATGCCTCGTAACAAGTAATGTTCCGGATGATAACAAGCAATGTTATCATCCGGAATAAGTAATGTTATTTTAGACAGTGAAGGGGGAGGATCCCGGGATTTTATTGTTTGAGTGGTGAGCGTTCACCATTCAACTTCCCTAAACCCTAAATGGTTGTTTCTTTAGTTTCAGCTTTTCAGCTTGTTCGCAAACGCCCTGTTCATGGTACTTCCGGCTGAAAGTTCCCCCACTGAACCCTGAAAAAGAGAGTTTCAGGAAGAGCCTTCAGCCGAAACTACCATGAGTAGGGCGTTGGACGGAAGCTGAAAGACTGGAAGCAAAAAAAGTAATTTCACTCTATGGTAGGATAATTGAGGGCTCCTCATATTGCGTTTGGGAGACAGTGGTTGTCTTTTTGGGCAGGGAATAAAAAACAGATAATGTATGATGGTAAAGTAATCTTTCATATCTTTGCTAATAAAATATAAAGACTATGGAAAATGCAATGAATGCGACAATTAATGGTTTTTGCTATGTACTAATTTTATTCATTTAAAACGAATAGCCATGAAATACAGAATGATACACGATTTACTTAAATGCGAAATCCGTATTCTTGTGGGTATTATTTTTTGTTCCCTACTTTCCTTAGAAAACGGTATGGCTCAGAACCAGCCGGAACGGCTTCTGAACCTTGATGTGCCGCAAGGTCGGTGGAGTCTGATTTTTATTAATAATATAGTTTGTACTCAGTGGAACTATATCCCTTCACTCGAAAATAGAAATCGCTCTTCTACGGTAATATTGGGGACTGGTGCCGGATTAGAATATGCCTACTGCCGGAACCGGACTTTGTCTCTGACAGCTGAAGTTGGTCTAACTGGTTATGTTCTGTCTATGGAACCTTTGGATTGGGGGCGTGATGTTCGATATTACAACATAAATTTGTTGCACACTTCTTATTGGAAGCATTTTGCCGTGGGTGTCGGACCCACGCTTGGATGGAATGACTGGAGATATATTTATAGAAGAGGAGATTTTTCGGAAGATGAGATGACTGATAGTGAAAAAGAGGACTATTACGGCGAAGAGAACTTTTCTTTCACCCGCTTTGCTGCGGGAGTTGATGTTCAGGTCTATTATTATATCATTTCTCAATTAGGATTCGGTGTAGAATACTCTGCCCGTTGGATGTGGAAGGGAGGTGCTAGAGGGAAATGCGATCACCAATGTGCACTGAAAATGCGATTAAAGTTTGGACTAAACAAGAAGAAACGGTTTTAGCTAACCGGATGCAGTCCTTTTTTATCTCCTCCCAAAATGTACTTACCTGTAAAATAATAGAAAAACGCTCTGTTTCATGTCAGCAAGAAGTTAGGAGTTTGTCAACAGGAAGTTAACTTCTTGTTGACAAACTCCTAACTTCTTGTGAACAGAAAATTGGCTTTTTACAATACCTTAATAGTCAACAGTAAAAACTCACTTGTGTAAATTTTGCTTGTGAATAAAAATTGATATAAAACGAATGGACTGAACAGTTGCTTGTGTTAAAGAGTAAGTACTTTAGGCAGGGCAAACAACAGATACAGCGGGATGTTTATTAGTTTCCCGTTTTTTTCATACGGCAGTAAACTGGTACGGAAAAGAAGTTGCGGATTGTATTCTTTATCGTACACTTTCAGACTTTTAGCATGTACGTTATTGCCGGCTTTAGCTTCCAACGGATATGCCCGAAGACCATCTGAGAAGAGAAAGTCAACTTCGGCATTTGCATCGGAAGTCCAATAATAGTTGGCATTGAGTTGAGGAAAAAGAGAGAGCTCTTGTAGAACATATTGCTCCGTCAGTGCTCCTTTAAATTCTTCAAATATCCGGCTTCCTTCGATGAATACTTTAGGCGACAGTCCACTCATGACCCGCAAGAGCCCGACATCAAGCAGGAATACTTTAAAAGATTGTAAGTCTTCGTATGCTTTCAATGGTACATCCGGTTTACGTACACGGTAAGTCCGGCGAATAAGTCCGGTGTCATGAAGCCACATTAATGTGTCCTCATATTCGCGGGCACGTGCTCCTTCACGTACCATGCCGTAAACGAATTTCTTATTTTCTTTTGCTAATTGAGAGGGAATACTCTGACACACATATCTGATTTTGGCTATCAGATTAGAAGGAGCATGTTTCGAAAAATCACTTTCATAAGCGCTCAACAGTTGTTCCTGTATCTTTTCCACTTCAAAAAAGTCTTGTGTATCCAGCCAGCTTTGCACGGCAGCGGGCATTCCACCGATGATGAAATAGCGTTTTAAATGCTCTTGTAATTTTTCGGTGAAAGCATTGGTATCTAAATTGCCGTTCATCACATAGTCAAGTAGCAGTTCTTCTCCGTTGGCAAGTAGAAATTCTCGAAAAGAGAGAGGTTGCAGAGTTAAGAATTCTACTTTACCTACAGGAAAAGAAGTTCCCTGATGTAGTGCTACTCCCAGCAGGGAACCTGCACAGCAAATGGCGTATTCGGGAGCCTCTTCAGTGAAGTACTTTAAAGAAGTCAATGCGCGCGGAACTTCCTGCACTTCATCGAAAATGATAAGTGTCTTCTCGGGTTGAATACGTTTGCCATGGAATACGGAAAGTTGTTCAATGATGCGTTCCGGACTGATGCTTCCCTCAAATATATTATTAATGGAATTGTCCTGTTCAAAGTTGATATAGCAGATGTCTTCGAAGCATTCCGTACCGAATGTTTTCAGTAACCAGGTTTTGCCAACCTGTCGTGCTCCTTGAAGTATCAAGGGCTTGCGTCCTTGCTTGTTTTTCCATTGGATAAGTTCTTTTATCAGTAATCGTTTCATTCTTTTCTGCTTTTATGCGCAAATGTACTTATAATAAGAAACTTATGCAAGGGAAATCACGTTTTCCTATGGACAAAAGCCCCGCTTCGTCACATTTTCCTATGGACAAAGCAGGGCTTCTATCACATTTTCCGATGGACTCTTCTGCGATATGTCGGCTATTGGAAACCATTTATCCCGGGGTGATAACAAATCATACCGTTCCATATAACATCCTGAATCGACTGTATGCCCGTTTTGCCCTATCTTTGCCAACACGGGATTTCATCCCTAACCTGACATTTAAGAACGAAAAACATTACGGTCATGAATAAAATTAAAACTTATCTTGTCTTTCTTTTCACGATTGCACTTTCCGCTTTTGCGGTGGCTTGCTCCAGCAATGACGATGAAACCGTTATACCGGAAATCGTAATTCCTGAAAATATTCTGACGAACGGGCTGAACTTCTCCGAAGCCGGAGGAACGAATACACTTTCTATCAAGTCGAATGTGTCGCTGGAAGTTACCAGCAGTCAGACTTGGTGTACGGTGACCCCGGTTTCTTCCACTTCGAGCACAGTCCTTAAATATACGATAGATGTAGAGCCCAATACCGGTACAGATGAGCGCACGGCTACTATTAGCGTGAGAGGTGGTAACTTGGCGGAACAAAAGTTCGACATCGTGCAGTTGGCCGGTGAGGTTGATGAACCTGATGAACCCGATGAGCCCGCTGAACCCGGTTCGAACGAAATTACAGGAGAGACCCCCTGGGCTGTAGCCAAAAGCCTGGGATTGGGCTGGAATCTGGGAAATCAACTGGATGCGCACAGCAATGGCGTAGCTAATGAAACAATCTGGGGTAACCGGAAGGCAACGCAAGCCTTGTTTGACAAACTGGCTGCCGCAGGAATCACTACCGTGCGTATCCCGGTCACATGGATGGGACATATCGGAGCCGCTCCCGGCTATGAGATCGAGAAAGCATGGTTGGATCGTGTTGTCGAGGTAGTGGGCTATGCGGAGAACGCAGGCTTGAATGCCATTGTCAATATTCATCACGATGGGGCGGACAGCAGTTATTGGCTGAATATAAAAGAGGCTGCCAAGAGTGAAAGCAAGAATACTGCCGTCAAGTCCGAGTTGGAAGCTATATGGACGCAAATTGCAGAACGCTTTAAAGATAAAGGGAACTTCCTGGCATTTGAGTCGATGAACGAAATACATGACGGCGGCTGGGGCTGGGGCGAGAACCGCACGGACGGCGGAAAACAATATGCGGTGCTGAACGAGTGGAACCAGGTGTTTGTAAATGCGGTGCGAGCCGTTGGTGGTGAGAATGCTGATCGTTTTCTCGGTGTGCCGGGATACTGCACCAGTCCGGAGCTTACGATAAGCTCTTTCAAACTGCCCACGGATAAGGTGCAGAATCGTTTGATGGTAGCTGTGCATTTCTACGACCCTTACGAGTATACATTGAATGCTGCCTATTCTGAATGGGGACATACCGGAGCTGCGGGCAAGAAGGTCAGCGGAGGAGATGAAGACAATGTGAAGAATATATTCGGCAAACTGAAGGCGGCTTACGTGGATAAAGGCATCCCGGTATATATCGGAGAGATGGGCTGTGTGCATCGTGCGAATGCCCGTGAGGAATCCTTCCGCAAGTATTATCTGGAGTATGTGTGCAAAGCGGCGAAAGAGTATGGCATGGCACCGGTCTACTGGGACAACGGTGGCACCGGAGCCGGAAAGGAAGAATCCGGTCTGTTCAATCATGCTACGGGTGACTATCTGAATAATGCGGAGGAAATAGTAGGAGTGATGAAGAAGGCTGTTTTCACGGAAGATGCTTCCTATACATTACAGTCTGTTTATAACAATGCTCCGCAATAAATTAAGGCTAATGATAAAAAAGAATAAGATGAAAAATACTATTAAACAACTGGGGATTTGCCTGGTGCTGTCGGCATTGTCCCTTTTGCCCGTCTTGTCAGCTTGTTCTGACAGTAACGACGAACCGGCTGCGCCGGAAATCGTAATTTCCGAAAACATTTTGACGAATGGAATGAATTTTTCCAAAACAGGAGGAACAAACACGCTCTCTATCAAGTCGAATGTGTCGCTGGAAGTCATCAGCAATCAGGATTGGTGTACGGTAACTCCCGCTGCCTCCGCTTCGGCTACAGTTCTTAGGTATACGGTGACGGTGGAAGAAAATCCTGATGCGGTGGAACGTACTGCCACTGTTACCGTGAATGGTGGTGGTTTGACGGAAACGTTCAACGTTGTGCAGGTGGCAGCCAACGGACTGATTGTAGAATCCTGTTCTCCTGAAGCGGTTGCTGCCGAAGGTGGAATCTTTACGGTGAATCTGAAAGCGAATGGCAATGTCACGGTCACTATTCATGATAGCTGGATACGGGAGACCACTACCCGTGCAATGTCTGCGGTGACTAAAACCTTTAGCATTGCCGCCCATTATGGTGAGGCTCGCGAAGGAACCATCACCTTTACTTTAGGAGATTTTACAGAGACTGTTACTGTGAAGCAGCTTGCCGGCGAGTTGCCTGATGTAGGTATGGAGAGTGATGCCATGACTTTGGCTGCGAAGATAAAACTCGGCTGGAATCTGGGTAATTCTTTGGAAGCATGCAATGTGACTTACGCAGACGGTTTTGTGTGGGGAACGAACTCGCTGAGTGACATGGACCCGGGAGAAACCAAATGGGGAAATCCGGCAACGACCCAGAAAATGATCAGTGCCGTAAAAGCTGCCGGTTTCAATGCTGTGCGTATTCCTTGTGCCTGGTATGGGTATATGGAGAATGAGACGGACTATACGATAAAAGCTTCCTGGCTGAACCGTGTGCAGGAAGTGGTGGATTATTGTTATGCCGAGGATATGTATGTCATCCTGAATATCCACTATGACGGAGGTTGGCTGGAAAAGAACTGTAAGGCAGCCGTGCAGGGCAACGTGAACAAGGTGCAGAAGGCTTTGTGGACACAGATTGCCGAAAGATTCAAGGACTATGATGAGCATCTGTTGTTTGCCGGATGTAATGAGCCCAATGCTGCCAATGCTACTGAAATGGAAGTACTGAAGTCATACGAACAGACCTTCATAGATGCCGTGCGTGCTACGGGTGGAAACAATGCAGTCCGCAACCTGATTGTGCAGGGCCCCAATACGGATATCACGAATACTTCGGATTATGGCCAGCTGCCAGTGGACAATGTATCCAACCGTTTGATGGTCGAGATACACTACTACACCCCGTGGAACTTCTGCGGAATGACGGCGGATGAGAGTTGGGGAAAGATGGCCTACTTCTGGGGAACCGAATATCATGTGGACGGATCTGACAGAAACTACCAGCCCGGTGGTTACGCAAGTGCAGAAGCGGAAATGGAAGCTCTTTTCAAAAAGATGCAGACGAAATATGTAAGCCAGGGTATTCCGGTGATTCTGGGTGAGTTCGGTGCCAACAGACGTTCTTCCCTGACCGGAGATGAGCTGACCAAGCATTTGGCTTCGCGCGCTTACTATCTGAAAACGGTGGTTGCCAATGCCGGAAAGTATGGTCTTGTGCCTTTCTACTGGGATAATGGATATAATGGAGACAATACGATGGCTCTCTTTAACCGTAATACCTGTAAGGTTTACGACCAGCAAGCGTTGGATGCCTTGAAAGAAGGGATTGCAAACTAATTGGGAAAGATAGGTTTTTCATAAATATAGGTTCTCTTAGTTAAGAGATAGGTTTTTAATACAGGTTTTTTTTTGATTGGTGCTGGGGAGCGGCTTCTGTGAGGGAAGTGGCTTCCCTATTTTCTGTTGTTGAAACAAATGATGGGGTATCAAATGATAAAAAAACACATTGAAAACTTTGTTTTTACGATTCCTTTTTGTTTCATTTGCAGTATGTTAACGATATTCCTATATCTACTACTATGAAGAGATTGATTTTACTTATCGTTTCAGTCGTTGTGGCATGTTTCTCTGCCTTTTCACACGACTTTATGTTCAAACATCTGGAGGTTAAGGACGGAATGCCCAGCAACCAAATCAATGCCATTTATAAAGATTCAAGAGGCTTTATGTGGTTCGGTACCGCTGCCGGACTGGCTCGTTATGACGGATATCGTTTCAAGATATTCCGGAGCACGGACAATGCTTCTACGTCTTTGCCCGACAACTATATTGAGAAGATAGTGGAAGACGGTGAGGGGCGTTTATGGATACGGACGGGAGAAAACGGATATGTCATTTATAACTGGGATACGGAGAGCTTTGTCTGTGATGTTCGTTCCCGGATGTGGGATATAGGGATAGACGGAACACCCCGCTATGTATTTGTCGACAAGCAAAAGAATACCTGGTTTGCCGTAGACGGGAAAGGGTGCTATTGCTATCGGCCCGGTGAAAAGAATGCTGTATCCCTGCCTTTCGGCGAGAAGGGAATACCCGAAGGTGTCATTATAGACATGGCCGAATGTAAGGATGGCATTCTGCTGGTATATGATAACGGACGTGTAATCTGTATCGACCGTGAGACGGTACGTGTAAAATGGACTTTGACAGATATTGCAGAGCACATGGGAACGCGTACTGAAATATTCTTCCTGTACGTGGATAAGGATGAAGATTTATGGATATATGGTGCCCCGGGTGTATGGGCTTACGATTTGTCTGACAGGAAGTGGCATTCACAATGGAATTTCAGCGACTGGGGGCAGGCACATATCGTAGCAATAGCTCAGGATAAGCAGGGGCGTATTTGGTTTGGAAAGGACCAGGATGGCATCGATATCTGGAATAAGGCGACTGGTGAAACTGTCTCGCTTACGTATGATGTGGATGACGAACGCGGTTTGCCCAATAATACCATCAATGTGCTTTATGAAGATGAAGGCGGTGTGATGTGGATAGGTACTTATAAGAAAAGTGTGGCTTATTACGATGAGGGCATTTTTAAGTTCGGCATCAACCACTTGGGAGATATTAACTGTCTGGAAGAAAGTAATGACGGTTCGTTGTGGCTGGGTACCAATGACGCCGGGCTGATACGCTGGAATCCGAAGACGGATGAAAAGAAACTGTATGCATACTCGCCGGGAGGAAACTCTATTGCTTCGAATGTCATTGTAAGTTTGTTGCAAGCTAAGGACGGAAAACTCTGGATAGGGACATTTTGGGAAGGATTGGATTGTTTCGACGGCAATCGCTTCGTGCATTACCGGAACAGACCGGGAGATGATAATTCGCTGGCTAATAACAATGTCTGGTCATTGGCAGAAGATAAGAACGGAAATATCTGGATTGGAACCTTGGGAGGCGGTTTGCAATGTCTGAATCCGGGGACAGGTGAGTTCACCACCTATAAGATAAGCAACTCCGGGATTATTTCCAATCATATAGCCTCTTTATGTATGAGTCGTGATAATCGTTTGATAATCGGTACTTCTTCTACGGGGGTATCCATTATGGATCTGACTACCCGGAAAATAACGAATCTGGTAGGCAACCAGTCGGGAAGTATCCGCTTTTCCAATCAGAGCATTAACCAGGTCTATGAGGATAGCCGGGGATTGATATGGGTGGGAACACGTGAAGGACTGAATCTCTATAACCCGAAGAACGACCATTTACAGGTAGTTCCTCTTTCGCAGAACGATTCTAGGGTATTTATTACCGGTATCGTAGAAGATGATAATAAAAATATGTGGGTGACTACGGCCAATGGTGTAGTGAATGTAATTCCTTCTATCGATACAAAAAACGGAGATTATACTTTCAACTATTACAGGTATGATGATAAGGACGGTTTGCAGGGCTGTGAGTTCAATCAACGTTCCATTAAACGTCTTTCCTCGGGTGAGATTGCAATGGGAGGTATGTATGGATTGAATACTTTCAGACCGGAGAATATCAAATATAACCGGACGTTGCCCAAGGTGATGTTTACCGGTTTCCAGCTTTTCAATGAAGAAGTGGAGGTTGGAAAGGAGTATGGTGGACGTGTTTTGCTGCGTGAGTCGCTGAATAAAGCCAGAGAGGTGAAACTTGATTATAAACAGAATGTCTTTACTGTATTGTTTGCATCGGATAATTACGTTTTGCCTGAGAAAACCCAGTATCTGTATAAACTGGAGGGCTTTAATGAGGATTGGATGGTAGGTGCGGCTGATATGCACCGCGTTACTTATACGAATCTGGCACCCGGTACTTATACGCTGAAAGTAAAGGCCATCAATAGTGATGGATTTGCCGGAACAGAAGAGTCAAGCCTTAAAATAGTAATCCTGCCACCTTTCTGGATGACGCCCTGGGCGTATGTTCTGTATGCTATGCTATTGATAGGCACATTGCTTCTCGCCCGCAATGCTGTGCTGCGCCGTGAACGCAATAAGTTCAGGATACAACAGATGGAACGTGAAGCGGAGCGGAATGAAGAAGTCAATCAGATGAAATTCCGTTTCTTTACCAATGTGAGCCATGAACTGCGTACACCGCTGACGTTGATCATTTCTCCGTTGGAAGGAATGATGAAAGAAACCCATGACGAACGGAAGCTGGATCAGCTGAAGTTGATGCATCGTAATGCATTGCGGTTGCTGAATCTTGTGAACCAATTACTTGATTTCCGTAAAAATGAGGTGGCAGGGTTGCATTTGAATCTTTCGGAGGGGGAGGTTGTGTCGTATGTTCACTCTATATGCAACTCATTCCTGATGCTTTCGGAAAAGAAAAACGTGCATCTCACTTTTTTCTCGGCAATCGAATCGCTGAATATGTCGTTCGATGAGGATAAGATAGGTAAGGTAGTGATGAATCTGCTCTCTAATGCGTTTAAGTTTACTCCGGATGGAGGGCGGGTGGATGTTTCTCTTGAACTGATAAAAGGAACTACGGAAACATTGGAAATCAAAGTATCCGATACGGGGGTAGGTATCAGTGACCTTGATAAAGAACGCATATTCGAACGTTTCTATCAATCGGAGCGTAAAGGTGATAGTAACCCCAGTACGGGGAGTGGTATCGGTTTGAGCCTGGTACGTGATTACGTTACGCTGCATGGCGGTGTGGTGCGCGTGTTCGACAATGTGGGTACGGGCAGTGTATTTGTGGTAGATATTCCGGTGAAACATTCGGTGGTGAACGTAGCGACTCCACTCTCGGAAGAAGCTGCGGAAGAGGATGCGGTGGCACTTGCTTCGGTGGAAGATTTGAATGAAGAAGAGCGGAAGAAGCCACTTGCACTGATTGTGGATGATAATGAAGATTTTGTTTCTTTCATGCGCTATACATTAAGTCTGTATTTCCGCATAGAATCTGCCGGAAACGGAAAGATAGCCTGGCAGATGATACCGGAACTGATGCCGGATATCATCGTTTGTGATGTGATGATGCCTGAAATGGACGGGAACGAACTGTGCCGTTGGGTGAAGGCTGACAAGCGTACAAGTAATATTCCGTTTGTGTTGCTTACGGCCAAGCAATCCGTAGAGAATAAGGTGGAAGGCCTGACGATTGGTGCGGATGACTATGTGACGAAACCTTTCAATATGGAGGTACTGATTTTGCGCATGCGTAAACTGATAGATTTGAGTAGTAAAAATAAACTTCGCACCCGTATTGATCCCGAACCGAGTGAAATCGTTATCACTTCGATGGACGAAAAGCTGATTGAGAATGCGATAAAGTATGTGGAGACCCATATTGCCCGTCCCGATTTATCTGTGGAAGAATTGAGTCATGAACTGGGCATGAGCCGGGTGCATCTCTATAAAAAGCTGTTGCAGATTACCGGTAAAACTCCGATAGAATTTATTCGTATTATCCGACTGAAACGTGCGGCACAACTTCTGCGCGAGAGCCAGCAGAATGTGTCGGAGGTTGCCTATCAGGTGGGCTTCAATAACCCCAAATATTTCAGTAAGTATTTCAAGGATGAATTCGGTGTTTTACCCTCTGTATATCAGGAAAAGGAGGGTAAATAACAAAAAGTACCCATTGTTGAAACATCTGATATTTCTATAAATCAAATAAGCCCTTTCCTTTCAACATCGGGAGGGCTTGTTTACTGTATGATTTCCTACTTTTACACTCGGAGAAAATAACTTTAAAAACAAAGATATGAAATTGAAAAACACTTCAGTTTGTTTGCTCGCAGGATGGATGCTGATGGCATGCTCCGGAGGCGGGTATGAGAAGACGAGTAACGGCATTATTGTAAATGTGGAACAACAGCTACCGACGGATGTGCGAAAGGTGAAGGTTGAAGTAATGGGAGAGAAGTTGATTCATGTGTCGGCCACTCCCGAAAAAAACTTTTCAAAGGCGGAAAGCCTGATTATAGTTCCCCAAAAAGATAAGACGGACTTCAGCGTGGAAGAAAGTGAAGATGCCGTTTCGGTAAAAACCTCAGAGGTGTGCGCCATCTGTCTCTTATACACATCTGACGCTGCCGACGATCGCATAA
>ENA-OYAO01000538-OYAO01000538.1-human-gut-metagenome-genome-assembly--contig:-NODE-538-length-15667-cov-7.218037_pt1 | contig 15667 bp, 5 predicted proteins | sample MGYA00243429_ERZ652822 | MGnify/ENA primary metagenome ERZ652822 (study PRJEB26926, sample SAMN06164533) | human gut metagenome | biome: ENVO:00009003; feature: ENVO:2100002; material: ENVO:00002003... | reverse complement strand
TTACAACTTTCAATCTTTTTCTACCTTCCCGTGTCTACTTTTTCGACAGCAGCAGGTATCTCTCAGACATGGCTGGCAAAGCAGCTTAACAAGAGCTTCAGCATGGTTAATGCCTATGCCTGTAATAGAATCCAACCAAACCTTGAGACCCTTCAACAAATAGCCGTCATTCTGCAAGTCGACTTGAAAGACCTAATCACAGACAAAGAAGAACGATAGTAGAATTATGAAAGATATATTATCATACGAATCCGACATTTGGTCGTGCGCCGATTTACTCATATCATCGGGAATCAAGCAAAGCAAATTTCCTGATTACATGATGCCATTCTTCGCTCTCATCATGCTCGAAGGGCGTATGCGAAATGAAATGGCAGATATTGAAGTCTCCGAGGGCCTGACCCGTGAGAACAACTTGCAGGAATTTATCGAAGCCTTCCGAGACCGAGAGTGTGGGTATAACGACTACATCGTTCGCGAAGGCAAAACACTGTCCACCATTTGCAATAATGACAAGACATTTGAACAGGATTTCCGAAGCTATCTGGCAGGCTTTGATGGGACGCTCAAAGAACTGCTCGGCATCGAGCGTGGTACGGACGACAGCAAATACCTCAATCTGGACGGAATAGTTGCCGAATTGCGGAAGAAAGGCATTCTGATGCAGTATATCACTCAATGGGCACAAATAGACCTTTCGCCTTATAACAATTCGGAAATAACCACACTCGAGGAGCATATCAAACGCAAATGGGCAGACATATCGGCAGAAACAGCCGGAGAGCAGTACACCCCAGAAGATATTATTTCGCTAATTGCCGAAATCGTTGCGGCGAAGATCGACATCTCCACCGATGATTTTGTACATATCTACGACCCGACGTGCGGTGGAGCCAACCTGCTGTTTGGCGTCGTGGACCGTTTGCGCGACAAGGCGGGCTATAAATATATCGCAGCCAACGGTTGCGACTGGAATGATGCACTCTACGCTTTGGCGAAGATCGAATCGTTGTTCCGCGAGAATACCGAAATCAAATATGGCAATACCCTAACCTCTCTGCCGTTCAAGGGCAAAGAGTTTGACGTAGTTGTAGCCAACCCTCCTTATGGAATTCCGTGGAAAGGCTATGAGAAAGAGATTCGGAACGACCAAACAGGTCAGTTCTCGTTCCTGCCCACCGTAAGTGACGGTCAATTGTTATTTTTGCAACACAATGTATGGCATCTGCATGAAAATAGAGGAATCGTTGTTGAAGTAAACAACGGCTCGTCGCTGTTCAGCGGTGATGCCGGCAGCGGCGAGAGCAATATCCGCAAATATCTTTTCGACAACGATTGGGTCGAGGCCATTATCCAAATGCCGTCTGACGAGTTCTTCAATACAGGTATAGTCACCTATTTGTGGATTCTCAACAAGAACAAACCGGCCGAGCGAAAAGACAAGGTAATCCTTATCAACGCAGCCGATCTTTGGCAGCCGTTGAAGAAAAACAAGGGTTCGAAACGCAAGGAGATGAACCCCGAGCATCGTGCAGCCATTGTCCGAGCGCTGGTTGAATTCAAGGATTGCGCCATTGCCAAAGTTTACGACAAATGGCATTTCTATTTCAACAAGCAGTCTGTCGTTCTTACCGAGACCGACAGCGAAGGACGCTATGTTAGTAAGACACTCAATACAGACGGAAAGCCCTATAATATCAAGGACATTACGTCTTACTGCCAGGATGGTACTTGGATATGGCCGCAGGATAATGACGCCGAATCATTAAAACTTCGGAACTCTGTACTTCACCATTTCGGAATCAATGCCTGGTCTGTCGTGATTTGTTCCGATGCGATTTATTGGGTGGATAAAGAAAACAACGAAATCATGCGCACCACCTACGCAGGAGAACATGAGTGTTTGGGCAATGGTGCTATCAACGTACAACTCGGCTATAATAAACGTCGGGATGAGCATACCATATCTGCCAAAATTGTTGATTGTACGACCAAGGACTCGGAGATTATTCCGTTCGATCCCAATCCCGAGATTAATGAACAAGGCATCAAGGATTTTCTCCAACGCTATATCTACAAGCCCTATACGATTGGTGAGAATGTCGTGGGTGTCGAGGTGAATTTCAACAAGGAATTCTATGTTCCCGAGACCGTTGAACCGGTAGATTCCATCCTTGCCGAAATCTCGGATATTGACAAGGCAATCGCAAATCTTGAAAAGGAATTAGGGTTATGATCTCTATTTTTACTGTATATTCGGATATATGCAAAAAATCGGCGCCTGCTCATTGGCAGATCCGTCGATTCAAAGACATCATAACCTCATCTCGAAGTGGAATATGGGGTGATGAAGAAAAGGGAGATGCCAATGATATAGTATGTTATCGTGTTGCAGATTTCGATTATTCTAATCTATGTCTTAAGTTCGACAATATTACATATCGCAATGTATTGCCGGAACAAGCTAATGAGAAATTGCTGTCTGAAGGCGATTTATTGTTAGAGAAATCAGGTGGTGGAGAAAAGATGCCTGTCGGACGTGTCGTGCTTGTTAATTCCCCGCAAAGGGCTGTATGTTCTAATTTTATTCAAGCTCTATCGGTGAATAAAAAGCAATCAGCGCGGTTTGTTCTATATTTATTTCATTCAATATATTCCAACCGAATAAATACGTTATTCTTCAACCAAACCACTGGTATCCAAAATCTAAAAACAGCTCATTACCTTGCCCAAGAGATTTTTTTACCACCTTATTCGGAGCAGGAGGCAATTGCGGCATATTTGGATAAGGAGTGTGAGAAGATTGGTCGAAAAATAGAACTGTTGGAGCGCAAAGCCGATGCTTACAGCCGACTTCGTCGCTCCCTGATCAACCGCGCCGTCACCCGTGGATTGGATCCCAATGTTTCATTAAAACCATCTGGCAATAATTGGATTGGAGATATTCCACAACATTGGACTATTAAACGCAATAAAAATATTCTCATTGAAAGAAAAGGTATAGTGGGAGAAGATCATTCTTTTAAACTTCTTTCACTTACTCTAAATGGTGTAATCATAAGAGATTTAGACGCTGGTGGAAAATTTCCCGCAGAATTTAGCTCATATAAAATAGTCTCACCGAATAATCTAATTTTTTGCTTATTCGACGTAGATGAAACACCTAGAACCATCGGTCTGTCATCTCATTCCGGTATGATTACAGGAGCATATGATATTTTTGATGTCAACTTATCAATTGCAATTCCTCAATGGGTCTATTATTTTTATTTTGCGATAGATCAAAGAAAAGCCTTGAAGCCATTCTATACTGGACTAAGAAAGGTTGTTAAAGCTCAAAAATTTGCAGATATTCACATTCCAATTCCATCCATAAAAGAACAAAAAACAATTGTTGCATATCTGGATGAGAAGTGCGCAAAGATTGATGCCATCCTTGAAAAGATAAATACCGAAGTAGAGCGTCTGAAGGAGCTGAAACGCTCCCTGATAAATGAAGTAGTAACCGGCCAGCGAGCCATCGAGACAGAATCGCGCTCCTAAAACTACATTGGATTATGACCGAACTTGAGTTGCAAAGTGAATATGTAATGGACTTTTTCTGCCGCCGTGCAGATGGTCTTGGTTTTCGTGAAATAAAGAATAATGCCGTTTCGCCCGATTTGTTTATTCCGGCCAATTTGCACGAGTTCTTGAAAGAGAATTCGCGCAAGGCATGGAACAACCTGCTCAAAAAAAGCGAATACAATGGCGATGAGCAAAAATTGCTTCGGGCCATTATGGATATGATTCGCGAGAAGATTGAGGCGAGTGCCAATGTGGCAATCTTCCTGAATAAAAACCGAACCATTACATTCGAAGGCGAAACTCTGCAACTTATTTATGTCAGTGGTTCGGAATTGCGCGGCGATGAGGACTTCAACAAAAACATATTTGCGGCTGTCGAGGAGATGAGTTATTCGTTCCACCACGACGCCCAAAAGATATTCGCATTTCGTCCCGACCTGTCGTTCTTTGTCAACGGCATTTTTCTCGGCTACGCCGAATTGAAGAGCAACTTCACCAACCAAACGGCCAAAACGAACGGCAGGAACAAGATCATTACCGACTATCTCGAAGCCGTGTGGGAATATACCAAGATTGCCAATGGCAATGATGTATCGCAAACGCTTCGTCGTCGTATGCTCCGGCCGTTTGAGAAATCGATTCATCTCGTAACCACGGACATCACGGACACATACATACTGCGGGATCCGGGCCAGTTTTTTGATGAAGCAAAGCGAGGTTTTCAAGACAACACCATCTCGATCTCTTCGTTCCGTCCGGTGGTGGAGAAGGTATTCAAGCCTCTCCCCATAAAGCAGGTGGAGGCAACCGATCCGCGCGTTCGCTTCGAAGAGGCAATGCGTTCGCTCTACTCCAAGAAGATGATCGAGAAAGAGATCCTCTACTACAACTTCATGGCCTACACCTATAAGACCGTAACGTCTGTTGTGAATGGCCATAAAGTACAGAAGAAGGAGTATAAGGACAAAACAGGTCGTTTGATATGTCCGCGTCCGAAACAGAAATTCGGCTGCGATCGGATCATGGAGCGTGTTCAGGAATTTCTGGACCACGAAAATGAACCCTTGTATTTTATCAACCGACTGCGGGCCGAACTGCAAGCATTAAATGCCCCCCAGGATCTGATCGACCGCGTAGTGGCCGAGAGAGACAGTTATTGCAACAACAAGTATGTCTATTCGCTCTTGTTGCAATATGCTGCAGGATTCGGTAAGAGCAACATAATAGGTTGGACAGCCCTGCAGCTCAAAGATCTGCGTTATAAAGGCGAATGGGTCTATAACAAGATTCTGCTCGTTGTCGATCGTCTGCAATTGCGCGATCAGCTCGACTCGATGATGCTCAACATGAACATCGAAAAGGCCATGTTCGTAGAGGCTACCGACCAGGACACCTTTGTGAAGGCGTTGAGCGACAAATGCCGTATCATCGTCGTGAACATTCAGAAATTCTGGGAACTCAAGAAAGCCATCGAAAAAGCCGGCAAGGATTTCAAGAATATGCGCGTGGCTTTTCTTATTGATGAGGTACACCGCTCAAATACCGATGATGTTCACCAGGAGATGTATTCGGCGTTCGATGAGCTGCAGGATATCTTCGATGAGAACGGAGGATTTATAACAAGAGGTTCTACAAAGAAGAATCTGATTGTCGGTTTCACGGCAACTCCCAGCGACCGAGTATTGGCTCGTTTTGGCGAATTTCACAGAAGCACCAATTTTAATCAGCTATGGAAGCCATTCGATTCATACACCATGAAGGAGGCCATAGCCGACGGTTACATTCTTGATCCGACGAAACATATTATTCCCGTACCTGCAAAAATGTATTTTGAACTCCCCAATGGCGTTATGCAGGCTATAACGGCAGCCATGAACTCGGGACAGGATGAACGTGTATCATTCGCCAAAAAGCAAATATATGAGAATCCGGATCGAATGAAAGCAATTGCAGAATTCGTGGTCAATCGGCTGCTTTCATTGGTTTACGGGAAAATTCGTGGCACAGGAAAAGCTATGCTTGCGGTTAGCTCTATTCCGATTGCTATTCAATACTGTAAAATCATTCGTCGGTTGATGGCGGAAAAGACAGCATCAGGAACTTTTGCCAAATATGCCGATGCACCTGTTGCTATCGTCTACTCCGACAATCAAAAGTATGAGAAATGTTCATCGATGAACGGTGGTGTGACCGAGGACAAGGTGATAGGTAACTTCAAGACGGCAAAAAACGGGCTTATCATTGTTGTTGATAAGCTGCAAACGGGCTTTGACGAACCCAAGCTACACACCCTGTTTCTTGACAAGGAGATTCGCGACATTAATGCCATTCAGACAATCTCGCGTGTAAATCGCAAGACCAAGTACAAAGAAGAGTGCCATATTATAGACTTCTCATTTGGCAACGTCAACGAAAAGAATATTCGGGATGCTTTTGCCAAGTACTGTGGTATGGTTATCACGGACTTTGATCCGCTTCGTGAGAAGGCGATTATTCAGGAATTATATCGAGAATTATTAGCACAGCCAATTTATATCAAGTGGTTCGAGCGATATAGATCGTCAGTCAATAATGCAGAGGCCAATGCCCAGCTATGTCTTGATATGGACGCCGACATTCGGGCGTGGATCAAGAATGTAATGGAGGCGCATGCACAATACACGCAGGATCTTAAAACACATAGTGAGGAAACGGCCTCCACAAGCGACGATGATCCAGCAAAAGCACTACGCAAAACCATCGGCCGGTACAACTCTCTGCTAGTTCTCTTGCAAGGTGTAATCGAATTGGATGCTCAATCTAAGGATGCCGTATTTATTGATTTCTGGCAGCGATACTGCAATATTTATCGCTCTATATTTGAGCAGAAAGACTCTATTGGCTCAATACACACTACCTTCGACGGAGAAATCGGGTTGCTCGTAAGTAATGAGGTTGAGATTGAAGAGCCTCAGGAACAGGACGACGACCCTGCAAACTCTAAAAGCAAGAAAAATACGGGAGAGAACCGAGGTGGATTAGCCTCGATATTCGATACCCTTGCCCGACTAAACGCAACCGAACAAGAAAGAGAGCAGGAGATACAATTCTACTTTGCGAAGACCAACGAATTTTATGAGTTTCTAAAGTCCGACGGACGGTTTATGGCCATGTTACGCAGCCCGAATTTTTCGCGTGATGAAATAGAAAAAGAGTACAATAAACTGATTCGTCGTTTTCTTCGCCAGGCTGAAGATGTTAAGATAAAGAAACTTATTGACGAGAACAAGGAGATGTTTCTTGAAGATTTCAAGGATAGGATAACCCAAGAATAATATGGATACAAGCGATTGGAAACAAAAAGCGCTCCTTCCTAAATTATTAACAAAAGAGGATGCCTCATATAATGCTGTTCTAGATTTACAACATGCACTTGCAAATAAAGATATTTGCAATATAGCTTTAACCGGACCTTTTGGCTCCGGTAAAAGCAGTGTGCTCAAGACATTGATAGCAATCGAGAAAGAGAATAAGAATAGTAAATTAAATTTTCTATCAATCTCCTTAGCTACGCTCGACGCGACAAAAGAAAAAGAAAAGACTCCTGGTAATGCTAGGAATAAAGCAAACGAAATATTAAATAGACGGATTGAATACAGTATTTTACAACAGTTAATATATCGCGAAAGTGGTAAGACGTTACCCAACAGTAGATTTAAACGTATCCCATATATTCCTCAGAAATCGATTAGTAAAACATCAATATCTATTCTTGTTTTCTTCTTATGTTTTTGTATCGTATTCGAACCACGATGGCTGCAAGTCGACATTTTATATAGACTGTTTAACTGGGGCTATTGGGCCAATGGGGCATTTGATATTTTGTCAATAGGCGTCATGTGTTGGATGTTATATAAAGCATGTTTCTTTTTAGTAGGTAAATATGGGAATTCTAGATTGAATCAAATTAAAATAGCAGGAAGCGAAATTAAAATTAAAGATGAAAACTCTATCTTTAATCAACATTTGGATGAAATCCTATACTTCTTTCAATGTACTAACTACAATACTGTCATCATAGAAGATCTGGATAGATTTAATACTCCAGATATCTTCTTGAAACTGAGAGAGCTAAATTTCTTACTTAATCAATCAAATATAATTGAGCGAAAAATAAAGTTCGTATATGCCATCAAAGACGACATGTTCAATGATGCTTCTCGGACTAAATTCTTTGATTACATAACAACTGTTATCCCTGTTATCTCTCCGTATAACTCTAAAGATGTATTACGCAAAGCCCTTTTAGAACTTGGACATTCCGCTAACGAGATTGACGACGCTACTATACGGGAAGTTGCATTCTTTATTGATGATATGCGCTTGTTACAGAATATTGTTAATGAATATCATCAATACATATTACGACTGAGATGTAATGAGAATCACAAAATAAATAATAATAAATTATTGGCGATGATAGTCTATAAAAACTATTATCCCCATAATTTTGCGCTTCTACCTCAACGTGCTGGAGAAATTTATGAAGCATTAAATTTCACAAAAAAGAGAGAATACCAGGATATTGCAGTAGACTTAGTTTTACAAAAACGAAAGTCTTCAATTCAAAAACAAAAAGATGCTTTTCGCCGAACACAGCACTTAAATCAAACTGAACTTAGGAAGATTTATGTTCTTCAATATATAAATCACCTTAATCATCTAACCGGGAATAACATATCATTAGATGGTGGTGGTCATTTTCAGCCTATATCAAGCATATGGGAAGACGAAGAAAATTTCAATCTATTAAAATCAACAGGTAAAATCACATATCGACTTAATAGTTATAGTGCTCCTTCCATTCATATTCCATTTGCAGATATTGAAAAGGAAGTGGATCCCAACTACACATATCAGGACCGCCTCAATGCACTTAATTTAGGAAGTAAGGAAATAGCAAAACAAGAATTAGAGTTAACAATTGAAGAGTCCAAGATACGGAATTATCCCATAAATAAATTAATCTTGCAATTTAATCTATATCATGAGGATTGCTATAAGCAAATTGGACTAACAGAAATGGCAGATCGTTTTATTCGAATAGGTTTAATTGCTGAGGATTATTATGATTATATATCTATTTTCTATCCAGGTATGACATCTGCCAACGATCATAGCCTCATATTAGATATGAAGCTGGATAGAACACCAGATTTTTTATCTCATATCGATAATGTTAAGTCTTTTCTAGAAGAATTGCCTGATGATGTTTTTCTAACCAAGAGCGTATATAATGTAGAGCTACTTGATTATTTATCATTGCATCCAACAACAGAAAAAATACGATATAATTTAATATTGGATTTATTATATACTCAAGAATCGTTCGATTTTATAGTTACATATTATAAAGAAGGGAAAAATCACGAGCGAGTTCTACCAATATATATTCAATCACACCCTCAAGAAATATGGGATAGAATAGTTACCACAAAGAATAATCAATCTACACTTTTTGAGATATGGATTAAATACTGCACAATTGATCAGATTCATACATCTCAATTAGACTGGATTAATGATCATTATGTAGATATATCACTCTTATATAACACACTACACCATAATAAACAAGAATATTTAACTACTAAAACAAAATATAAAACTCTAGCAGAATCTTCTGGTGATATGCTTGCCAAGGTCGTTGAAAATAGCTGCTATGTCGTTTCAGAAAAGACGATTCCATATGTATTTAAGCAGAAAAAAGCGGTAGACAATATATCTGTATTGAGTACTAATGAGCAAAGACTTGCGATCAAGCTTAATCTACCTAAACCGACATGGAAAAATATATCGATATACTTCAAAAGTATAGATTTTATAATAGATGAGGCTCTATGGAGCTTTATTGATGATAACGTAAATATTATTTGCCAACACAAATATGACGGGATAAGCGAAATCAAGAAGCCATTATTCCACGCGTTGATGAATAGCAATCATTTAAACATGCAATCATATAAAAAAATTAGCCTGTTATTTGATGATTGTAACTTTGCACTACAAGACAAGGCAACTAAATTGGAAGAAGAAAGAATAATATGGTTGATTCAAAAAGGATTTATTGAATACTCTGAAACCAATACTGTTCTGACATCCAATTTATCGAATAAAGCATTTGTTGAGTATCTTATACATTATAAATCTCATTTTATAGATGATGTAAATAGCTACCCATATAATGAAGATACTGCAAATATGATATTAACGTCTCAGTCATTCACTATAGAAGAAAAAGCAATAGTTTTGCCCAATCTCAATATATCAAACGTGACCATGACCCAGAGTCTTGCAGACTCTATATGCACTTTGCTAGAAACTAAATGCATCAAGTGGGATTTCACATTGCTAAAACAAGCCATTTCAATGGCTTCAAATTTGGATAAAGCAGTTAATGTTGCCATATTAACAATAAAACAGAACGATAATGATTATACGATAATAACAGAACTATTGCAATCATTACCAGCCCCCTATCGTAAAATTGCAGAAAAAGGCAAACGTCCTATAATAGACAGTACGGATATAAATAAGTTACTGCTGGATACGCTATTACAATGTGGTTATATATCTTCATTTACACCTGAAGATAAAGGATATAGAGTCAACACTAGACAAAAAATAAAATAAGATTACGTTTTCTATCTATAAAAGCTGCTTTTCGAAACGAAAGACCCATAGGATAGATTTGTCCAGATTGCCCAATTCTCTTTTCTATTTATAAAATGAAACCAAAAAGTTAGTTCCTATACCATGCAGGAGAATCCCATATCGAACCAACCGACTGAAATCGGAGCTGTCGAGCCGTTGAATACGACCCGTACAAGCAATTGCTCGCCTCTTCGGTATGGTCCGCTGCGCTATGCGGTTGTGGATGTTGAGATTGGACTGACAGACCACCGGATCCACGACATCGGGGCACTCCGCTACGATGGAGCTATCTTTCATAAAGCCTCAAAAGAGGAGCTGCTACCCTTCCTCGTGCGTGTGGAGTATCTCTGCGGACACAACATCATCCACCACGATGCCAAATACCTCTTCGAGGATCGACAAATTCCCTGGCGGCTGGTCGACACGCTTTACCTCTCACCCCTGCTCTTTCCCGAACGTCCCTATCATCGACTCGTCAAGGATGATAAGTTGGTCAGCGATCAGATGAACAACCCGGTCAACGACTGTGAAAAGGCCCGTGATCTGCTTTTGGACGAGATGGCCCGTTGGGATGCATGGCCCGAACAGAAACGGAGACTCTTCACTGCGCTGCTGAGGGGGCAGCCGGAGTTCGACGGATTCCTCGATCTGATGGGTGCCGGCCCAAAGGATTGTAACCTCAACGAACAAATCGCCTCCGTCTATCGAGGCCGCATCTGCCAGAACGTTGAACTCGAACCATTGATCGAACACTACCCCTGCGAACTGGCCTACGCATTGGCGCTGATCGACACAACCGACCACCGCTCCATCACGCCGGGATGGGTACTGCACAACTACCCGAGCGTGGAGTTCGTCATCAAGAAACTGCGCCATACCCCCTGCCTTACAGGCTGTACCTACTGCAACGCCCAACTTGACGTCCACCGCAGCCTCAAATCTCTGTTCGGCTACGATGCCTTCCGTACCTACGAAGGCGAGCCTCTCCAGGAGCGGGCGGCACAGGCGGCCGTCGAAGGACGTTCGCTGCTGGCGATCTTCCCGACCGGTGGCGGAAAGTCACTCACCTTCCAGCTGCCGGCTCTTATGGCAGGACGCTCGGTCCACGGACTCACGGTGGTGATCTCACCCCTGCAGTCGCTGATGAAGGACCAGGTGGATAACCTCGCCGAACGAGGCATCACCGAGGCCGTCACCATCAACGGCATGCTGGATCCCATCACGCGGGCTCTGGCCATCGAAAAGGTGCAGGACGGAACGGCCGCGCTGCTCTACATCTCGCCCGAGATGCTCCGCTCGGCTACGATCGAACGCATCCTCCTTGCCCGCAATATCGTCCGTTTCGTCATCGACGAGGCCCACTGCTTCTCGTCGTGGGGCCAGGACTTCCGGGTCGATTACCTCTATATCGGCCACTTCATCCGCAAATACCAGCAGAAAAAGGGAAGCAAACTCCCGATCCCGATCTCCTGCTTCACCGCCACGGCCAAACAGAAGGTGATTCAGGACATCCGCGACTACTTCAAACAGACGCTGGATCTGAATCTGGAGCTCTTCGCTTCGAAGGCCACACGCACAAACCTGAGCTACTCGGTGCTGCACGTCGACAACGACGAAGAGAAATACCAGCGGCTACGTGAGCTCATTTCCGACTCACAATGCCCGACCATCGTCTATGTCTCGCGAACCCGCCGAACCCGGGAGTTGGCTTCACGTCTCACGCACGACGGTTTCCGGGCCCTTCCCTTCAATGGCAAGATGGATTCCGACGAGAAGATCACCAACCAGGAGGCCTTCATGAACGACCAGGTGCGCATCATCGTCGCCACGTCGGCCTTCGGCATGGGCGTGGACAAGAGCGACGTGGGGCTGGTGGTCCATTACGACATCTCCGATTCACTGGAGAACTACGTACAGGAGGCGGGGCGCGCCGGCCGCAACCCCCATCTGCATGCCCGCTGCTACGTCCTCTACGGTGACAACGACCTGGACAAACACTTCATCCTGCTGAACCAGACGAAGCTGAGTATCGGCGAGATCCAGCAGGTATGGAAGGCCGTGAAGGAGCTCACGCGCCAGCGCATGCGGGTCAATTCGTCAGCACTGGAGATCGCGCGTCAGGCCGGGTGGGACGGTTCGGGCCCCGACATCGAAACCCGGGTACGAACCGCACTGGCGGCACTCGAACAGGCCGGCTACCTTGAACGGGGCAACAACGTTCCGCACGTCTACGCCACGGGCATCACCGTGCGGAATCTCGACGAAGCCCGGCGACGACTGACAGCCTCGCCACTGTTCGACAGCAAGGAGACCGAACAGGCAGTCCGCATCATCAAGTCTCTCATCTCGAAAAAGTATATCGCCAAGGCGCAAGACTCTGAGGCCGAATCACGAATCGACTATCTGGCCGACATTCTGGGCATGAGCAAGCGCGAGGTGATCTCCGCCGTGGAGCGCATGCGCCAGGAGGGGATCCTGGCCGACAGCAAGGATTTGTCGGCCTACCTGCTCGGAACGGGCGATTCGGAACGCAAGTCGCAACAACTGCTTGAACGCTTCATCCAGCTCGAACGCTACCTGCTCCACCGCATCCCGGAGGAGGGGCTTAGCATCTCCTGCAAGCAGCTGAACGAGGATGCCATCCAGGAAGGAATCAGCACCTCGAAGGAGAAGGACATCCGCACCCTGCTCTATTTTCTCACGGTCAAGGGATACCTCCGCAAACAGGAGGATGCAGATCATAACCTGCAACTTCGGCGACAGACCGACCTGCAGTCGACGGAGACCCGGTTCGACAAACGGGCCGAGATCTGCCGCTTCGCCATCGGTTGGCTCTACCGCCAGGCCGCCGAGTTGTCGCGTACGCTCGCGCAACCCAACGCCACCGGGCAGGAACATACCGTCGCGGACAATGCCGTGCAGTTCTCGATCGTCGAGTTGCTGAATCAATTCAAGGCCGATAACCGGACGATGCTCTTCGGGCGGAATGACCTGCAGCTAGGCGAGGTCGAGGAGGCACTCCTCTATCTCTCGAAGATTGGAGCACTGAAGCTCGAAGGAGGCTTCCTGGTTCTCTACAACGCGATGGACATCCGCCGGATCAAGGACAACAAGTCGCGCTACAAGGTCGACGACTACCGGCTGCTCAATGCCTTCTACAAGCAGAAGATCCAACAGGTACACATCGTGGGCGAGTATGCCAATCTGATGGTCAAGGACTATAACGCGGCGCTGCAGTTCGTACAGGACTACTTCCAGATGGACTACCGGCGCTTCATTGCGAAATACTTCCGCGGCGAGCGCATCAACGAGATCCAGCGTAACCTGACGCCCCAGAAATACGAACAGCTCTTCGGGGCGCTCTCCCAGCGACAGATGGAGATCATCTCCGACAAGGAGTCCCACTGCATCGTGGTTGCGGCAGGACCCGGCAGCGGCAAGACCCGTGTGCTGGTCCACAAACTGGCATCGCTGCTCCTGCTTGAAGATGTCAAGCACGAACAGTTGCTGATGCTCACCTTCTCGCGTGCGGCGGCCACGGAGTTCAAACAGCGGCTGATGGCGTTGATCGGCAATGCGGCCCACTTTGTCGAGATCAAGACCTTCCACTCCTATTGCTTCGACCTGCTGGGGCGTATCGGCAACCTTGAAGATGCCCAGGACATTGTCTCGCGGGCTGCCCGGATGATCGAACAGGGGGAGGTCGAACCCAACAAGATCGGCAAGACCGTGCTCGTCATCGACGAAGCGCAGGACATGGCCGCCGACGAGTATGCCCTTGTAACGGCGCTGATGGCCCGCAACGATGAGATGCGCGTCATCGCCGTGGGTGACGACGACCAGAACATCTACGAATTCCGGGGTTCTGACTCCGGCTACATGTTCCAACTGGCCCAACGCCCCGGAGCTCGCCTCATCGAGATGACCGACAATTTCCGCAGTGCCCGCCATCCGGTCACCTTTGCCAACGAGTCCGTCCAATCGATCCCCGGACGGATGAAGCACACGCAGATCCAATCGATGCGCCACGAAGAGGGATGGGTTGGTGTCACCTGCCACACCTCGGCAATCATGTACCGCCCGTTGGTCGACGAACTGCTCCGTAACCGTCATGCTGGCTCCTCGTGTGTCCTCACCCAGACGAACGACGAGGCGGTCATCCTGACCGGACTTCTGCGCAAGGAGGGCGTCCCGTGCAAACTGATCCAGTCGATGGACGGCTTCCGCTTCTGGAACCTCTCCGAGATGCGATACTTCCTCCGATACCTGGACAAACGGGTGACGACACCCGTGATTCCGGGCGAGCTCTGGGAGGAGGCAAAGCGCGCCACGAATAAAACCTACGCGCGGAGTCAGAATATGGATCTTGTGAAACGCAGCTTCGAACAGTTCGAGCATCTCAACCAAACGAAATACATCAGCGATTTCAAGGAGTTCGTCTTCGAATCGTCGATGGAGGATTTCTGCGATATCTCGGACTCTGAGGTGGTGGTATCAACCATCCACAAGGCCAAAGGGCGCGAGTTTGACGACGTCTACATGCTTCTGACCGACAACTACACCAAGAATGCGGAGCTGAAGCGCCGCTACTACGTGGGAATCACCCGTGCCAAGAACCGGCTGTTCATTCATACCAACGGACACTGCTTTGACCGACTGACGGCCGACCGTCACGACCGCGATGATCGGAGCTATACCCTACCCGAAGAGATCGTCCTGCAACTCTCCCATCGGGATGTCTATCTGGAGTTCTTCAAGGGAATCAAACGCGAAGTGCTGGCACTGCAGAGCGGTGACTCGTTGCAATACCGCGACTTCACACTCTATACCGAAAAGACGAACCTTCCCGTGGCCAAACTCTCAGCCCGGATGCAGAAGACTCTCACCGATTGGTTTGCGAAAGGCTATCGGGTCAAATCCGCAACAGTCAGCTTCATTGTGGCCTGGAAACCCAAGGATGCCCCGAAGGAGGAGCCGGAGACTGCCGTTCTACTGGCCGACCTTACGCTTACCCGCTGATTGATGTTCCAACAAAAAGTCGGGTCCCGATTTTCGGGACCCGACTACCCTATCCACAAAGTGTGACGGTTACTTCTTCTTGCGGTACCCGCACTTCGGACATACACCCTCCTCGTTGAGGGCAACGCCGCACAGCAGGCAGCGGTCGATATCATTTCCGAGCACAATACACCATATGATTTATATTCAAGCAATAATTCCCGTAAACAAAGGGAGAGTTCGAAATATTTACTTGAATTTAGAATATCTAAAATAGATAGATGCCCTGAATATTTCCATTCTCTAAAACTTTAAGTCTCCTCCACAGGATTTTGCTGCCAGACAACCGATCTCAAGGCCCCCTTCTTCCGGAACTAATCAACACAATAAATTGAAGACAATTAGTACT
>ENA-OYAO01000528-OYAO01000528.1-human-gut-metagenome-genome-assembly--contig:-NODE-528-length-15799-cov-8.893420_pt1 | contig 15799 bp, 14 predicted proteins | sample MGYA00243429_ERZ652822 | MGnify/ENA primary metagenome ERZ652822 (study PRJEB26926, sample SAMN06164533) | human gut metagenome | biome: ENVO:00009003; feature: ENVO:2100002; material: ENVO:00002003... | reverse complement strand
CAAACTCTTTAGCCTTTTTTTATTACATTATTTGAGTACTTGCGAAACTTGAGATGCCATCAGAACATACAGACGAAGTATATGATGCTGTGGATATACGCAAGACTTCCTACAAGAACTACAGATATAAAGTTTAACCCTATAAATCACATTGACATGAAAACAAAACTTTCACCTTATACAATCGCTTCAAACTGTACTGACCTTACTGACATCCGTGACGGTATCAATGAAATCCAGGATGAAATGAAAAGGCTTGTTTCGGAAGGTAAGAATGTTCCGTCATTCTTCTACTCCAGGTTGTCAAAACTCCAGACAAAGAGGAAAAAATTTGAACAGAAAAACCAGATTCACATGAATGTGACCATCCGTTTCTTCATCGACGAGGAAACTCTTACAATGGCTATACGCCATTGCCTGCACTTCCAGATAGAACCATCTTTTCCGAATGTAAAGAAAGCCATCAGGAATGCAGTCCTGAACAACGGAAAATCCATCTTAGATTTCCCTGAGTACTGGGGTGATGACCTTATGGACGTAAATCAGGTTGAAGTTGATAAGGCTTTGCGATTGCTTAAGCCATCCTTTGGTTTATAATATTATTGCTTCAAGAGAGAGAATATGTATTTCTCTCTCTTGAAGTGTCTTGCTTATTCCTTCTCTTTTTCAATCATTCTTTGCAATGTGTCAGATATTTCAGCCTTGAATTTTTCTGCCGGTGTTAGCCCAATTTCATCCAGATAATCTATGGCTCTGTTCAAGAGGAAACCAAGGTCTTTCTTCTTACCTTCGTCTTCCAGTTCATCCATCAGCCCGTAATAGACACATTCAAAAGTAAATTTTCTGATTTCTTCTTTTCTTTCGAAGCTGATTCTACTGAACAGCCTGATGTCTTCTTTATAGTATAAATCGTTACATGGGCACAGGTCGCCAGACTCCAGTATGTAGTATTTACTGGTAGTTATAAATTCCGCTTTGTCTTCCAGACTTTGGGGGAACTCATTTGAATTGCAAATAAGTACCCTGCTGTCTATGTATGTAACTATTGTGTCTGTTGCATAATAAAGCCTGTCTCTAAGTTGTTCTACTATAATTCTTTCCATAATATTATATATTTAAAGATGAATATGTTTTGAGCTAGTTCTCTTCCTTGAAGAATTCGCTTTCTTTTTCCCAAGTCAATGACCTGAAGCGTTCTTGCAGTTCTTTTAACCTTGCTATCAGTTCCTCGTAGGATAATGATTGACCATAAATGAAACTTTCCTGCATCTTCGAATAGTCCTTTTCCAGTTCTTTTCTTGTTGTTTCATCTGGTATGAAATCAATGGCTGATGGTTTATGCAGCTTATAGTCCAGTCCACTCCATGCTGTCAGGCTTTGGCGGTGTTTTACAATTTCCTCATACATTCCTGAATCGTTCATCGCTTCTTTGGCGAAATCCCGGTCCATCATCTTTTCTATATCATACATGTGTCTGGTCAGTCTGTCAAGTCTCGTACAGCCACCCGGCCTGTTAAACTCCTCGTGAAGCAGGAACACCTTTTCAAGAAAGGTTCTGCCTGGTATTACTGTCGGAACACTGAACTTGGGATGTGCAAATGACTCTTCCGGATACGCATCCTCTATCATTGACCGCATTTCCACGTTCTCAAACGGTTCGAACATAGACCTGCAGCTTATTTCTATCTTTACCCTTTCTTTTATATAATCTTCCTTGTCCTTAAGACAGGATTCATACTCTACAAAGAACTCGACCGGATCCTTATCGGATTCCTTGACTTCCGGTATGTTAATCTTGAATTTTCCGGCCAGTCCCAGTTCTTCAAGTTTTACATTTAAATCCTTTGAAAGGGTGTTTTCTATAAACTCTTTAGACTTTTTCCTTAATCTGGTTCTGTCCTTTCTGGATAGTTCCTCTCCAAAACCAAGATATTTCCTGTCTATGGCCAGGTCACAGTCTTCAGAAAACCGTTCTATCAGCCCCCAGCCTTTACTGAGGCTTGTACCTCCCTTAAAAACCAGGTTGTCACTATATTCCAAACTGAACATAGCCTTAAGAACCATGCTGACCCAGAAATCCTTTTCAACAGCATTTTCCTTTATTCCCTTTTCTTCGGCGATATTACTCAATATTGTGAGTTTTTCATCTTCCGGCAGGTTTATCCATATTGTCTTCTCAGTTGTTTCCATATAAAACGGTTTTAAGTTTCTTTCTGATCCATTGCGGTGCTATCCTATAGTCATGGTTTACCTTCTCCTTTTCTTCCGTATCAAGTATCGACTTTATCTTCATGAGAACTTCATCACTTACCTTATCATCTCCTATCTGTTTGAGGGCGGTCACGACCATCGTGAAAACGCGGCTTTGATAGGCAAAGTATCTTGGTGTCCCTTTCTTGAATGTGATTGAACGGTTGCCTAGTTTTATGGTTCTCGGTGTTCCGTTGGTTATGTACACTGCATTCATTGGCACCTGTGTAGACAAACCCAGTTCATTCAGGGCAGTGAGGCCGGAAGGTATTATCCTTGCATGATCCTTTTCAGCTATTGCATTGGCTATCTGATCAATGCTCGGCTTGCAAATTCCAAACCTGTTCCTGCTCGGATACAGGTATATGCCTTGTGAAAGCCTGATAAGGAACTGTTCTTCCTTCAGCCTTGACAGCACCCTTGTAACAAGCATATCGTTGTTCAAGTCTGCAAAATCAGAAACAGTGTATATCTTGTTCTCTCCGTTCCTGATTATGTGCTCTTTTATGACTTTTGATAGTACCATGGAATCTAATTTTGTCCGAAATTAATGCTTTTTTTCGGACAAAACAAGTTCTTGGCTAATTTTGTCCGAAATTCGTACATTATTTCGGACAATTTATGTGAATTTCTATACTCCAAAGCTGTTGTTTCTAATATATGATATTGTGACAAACCTCTGGTTTATGTTCGTTGATTAGCACACGCTTTCATCAAAGGAGATAAAAACAGAGTCTAACGGTCTGTTTTCATGAACTTTTCGTTAGATTTGTAGACGACCCAGTTTCAAATCACTTGAATCACAGAAGAGCATACATTATTACTGTCATTCCTGACATCATACTGATATCTGATGTTTTCAGTAATTTATTCGTATGTGACTGTTCTGTTCATCTGTATCAGGCCAGATAATGAACTTTGAAACAGTATAACGAACCTATAAAATACACGTTTATGAATAAATTGATTTCAGTACTTTTTTGTACCCAGATGGCTGTTTCAGCATCCTCCCAGACAACTATCGAATGGGAGAATATTGAGGTTGTTACAGACAGTAACCATAATGTTGTGTATTACCAGAAAAGTGACAATGAACCTCTGAACGGTAGCATCCGTATAATGAAGGGGCTGGATGAGGAAATTGTGAACCTTAAGGATGGCATTATGGATGGGAGCTACCTTCGCCTGAGGGATGGAATAGTAAGAGAGGAAGGTAATTATACTGACGGAAAGCGCAATGGTCTTTTTATTGAATACTATAAGGACGGTATAACTCACCGCAAGGATACTCCCATGAAAGACGGCAAGATAGACGGAACAGTCATAACTTACTTCAGTAATGGCAGGAAAGAATCTGAAAAGGACTACCGGAATAGCTTGGAGCATGGAACAGAGCGGCGCTATGATATGTCTACAGGTAAAACCCTGATTGAAGGACAATGGATTAACGGCAAGAAAGATGGAACTTGGAATGAAGTTATTGATGCCGGAGGTGGTATAACAGGTATCAGGTTACAACACTATCGCAATGGCGAACTTGACGGCCCGTACAGCGTGGAAATGAGGAAAGATGGAAAACCCTATGTAACCATTCGCGGCCAATTCTCCGAAGGGAGAAAGACCGGGAAATGGTCACAATATGATGCGGTTCTCGGCAATACAAAGGAATGGGACGAAAAGTAAATGTTTAACCATTTTATTAGGAAGATGATAATTTCTCCGTCTAAAATAAACTATAGTTTACCATAGACTATAAGAAGATGCTATATACTTCTATATATAGGGCAACTTTCTTGCTTTTATAGTCTAAATGTTGTATTTTTGAAAAATAAATATTAATTTAGACTATGGGAGAAAAAATAGGATACGCTAGGGTGAGTACAAGAGAGCAGAACCTCTCTTCTCAGGTTGATGCACTGAACAATGCCGGTTGCATCCGGATCTTCACGGACAAAATCTCCGGAAAGGAGTTCAAGCGTGAAGGTCTGACTGCTTGCTTAGATTATCTTCGTGCTGATGACACTCTTGTCATTTACCGTTTGGACCGACTTGGCAGATCAGTCAAGGAAATGCTCGACCTTTGTGCCAAGCTGGAAATGCGGCGCATCAAACTTGTTTCCCTTCAGGACAATCTCGATACATCTACAGCTGTTGGCAGATTTACCATGCAGATACTCGCATCACTGGCCGAGTATAACCGCAATCTTATTCTTGAAGGATGCAAAGCCGGAATAGAGGCAGCCCAGAAACGTGGTGTCAAGTTCGGGAGACAGGAAGGTACCAAAATGAAGAAACCTAAGAAAGAAGCTGTAATTCAGCTTTACAAGGCCGGCACTACTATAGCGAAGATTATGGAAATAACCGGCATCAAGGCAAAACAGACCATATACAATTATTTAATCGAAGATAATATTCAACCAAACAGAAAATAGCAGTGATATGAAATGTCCATATTGTGGGTTTGATAATAGCTTTTATGGAACGGATAGTAATATAGTTTGTGCTAATTGTGGTACAATATATGATGCATCTGATATTAGGCAATTATCAAAAGAGGAAATAGATGATATTAATAGTTCTATTGATAGGATAAACAAGTGTGATATCACATTACTTTTCCCTAAAATTAAGAATGCTATTGACAAAGGTGAAACATCATTCTTTGTCAAAAAAGAACAATTTTATAGTGATTGTGAATTTAAGCTATTGAAAGATATACTGAAACTAATAATCTTTTTCTGCTCATTTAGCCCCAATCCCATCTTGAATCTGTTCAACCAATCAAAATTTACTAATCCTTCAAACTGTCCTAATGTATTCAGAACCTCACATAACAGATTCTTTTCGTCACTACTCAGTTTTTTTGTAAAGATTGAAAATGAAGGATCAGAGTATCTGATACATCTTTTCCCCTCGTATCTGAATCTGTCTATATCTGCAAAGAACGGAGCATATTCCAGATAGTTAATATCCATCTCTATACAGCGTTGAGATACAGTTGGCTGCCCCATCTCGATAAGACTTTTATTGCACCTCTCTGTTATATCATGGATATCATAATAGTGATGTCTATCTGATAATAGTTCATCTATGAGTTTATATCTTGAAACTGCATTCTTGTTACTTGGCATAAACTATATCCATATTTTAAAGTTAAAATCCTATTCTTCAATGTATTTTATGGCCAAATTTATCAGAGCCAGGCATCTCATATACCAGTATTCTTTCATTCTGACATCTTTAATAGCAATCTTTCCTGTCTCAAAATGCCTGATTTGGTGCGTATTTCCAAATTTCGTTAGATAATCAAATTCGTTTCTAAAGGTATCCGCCATTTTTGTGTCACCTTTCGATATTTTATCTATTACCATTTCTATGGATCTCTTTTTATCTGCCAGATAATAAGTTTTCAACTTCTCTAAAGCATCCCAAATCTTTTCAAGAGCTATTTGTTTGCTCTCTGAATCCCCTTTTCTGAAATATGTTTCAGCGATACTAATTAATTCTCTTAAATCAGGTTCTTGGGTTTCTACAGCCTTAACAGCAACTGTAGTCTGTATCATCATTTTCCCATCTACTAGTTTATAATTCAGCCCATCTAGAATAGTGTTTATCTCATTTTCAAAGTCTGTATCGTTATATTCTGCGTATAACTCTATTATATCAAAAACAGTTTTAGGGGACGAGTTTAACACAAGTCTATCAAAATCCTCTTCCTGAATATAACTTCCATTATCATCGTATGCTTTTGGTATATAGAATATCTTAATATCTTCAACTACTGCTTTACGAGTTGTAAGTTGATAATTATATCCTGTTTCAGTATCAAGATTTTCAATACTTTCTTTTTGAGTCATTAATTCATCTAGTTGATGCCTTTTTACCTTAGTGATTTTGGGTACTGTAATATTTGTGTCTTTATATCTTTGTGAAAATGGTATAAATGTTTTTGCTTTAACTTCTGTTTCTGTGAGTTCTCTCCATTCATATACTTCTCGCCCAGAAATATATTTTGAAATATACAACTCATACCCATCCTTACGTAGTAAATTTTGTATTTTTGCCAAATACTCTTTCCAGTATCCTTCCTCGTTTCTATATGATGCATGAAAAACTGTGCATAGAAATTTTAGTAGTGTTTCATCATCACCATTATTGAGTCCAAACCTATCATCTGTAAAGATCCAACCATATTCATAATCATCATTGTTTATTGTATGTTGCCGGATATCATCTTCTGCGTTTAAATATCGTAGGTCATCGCTAGGCATTGTATCTAAAGGATATATTTTCTTCAGAAAGTCCAGTTCAGTGAGGTCACCATGATATACATAAAAGATCTTTCCATCGTCTGGAGAATTATATTTTGAATCCCACAAACAAATGGTATTATCTATATATCCTTCTTTAAATAGCTTAGCTATACCTTTTCTTGTGATTTCAGTTATTTTCTTTAATGCCATATTGAAATTCCTCATATAAGTTTGGTTGATATTTAGAAGTAGCCTGTCTGTTTTAGATAAGCTACTTCTAATGAAAGAATATCAAGATATAAGTCTAATCTTCCCGGTCAACAGTTGTTGCATCATACCCTGCTTTATCTGCTCATACTTAGCCTTTTTACCTTCAAGAGACTCTATTTCTTTGTCTATACTTGAAAGTACTTTTGCTATTGCCTTCTGTTCGAGAATATCTTTGGGATATTTCATAATTACATTTGATGCAATATCTTTATTTAAATTTAAAACACTACTCCCTGCTGCTTTAGCCTTATATTGCTGTAAAATATAATTACTTGATAACGTATAATATAAAAAATCGCAATCACAATATTGTTGATAATCTTGTATAACTAGCCAACCATCATGAATACATCCCGAGGTTTTTAATATATAAGGTCTCCCAAAGCTCATAGAGTTTGATAATAGAAAATCTCCACTTTTGACATACCTAGAAGAAGAAACACCACTAGGCTTTATTCTTTCTTGAGTTTTATATATGTATTTAGCAGACTTATCTACATCTCCAATTTTAATCCAATTTATTCCATCATTCATAGTAGTAAGATAATTTTCAATTGGCCTTGGTGAACCACCCCTATATATTTTACTTATTTCTCCCAATCGTCTTTCAACCCACTCCCCAGCAAACCCAGGCAATCTCTTCTTACCTGTCAGCAGTTCCTGCATAGCCCCCTGCTTAATAAGCCTTTTCTTCTCAATCAGCTTATCAAGGGAAAGTAAGAGATTGTCTATTGAGGTAAGAGCCGAAGCTATTTTGTTCTGTTCGTTTTCCAAAGGTATGCTGACATATGTATCCTTTATAGCACCTTTTGATACAGAACATACTTTAGTCCCTTGTATTAATGGTAATATTTGATTATGATAAAAAGTTGAATTGAAGAAATATCCGAGATATTTAGGTTTGAATTCAATGATAGGTCTTATCCACATAGTATGTAGACCTGATACCAGCTTTCTATTTTCAATATTATATAATTCTGTGGCTTTACATACCATCTCATCCTCTGCCGTATCAGCTATAAGAATATCACCATCTTTAGCAAATTCATTAAATTTACTATTACTAATAATACTATCGTTTATAAATGGAATATCATTATTTTTAATATCCAAAATTGAACCGTACTTAATGAGAATGTCTCCATAATGTACATTCATTACCGTACCTTGATTCACTAGATTATCTCTTGAAATAGTGTTATTAGGGATAAATTTAAAAATAGAACCTAATTTTCTAATCTCCCAGTCCTCCGGTATCAACCCTATTTCTGTCTGCTTAAACCTCGTTTCCTTCATTTCAAGTCCTCCTCATTTGAATGTTGTGCCTGTTCTTTTGCCTCATTTATCTGCTCCAGGAGCTGTTCTTTTGATGGCAGATACAGTTCATACTTGCTGGCCAGAATAGTCTTGTTGTCCTCTGGCAGGGACATCCTTACAGCTGTATCGTTCTTGTCCGAACATAGGAGAATACCAATGGTCGGATTTTCATCTTCCAGTTTTACGCATCTGTCGTAATAGTTCACGTACATCTGTAGCTGTCCAAGATCCTGATGTGTCAGTTTATGATTCTTTATCTCGATGATGGTAAAACATCTGAGTAGCCTGTTGTAGAATACCAGGTCTATAAAGAACTCGTCATCCTCGATGATGATTCTTTTCTGGCGGGCTGAGAAAAGGAATCCGTTACCCATTTCCAACAGAAACTCGGTTATATGATCCATGATGGCGCTTTCAAGGTCTTTCTCATAATAAGCAGCTTTACGTTCCAAACCCAAAAACTCTAGGTACATAGGGTCTTTTACGACCTCTTCCGGACTTTGCGGTATCCTTTCCCTACGTGCAACGGATAACACCTGTTCTTTGTTGTTGCTCAATAGCAGCCTCTCATACAGCTTCGAGTTTATCTGCCTTTCCAATTCCCTTCCGTTCCAGGCGTTGTTGACTGCTTCCAGCTCATAATACTCACGTTTTGACTGGTCGCTAATGGATATAAGCATCTTATACTGAGACCAGTTCAATTGCGTCCGCAGTGCGGACGCATTCGGATAGAGTTTATAGAACTGTCGGGCTCTTTCGAGCTGTCGCTTCGAAAATCCGCTCCCGTATTCCGGCTCAAACTCACTGGCCAGTCTGGTTAGCAGGTAGCTCCCGTATTCAGCCCTGTCTTCTCCTTTCTGTTCGTCTTCGAATATCCTTCTGCCGATGCCCCAATACATCTGGACACGGCAGAAATCAACACTTCTGACAGCATTGTTCTTGCTCGTCTCGATGATAGACTTTATATCGTTGACAAGCTCATTATATCTGAATTCGTACTTTTCTTCCATCTTGATGTCAAATTTCAAATCCCATTTCTTTGAGGTAGCCGCTTACCTCTTCCTCATATCTGTTACATTCAGAAGAAAGATAAGACAGGGTGAACTCATATCTCTCCGCAAGTGTTATGACTTCATTAGAAAGCTGATGTGTCACCTGTTTCATTTCATCCAATATCATGTCGCTTATCGTAGAAATCCATTTCTTATCGACAACAAGGTGCTTGATTTCGTCCTCTGTCAGTTCCTGATACTTTTTCCGAAGGGCTGTGGTAAGATTGTTCTTTTTATCTTTCACATCCTTATCCAAATCCTTCCTTTTCTTGTCTTTAGCCTTATAGGATGCAGACTTTTTAAGCTGGTCCACGATTTTCTTTAGTTCATCTTCATCTTCCTCACCTGACTCTTCTTTAGCCTGTTCCATCATTTCCTGCATTTCGCTGTATAACTGTGCGGATTCAGTGGAGAGTCTTTCGATTTCAACCAGTTCATCATCGAAATATTCATCAAGCACTATTGATACGGGCAGAAGTTCACAAGTCATATCCTCGTATGTCGGATTCTTTTTTTCTCCGGTGGCCAAGGTTACTTTCCATCCGTCACGTGAAATCAGATAACAGTCGTCCTGCATGGTGTCGTTCCAGTATGTCATTAACTGCTGATAAGTATCATATTGGTCAACAAGACTTCTGTCTTCCTTCATGATATCAAGCAGGGATTCCGACCATACTGTTATCAGCTGTTTTGGCTTGACATTCTCACATAGTGAAAGCAGTTTAGGTCTGACTTCTTCGGACCATTTCTCTATAGAATCTTCAAAATGGGAAAGCTGATGCTTAAAGCTACTCTCAAATGCGATAGTGTCTGCTACCTCATTTTTATCTACCTTCAGGTTGTATTTGTCACCGCATTTCTCAAACAATGCATCTTTTAGACTGACGCATACATCCCAATAGCCCTGCATCTTGTCAATGTCATGTGCCGGGATGCCTCCATGAAGGTGAGAATCTATATCCTGCTGTATTTCTTTGTCTTCTGCCTGTATGTAGCGTGGAATATTCAGGTTGTATTCATTTCTCTCTATCTCTTCATTTGATACGAAACGAGCATAATGAGGCACATCCTTTCGTATATTCCAAGTATCTACGATTCTCTTTATATCCTGTTCTCTCAGGCGGTTCTTGTTTCCGTCTTTTACGAATCCGTCTTTGGCATCTATAAAGAAAATACCTTTACGGTCAGACGCTCCGGCTTTGTTCAGGATGATGATGGATGCAGGAATACCTGTACCGAAGAAGATATTGGCTGGCAGGCCTACTATTCCCTCGATATAACCTTTCTTAATGATGTGCTCTCTGATTGTAGCCTCAGAGTTTCCTCTGAATAGCACACCATGAGGCATAATACACGCTCCACGACCTGTACCGGTCTTCATGGATGCAATCAGGTGAAGCAGGAATGCGTAGTCACCACATTTGGCAGGAGGGCACATGTCCTTACTCCAACGGTGGTATTTGACATCATCTTCTCCAGCCTCCCCAATCCAATCGGTAGTTGAGAAAGGTGGATTGGCAACGCATACGTCAAATGTCTTAAGGTTTCCACCTTCGGTAAACTCCGGACTGTTCAATGTATCTCCCTGTTCTATGTTTGCCATATCCACACCATGCAGAAGCATATTCAATATGGCAAGTGTCGAAGTTGAGTTGTCTTTTTCCTGACCATATGGTGTTGCCCCGTTGGGCGTTTCTGAAACTGCTCTTAAAAGCAATGAACCTGAGCCGCATGTGGGATCATATATAGTTGTTGAAGGGGAACTGAATTCTTCAAGATGCAGCAGCTTGGCCATAGTACGGCTGACTTCTGCAGGAGTATAGAACTGACCTTTGCTTTTGCCGCTTTCAGCCGCAAAGTTCTTCATCAGATACTCGTATGCATCCCCAAGAATATCATCATCCGCACTTCTGTTCTTGCTGAAGTCAAGGTCATTGCTTTCAAATGCCGCTATCAGTTTGGATAGAGTATCTGTCATCTCCTTGGGCTTACCCAGTTTGGCAGGGTCATTGAAGTTCGGTAATACCAGTTTGCTCAAGAACATGCTGTTGGCTGACTTTATGGCTTCCAGCTTCTTGTTAATCGCTTCCCCTATGCCCTCTTCTCCCTTCAGTTTTGAGAAGTCAGAGAATCGGCAACCTTCTGGTATGCTAAAGAGACTGTCTTCATCGTCTTCCTTATCAGACAGATACTTTACGAATAGGATGATTAACACATAGTCCTTATACTGGCTTGCGTCCATTGAACCTCGCAGAGCATTGCAACTGCTCCATAATGTGCTGTATATCTGAGATTTTTTTATTGCCATAATTGTTGTTGTTTATAGGTTATTTGCAGCTATGTTATGTACTATATAGCTTTGTTCCTCGTTACTGTTTGTCCCTAATATCTTTTTCAGTCCTTTAATGCATTTGAATCCGGCAGGTTTTGTAAAGTCTTTCCATCCGTCAAAGACCTTGGTCATAAAGTATTCGTTTATCTCCTTGATTAGAGGAACGATTTCACTTTCTTCCACAAGGATAGTCCAGTCACTCCTGTTGTTCCAGAGAGCCTTTTCAAAATCACTCTCTACGCCCTCGGGGGTCTCATTCCTTTTATGCATAGACTTCATCAGCTCAATCAGCTTTTTGATTGTTTCCGTTGTAACTTTTGTCTCGTTCTTGATTTCGTCTATGATTGCTTGCAGTCTTTCAGCAAACGAATCTCCCATTGCCTTATCCTTCCGTTTCCAGTCATTGATGACAATCCTTTCCTTTGCTATTATCTTTTCCGCTGCTGCCTTGGCACTGCCTCCGGCTTCTTTTTGAGCTTTCTTTGCCGCTTCTTCTGTATCACTATCTGCTGTGAGAAGATCCAAAAATGAGAAGTCCGCTGTAGCAGGTATAATACACTCAGCTTCATCAGCCCTTATAAATCGATCTAAAAGTCCTCTCATCTGGGGGTCATACATTTTCACATCAAAGTCTTCCTCTGATGCCTGCTTCACTCTGAGCATCAATGACGATGCTTCACCGACCTTCTTATGCTTTGCTTCGGCTTCTTCTTTAGTATATCCCGCTCTTATTATATAGTCAGACAGGCATGAATAGGATGATGCCAGAGATTGCACAATCTTATAGAAAAGCATTCGCCTTTCCTTTGCTGGGTCATTGTCAAAATCTGTTTGGAAATATTCGACAACTTCATCGGCTGTGTTCATTCCCATTCTTTCCCAGTCGGATTTGATAGCATCGTATGCTTCTTCGGCTGTTTTAAACCTTTTCTTGTTTTTGGTTATTGCATCCTCCAATAGTCCTTCTATGTCTTCCGGGTCATATCCTGACAGACCGCCATTTTCATCATTAAAGTTTGTTATGGCATCCTTTATATTGTTGAACAGATGCTTGAAGTCAACAATAAGGCCGAACTCCTTGTGGGTGAAGATAGTCATAGAGTTGTTGTCATCCGGATCTTCCTTCAGGTCCACCCCCAGTCTGTTTACCCTGCATATCGCCTGAAACAGATTATGGTCTCTCATATCCTTGTCGATATAAAGATACGTTGCCGAAGGTGCATCAAAACCGGTCAGCAGCTTGTCAACGACAATGAGCAGCTTCATACGTGAAGGCTGCTTCGTAAACAGGCGTTTTGCCTTGGCTTCATACTCCGTTCCATTCTTTACATCCAGGTCTGTAAGAGACTTCTTGAACATCTCGTTCTTATATTTTGACTCAAGTACTGCGGTATTATTCCCGTCCTCTTTTTTCCTGAGGTCATAATCGGATGCTGTATAGCTTGTTACCACAGCAACCCTGTCCCTTAGTATATGGTTATCTGCCTTATACTGAAAGTATTCATAATACTTATAGGCTGAATATACACTGCCGGCTACAAGCATGGCATTGCACCAGTCCTGGTTAAGCGGGTACTGGCTCATATCATCGAAGATTGAGTTCGCAATACGCTCTATCCTTTCCTTGCTCGAATAGACCTTTTCCATGGTTGCCCATCTGCTCTTTACCGATTCCTTGTTTTCCTCTGCCACATCCTTAAGCATATCAGCCAGTATGGAATCCAGCTTCTCCTTGCTGTGCACTTCCTGCTCCACATCCCTTGCTTCATACTGCAGGTCAAGAATAACCTTGTCATCAACGGCCTCCTTGTGCAGATACTTATGTATGAACTGGCCGAAACGGTGTTCCGACTCATTCATAACCTGGTTGTACTGCACATAACCGCCTTTTGTCTTGTCCGTATGAAGCAGTGGTGTACCGGTAAATCCGATGAACATAACGTCATTACCCATGATGGCACGCATTGCCTCATGCAGACGGCCTCCCTGTGTACGGTGGCATTCATCTACAAAAACGAATTTATTCAGACCCTTGGCTTCAAATCCTGACGGATACTTTGCCTTCAGGATATTCTGCAGCTCTTCAAGGTACTTTTCCAGAGGAAGCTGTGCATTGTCATCACCCTCTACTTCCTCCCCGGTAACGGGATCAATATGTCTTCCGAATTTATGTATCAGTGAGCAGATAAGCCACTCTGAACCTTTCTGGAGTGTATCAAGCAAGTCATCCGAACTCTTTGCCCTATGTATGCTTTCCTGGGCTCCCAGAAAGGTGTTGTTTATCTGCATGTCAAGCTCTGTACGGTCTGTAATGACAAGTACCCTTGCATCCTTAAAGTTCCTTCGTATGTATTTGGCAAGCCATACCATTGTCAGGCTTTTACCTGAACCCTGGCTGTGCCATATTACACCGCTGTTTTTTTCCGAAAGTCTTGGCTTGGCCGCCTGTAGTGCATGATACTGGTGCGGACGCATTACCTTCTTTGTTCCGCCGTCATTTATTACTCCATACCTGAACAAATCGAAGAATGTCTCCTTCTTGAAGAATTCCTCAAATGACTCTTTGTCCGTCAGTGATACCCCCACCTTATGGTCATCCCTTTTCCATGGGCACCAGAATTTCTGCGGTGTAAGGATTGTCGCATATCTGAATCCGTTCTTGTCACTTGCCGCCACAGTAAACTGGGTCGTTGTGAAGAACGAAGGTATAAGGTCTATCTCATTGCTCAAGTTCTGCTTTATCCCTTCCTCTAGCGAGACTGTACTTCTTTTCAGTTCTATGACACAGAGGGCGATACCGTTCACATAGACAACCAGATCCGGTCTGCTGTGCTTTCCGGTCAGTTCATCAATGTAGCTTACTTCTTCCGCTATGGCAAAGTTGTTGGCCAAAGGGTTGTTAAAGTCGAACAGATATACATTTTCATGATGGTGTTCAGCATCCGGCTGTATTGCGATATGCGTTGTAAGCACCTCATACAGCTTGTTGTTTGTGTCGGCAAGTATGCCACGTTTGCTGTCACTCAGTCTTGCCATTTCCTTTGTCTGACGGATGGCTTCCTCAATCTGAATCTTTGTATAACCATACTCTTTTGACGAGAGGAATCTTCTGAGTTCAGATTCTATTATCGGGGTATTCTTCTCCCCATTTTCCCTTGTCTGAGAGTTTTTGGGATATTGGAATGAGCCTAGATACTCATAGTTCAGCCTTTCCCTGAAGAGCTTCACTATCTCATTCTGATATTGCCTTTCCTTTTGTGATATATAGTCATTCATATTTGTCTCACTTTAATCTTAACTGATTATCGGATATTCATTAAGCATATCCTTTATTCTTTCCCATCCCGGCTGGTAGGTGTTCAGAAGCCTGTAGAACCGGTCGGTATGGTTCCTCTCCATAAGGTGAATCATTTCATGTATGACTATATAGTCAATACATTCTATAGGCTTTTTTGCGAGTTCAAGGTTGAAAAGGATGTGTCTCTTCAACTTACTGCAACTCCCCCATCTCTTGGGCATTGACTTTACTTCAAAAGAAGGTGGTTCAATCTGCATTCTTTTACACCATTTTTCTATAAGTGGCGGTATAATCTCTTTCAGACTGGTCCTGTACCACTCTTTCAGCAGGTCTTCCACATTTTCCCGTCTTCTACAATATACTGCGATATAGTCTCCTTCAACTGCAACCTCCTGCTTGCCGCTATTTCTAGGTTCTACTCTTAGTCTGTACAGCTGCCCTTTAAAGTAGTGGGCTTCTCCGCTTACATACTCCCTCGGTTTCTGATAGTTGTGGCTTCTGGCTTCCTCAATCTTGCTTTTCAGCCACATATATTTGGAAAGAATGAACATCCTGGTCTGCTGTTCACTCATGCCTTCAGGAACACTTGCGTGTACATTCCCCTCAGGTGGATAAACCGACAGGTGTATATGCTTTATCGGTTTATATTCAATCTCTATGTTTATTCCGTTGACTTCCATCACTGCACAGAGTCTATATTCAAGAGTTCCTTTACATCTACTTCCAGCAACTTGGCTATCCTGACAAGATTGCCCAAATCCGGCTGCGAAGTATTGGTACACCATTTTGAAACGGTGGAAGGATTAATCTTCAATTGCTCAGACAGCCACTTGCTTGTCCTTTTCTTCTCAACCAATACTATTTTCAGCCTATTAATATCTTTCATATCGACTTATTTCTTTGAGTTTCCCCAAAGATAGTGAAGAATTTTCACTTTTATATCTACATCAGATGACTTTCTTTCTTCTCTTCCACGGCTCTTTCATTTAAAACAACCTCTATAATCCTTGTTATTCTCCGAAAAACC
>ENA-OYAO01000472-OYAO01000472.1-human-gut-metagenome-genome-assembly--contig:-NODE-472-length-17213-cov-9.885826_pt1 | contig 17213 bp, 18 predicted proteins | sample MGYA00243429_ERZ652822 | MGnify/ENA primary metagenome ERZ652822 (study PRJEB26926, sample SAMN06164533) | human gut metagenome | biome: ENVO:00009003; feature: ENVO:2100002; material: ENVO:00002003... | reverse complement strand
GAGCATCTGCCTTACAAGCAGAGGGTCATAGGTTCGAGCCCTATAGGTCCCATTTTCTAAACCTTTTAATAAGGTGCAGAATGCCGGCGTGGCGGAACTGGCAGACGCACAGGACTTAAAATCCTGCGGGACTAATCTCCCGTACCGGTTCGATTCCGGTCGCCGGCACTGTTTGAAAGAGGCTCAAACCCTTGATTTACTTGGGTTTGAGCTTTTTTTAGTTTCATCAGTTGGGGGGGTAATCGAGGGTTAATCCTAAATTGAGATATCCAAAAATGTATTTTCCATCTCATCATCGTCATAAATATTGTAACTGTAGTACCGTAGAGTGGTTGCTTCATCACTATGACGTAGTTGCATTTGTACCGTTTTGATTGGTAGTTTTTCATGTTGAAGCATTATTGAAGCGTAAGTTCTTCGGAGAATTTGCATGGAGCGAACAGTAATATTAAGTTCAGTACAGACTTGCCTGATTGCGTCATCTATGTTGTAAGAACGATTCCATGTATTAGGATCGTTCTTATCTGGGAATAAGAACTCACTGTCTGATAAAGATTGAATTTTATCTAATAATTTAATAGCTTCCGCAGTAAGGTTTACATTCCCTATTTTTTTCTTTTTAGGCAAATCCAAAAAGTATCTTATTGAACCATTGTCTGCTTTCTCTTTATGTTCTGAACGAGATACTCGAATATAGCTTTTAAATATATCACATCTTTTTAATGCTACGACTTCTCCTAGACGTAATCCAGTTTCAATAACCAATAAAATTGCAAGACGCTCTAAATCTTCTGTACCTGCAAGATGCTTTTTAATTAACTGAATTTCGCGTAGCTTAAATATTTGACGTTCCTCGTTATGCTCTCTTTTGATAAAACAGGATGCAGGAAATTTAAGTTCGCTTATTATATTATTTGCGGTTATACAGTTAAGGTTTAATTCCGTTCTTGCATGAAAGAAAACTCTCCGAATAATTGTTTTTACGTTTGCATATCTTTTGACATCTAGCTTGATTTGCTCGACAATTGTTTTGAGACTTTTGATTAGTAATTCCTCATCAACTTTTGTAATGGAATATTTTACAAGAGGAAGAGGAGCGATATATTTGTTGTAGTCTGATTCATAATTATCTACGGTCTTATTTGCAATGACGTTGTGTGCTTTGCAGTATTTGCAATAATCGACAAATACTTCCTCGAATGTCATGGATGCTGAAGGTGGACATAAATAATATTCTATAATTGCATTTTCAAGATCACTCCTTTCTTTTCGTACAATCATGTGTTTGTCATCCCCTAGTTTGGTATGCCATTTTCCAGTGGTTGTATTCTGCCAAATACTGCGATGTTTCGTGTGTTCTTTTAATATTTTTTCGCGCTTATTCATAACTTCATACGCGAGCATTTCAACAGATGACACAGTACCAGAATTTATTAATTTCATCAATATTAAATTATCAATTTCTACTTTGTTCTTCTTAAGAGGAGGAAAATACGTCATTGATTCTATTCCACCTCCTTATTGAGAAGGGGGATATCGTAGGAAATAAAGTTTGGTAATGCATGTGTGCTGAGCAAAATTTCAGTTTGATTCTTTGGCAATTTATGGAGGCTATAAAAATAACCACAGTTAAGGTATAGTCTATCCAGACTATTACGTATGTGTTTTTCAGCGTTTGGGTCTTTTTCTAGTGCTGAAATGGATGCAGTAATTCTGTAGGAAATTAAGCACACATTGTTGGTACGAAGTTTATCAACGATATTTCGCAGTTTCCTATGGTTAGAAAAAATTTGCTTTCTCTTGTCTGGTTGATTGATCTTATAATAACTTTCTGTATTAATATAAGGCGCATCAATGTAAATGAGCGAGTCAGATTTATTCATAAAAGTTTTAAGCCTGTAAATTGCATCTGACTTTTTAATATCGGCATTTTGTAATCTTTGTGAAAAAGCATAAAAATAATCAAGGCTCTTAAGGAAGTTGCCGATATTCTTTTTTCTGTTGAAGGATGAACCATCACCATAATACGAAAAATAGCGTATTATAAAGAAGGAAGAAGCACGTTTAATATCCTCGTGTTTAGTGTGTCTCTTGGGAATAGGGGCTGTTTGAAGAAACTCTTTACATTTTTTGAATGTCGATTCTATCGGTGAACTGATTATCATATTACTCAAACGAATTTTTAGTTCAGCAGGATATTTTTTAATGGTATTGTGCAAATTGATCAGATCATATGAAAAATCGTTAATTAATTCGGTGTCCATTTTTTGAGTATGTAGAAGGACATTTGCAGTCCCTGTAAATGGCTCAAGATAAGTTTTTAAATTATATCTTGAAGTGGCTTCCGAGAAGATGGGGTTCAGCCATGCAAGCATGTTGGAATTTTTTTGTCCCGGCATGAAGAAAAGTTTGTTATTAAGTTCAACGCATAAAGGTTCAGTGGTGGTGTTAAATACATCAAAAATAGCACACCGAATGGCGTAAGATGTAGAGCTTGTTTTGTAATATGACTTCAGATATTTTATTAACTCATCATCAATTCTCCAGCAGCATAGCTTTGGATTGCGTAGTTTTGTGGTTATTACTTTTTCTAATGTCTGAGCCGGGGTAAAAAGACGGCAAGATTTATTTCCAGTAAAAGTTCGTGTGTTAACTGCATCTAAAAGACATCTTCTGATGTCGGAAGCTCCAACAGTTTGAGTTGAAATATTGTACTTTTCACAAATTGACGATAATACATCTGCAGATAATCTGATACTAATTTTTTTTGTCATGAGTATGCCTCCTAATATTTTTTATAGGAGTTACCAGTCAACTGAGGTTCTGCCTGATGTTTGCACATTCAATCTGAGATATAAATTTTGGTTGTAGAGCTTTTATTTAGCCTGTCTTATGATTTTTATTTGTAACAGAGATATGAAAAATCTGTCTGACATATCAAAATGAAAACAGAGATAAGATGGTTTTGCATTGTGTAGTTTGATAGTTTAGAAAAAGAACGATAGGAGTTATTAATATAAGAAAAAATGACGTAAAAAGTCTTACAGATTTTTGAATTGAGGAGGAACATAAAAAGATTAAATTTGTTAGGGCGGTATAAGATACATAGAAATAGCCAAGCATGCGTTTGCATGCTTGGCTTACATTTCAACTATATAGATTATATAGACAATAAAGATAATAATTGGTAATAAGTTTATAATAGCATTTTTCAGATAATAGTTTAGTTGAAAAATTAAATTTAGGTAATAAGGAATATGTGGTACAAGAACAATTGGAATTTTGGATAGAGGCTATTAGATGGTTATAGTTTAATTTTTATGATATTCAATTAAATCTGATATATCACAGTTGAGATAGTAACAGATTTTGCATATTAAGTTCGCATCGATTCTTTGAAATCTTTGCTGACAATAGCGATTTAAGTTAGCTCTGGGTATATCCAGATCTTTACATAGTTTGTTTTTGGAGATATTGTTTTTCTTTAGAATTTCTTCAATGTGTAGCTCTAAATAGCCATAGTCTTGCTTTGAATCCATGTGTTACAACTCCCTTACTTTTTGATAATTATTTTATAAAATGATGTGCTGACTTGTAACTTACAATACAATAAGGCATAATATAGTGACTTACGATATAGTAAGGCGCAAAAACAAAGAATGTCGAGGAGGAGACAAATGAGAAAGAAGTATTTAATAGCTGGGGTAGTTTTAGCTCTTAGCTTAAGCATGGTTGGTTGTGGTAAGGATACGGGCAGTACAACAGCAGAGGGTACAACGGAGAATGTAACAACAGAGGCTGAAGTAGCATCTGATACAGATACCGAGGAAGCAACAGAGGAAGAGGTCGAAGAAGTAAGCACTTGGTTTAGTGAGAATGGTATTTCGTTTGCTGAGGGAGAGGTATCCATTCCAGCATATACATATGTAAGAAAGGAAGATGGTTCTGAAGATGACAGTGAGGAAGTGACGCAGCAGGATGCAACCTATTCAGAGCCTGTCGTTGATGTAAGTGAGCCAGATGCGGATGGAAATATTACATATACTGTAACGTATAATGCAAGTGGTACTTGGAATGGTACATTGACACTTGGTTCTGGACGTAGTTGTGGAACGACAGTAAAGAATTATTATTTTGTAGATGCATATACGGGTACAGTTTTTCCAAATGCAGACCTGACAGATGAGGAAAATTCATATGCTACAGATTCTGTTGTTGAAGTTGATGGAAAAGAATATAAGATTTCGACAAGTGGTTCATTCGAAGCTATTTATGGAGAACCAAGTATGTCATATTTCGAGAATAACACAAAGGCAAAAGTTATGGTGGATTATAGCATTAATTGTACAATGGTTGCAGTTGTACCAGCAGAGTATGATGGTTTGATTCTAGCTTTGAATGGGGCTGGAGCGACTGAGAAGGAAGATATGGATACAGAGATAAAGGAAGCCCAACCTTTTGACGGTAATGTTTCAGATTATATATTTAAAGATGTAACATATGGTATGAAGTTGGATTGGAATGAAGGAAATGCGAGTTTGATATACCCGGAGGATGCATCGGGAATGTATATAGGTTTACATGCTTCTCATATAGGAATTTATTTTGCAAACGGAAGTGTAATAGATGAGAATGAACAAGAGAAAATAGAGAAAGATGGTTATGTAAAAATCAGATGGAAAGATGGAACGGAAACACCAGTTACAGGTGAAGTCAACTATGGCTCTGCCGCAGATGACCCTAATAATTCGATTGACTCTGCTTTTATTTATTTTAATGAAATTAGTTGATTGTCTTGAAAAATGCTTGATTTACAGGCATATTCGCAGGTTTGCAGATTGATTTTACTACTCATTTACTACTTTTAACGAATTGAGCCTTGATATGCAAAAGCACCTGCGAAGCTGCCGGATAGACCGCTGCACCACTTTACGCGGCACGTCGAAAAGAAAAAATAAAATAAGCACCACCTATAAGGCGGCGTTTCTCACTCCTACACAGGAGAACAGGAACGCTGCTTTTTTTATGCCCTCATGTTACGCAGTAAGGGCAAACAAAGCCTTGATTTATGCGGCTCTTAGAGCGCGGAAATGAGAAGGACAAGGGTTGATACCGTTTCCCTCAAAACCGCGTTTCTACTGCGTAACAAATCCAACGAAAAGGAGTGACGAAGCTATGGCAGTTTTCCGCGTGGAAAAGAACAAAGGTTATACGGTTATGAGCAACCACCATTTACGCAACAAGGAACTTTCCTTAAAGGCAAAGGGCTTGTTGTCGCAAATGCTCTCACTTCCCGAAGATTGGGACTATACCCTTGCAGGACTGTCCCTTATCAACCGGGAAAAGATTGACGCTATCCGGGAAGCAGTACGAGAACTGGAAAATGCCGGATACATACAGCGTTCAAGGGAACGTGATGAGAAAGGACGTTTACGCGGTACAACGTATGTTATCTATGAGCAGCCGCCTAAGTTGGATTTACCTACATTGGAAAACCCAACATTGGATAATCCAACATTGGAAAAGCCTATGTTGGAAAAACCTACGTTGGAAAATCCAACGCAATTAAATAAAGATATACAAAAGACTAACTTACCCAAAAAAGAAAAATTAAATACAGATATATCAAGTACCCATTCCATTCCTTTCCATTCCCTAAATCCCTCTCCCTTAGAGGACGCGGCACAGCCGCCGGAACGGAAGCGAAAGGAAACGGAACCGAGTGCATTTGATATTTACGAAGAAATCATCAAGGACAATATCGAGTATGACATTCTCATGCAGAACAACCGCCTTGATAAAGACCTCATCAATGAAATTGTGACACTCATGCTTGAAACTGTCTGCACCAAACGAAAGACAATCCGTATCGCCGGGGACGATTACCCGGCAGAGCTTGTCAAGGCAAGATTTATGAAACTTGACAGCAGCCACATTGAGTTTGTCCTTAACTGCATGAGCGAGAACACCACAAAAATCCGCAACATCAAACAATACCTGCGGGCGGTGCTTTTTAATGCCCCGTCTACCATGAACAGTTATTACACGTCCCTTGTGGCGCACGACATGGCAAGCGGCGCACTGACACCAAAGAAGCCGCAGTATGGAGACCCGGATTATTATTTCTGCAACGAGGGCGAAAGCCTGTAAACCAACCAAAAGGAGGATTTTATGATGACACAGAAAACAGGAGCTTTGATTTTTGATGAAACCGCTGACCGCTACGACATTCGCTTTGACGTAAACGACTACTACGGAGGATTGCATTGTGGGGATTGCTTTGAAGTGTTTGTACGCGGCAAATGGAAGCCAACCCGTATGGAGTACGGGGATAACTGGTATCTTGTGGGTATTCGGGCGGCAGACCTCTCCGGGCTTTTGGTACGGATTTAACAGGGCGGCGTGAAAACGGACGCTCTTTTTTCATGCCCGCCCCGCTTCCCGGCGGCGGGCATACCACCATAGGACAAGAAAGGAGGAAAACCATTGCAGGAGGAAACCAACGAAAAGACCATAGCCCTCTACATCAAGACCGGGAAGCTGACGGCGCAGCAGCTCCAAAAGGCTATGAAAGCCCTGCTTGCACAAATGAAAAAGCAGCATGACAAACAGAAAATCCCGCAGGGCAAGCAGACCCTAAAGCAGCTTATGAAGCAGAACGCGGGCGTTTCCAACATTGAAATCACAAAGGAAAATATCAAAGCCTTTGAACATACTGCGAAAAAATACGGGATTGACTTTGCCCTAAAAAAAGACATTACCGAAACCCCGCCCCGCTATCTTGTGTTTTTCAAGGGACGGGACGCGGACGCACTGACCGCAGCTTTCAAGGAGTTTTCCGCAAAGAAGCTGACACAGGAACAAAAGCCCTCTATCCGTAAGCTGCTTTCCACTCTGAAAGATAAGGCGGCAGCTCTGAACGCACAGCGGGACAAAGTAAAAAACAAAGACAGGGGGATTACAAGATGAACGCTATCAACTGGAAAAAGATGATACTTCCCAACATTCCCTATCTGCTCTTTGTCTATCTCTTTGATAAAGTCGGGCAGGCGGTGCGGCTCTCTCCGGGGACTGACCTGTCCGGCAAGGTACTTTCCCTTGCAGACGGCTTTTCCGCTGCTTTTGCAAACCTACTTCCGAGCCTTGCCCCTATGGATTTGCTGATAGGGATTGTAGGCGCAGTGCTTATCCGGCTGATTGTCTATGTGAAAGGCAAGAACGCGAAGAAATACCGAAAAGGTATCGAATACGGCTCTGCCCGGTGGGGCAACGCCGAAGATATAAAGCCCTACACCGACCCGGTATTTCAAAATAACGTACTGCTGACACAGACGGAACGGCTTACCATGAACAGCCGTCCGAAGCAGCCGAAGTATGCAAGAAATAAAAATATCCTTGTTATCGGGGGAAGCGGCAGCGGAAAGACGAGATTTTTCGTGAAGCCAAATTTAATGCAAATGCACTCAAGCTACGTTGTAACCGACCCGAAAGGTACGGTTTTAGTCGAGTGCGGGAAGCTCTTACAGCGCGGCGGGTATCGGATAAAGGTACTGAACACAATAAACTTCAAAAAAAGTATGAAATACAATCCCTTTGCCTATCTCCGCAGCGAAAAAGACATTTTGAAACTGGTAAATACCTTGATTGCCAACACCAAAGGGGACGGGGAAAAAGCCGGGGAGGATTTTTGGGTAAAATCGGAACGGCTCTTTTACTGCGCCCTTATCGGCTACATTTGGTACGAAGCCCCGGAGGAAGAAAAGAACTTCACGACGCTGCTTGAAATGATAAATGCCAGTGAAGCCCGCGAGGACGACCCGGAATTTCAGTCCCCCGTTGACCTCATGTTTGAACGGTTGGAGGAAAAAGACCCGGAACACTTTGCCGTCCGGCAGTATAAGAAATTCCTCTTATCTGCGGGAAAGACACGAAGCTCTATCCTTATTTCCTGCGGTGCGCGGCTTGCCCCTTTTGACATTAAGGAGCTGCGCGACCTTATGGAAACCGACGAAATGGAGCTTGACACCATAGGCGACCGCAAGACCGCCCTGTTTGTTATCATCAGCGACACTGACGATACCTTTAACTTTGTGGTTTCAATCCTTTATACGCAGCTTTTCAATCTTCTTTGCGACAAGGCAGATGATGAATACGGCGGGCGGCTGCCCGTCCATGTGCGCTGTCTGTTAGACGAGTTTGCAAATATCGGGCAGATACCGAAGTTTGAAAAGCTCATAGCCACCATACGAAGCCGGGAAATTTCCGCTTCAATCATTTTGCAGAGCCAGTCGCAGCTAAAAGCGATATACAAAGACAATGCCGATACCATTGTCGGCAACTGCGACACCACTCTTTTCTTAGGTGGTAAGGAGAAAACCACCTTAAAAGAAATGTCGGAAATCTTGGGGAAAGAAACCATTGACAGCTTCAATACTTCCGAGAACCGGGGGCGGGAGGTATCGCATGGGCTGAACTATCAGAAGTTAGGCAAGCAGCTTATGACGGAAGATGAAATAGCGGTTATGGACGGCGGGAAATGTATTTTACAGCTTAGAGGAGTACGCCCGTTCTTCTCTGATAAGTACGACATTACAAAGCACCCCAACTACAAATACCTGTCTGATTATGACAAGAAAAATACCTTTGATATGGAAAAGCATTTAAGGCGCAGACCCGCCCTTGTAAAGCCGGACGAACCCTTTGACTACTACGAAATCAGCGAAGCAGATTTGCAGGAGGAAACCGACCATGAATAGACGTATCCGAAAGAAAAAGGATAAGAAAATCACAGAAGCCATAAACGGACTTATCTCCATTGCCGAGTGGCAGGAAAGACAGCGGCAGGCTGCTATCCAGCAGTTTGTGAAACGGTGTGAAGCCCTGTATGAGCAGCAACGAAAGGAGGAATTGACGCAGTAACAAAATTTATGAGTGGATGCAGAATACGCGCCCCTACTGGAAAATCCATAACGCCCACACTTAAAAACTGAATACCGCCGCGCGGCAGAATTTTACGCAGCGTGGGGACTTACGACCGCGGCAGTTTGAAAACTGACCGCCGTTTTTTATGCCCTTTTTAGGGGGCAAGCCGCATTTGCGGCAGAAAGGAGCTTTATGGAATTTTTTAACTCTGCTATCGACGTATTACAGACCCTTGTTATCGCACTGGGCGCAGGCTTAGGCATTTGGGGCGTTATCAATCTCTTGGAGGGATATGGAAACGACAATCCGGGTGCAAAAAGTCAAGGCATTAAGCAGCTTATGGCGGGCGGCGGTGTTGCCCTTATCGGCACTATCCTTGTACCTCTGCTTTCCGGTCTGTTCGGATAAGTTTACGGAGGGTAGCCTATGGAGAGCATACTTGACGCGATTAACGAATGGATAAAGGAAATCCTTATCGGCGCGATAAACGGTAATCTGTCAACTATGTTCGGGGACGTAAACGAAAAAGTAGGCACCATTGCAGCGGAGGTAGGCAAGACCCCGCAGGGGTGGAACGCGAACATTTTCAACATGATACAAAATCTGTCTGAAAATGTGATTGTACCCATTGCGGGGCTTGTCATTACCTATGTCCTCTGTTATGAGCTTATCAGCATGGTAACGGAAAAAAACAATATGCACGACGTTGACACATTCATGTTCTTTAAGTGGTTTTTCAAAGCCTTTGTTGCCGTTTTCTTGGTAACGCATACCTTTGATATAACAATGGCAGTCTTTGATATGGCGCAGCATATTGTGTCCGGCGCGGCGGGGGTAATCGGCGGCGATACGAATATCGACGTAACCGAAGCCCTTGCCGCCATGCAGGAGGGACTAAACGATATGGAAATCCCCGAACTACTGTTACTTGTCATGGAAACGAGCCTTGTAAGCCTTTGTATGAAAATCATGTCCGTACTGATAACCGTTATCCTCTACGGCAGAATGATTGAGATATACGCCTACTGTTCCGTTTCCCCTATCCCCTTTGCCACTATGACAAACCGGGAATGGGGACAGATTGGGAACAACTACCTAAAGGGGCTGTTTGCACTGGGCTTTCAAGGCTTCCTCATTATGATATGCGTCGGCATTTACGCAGTTTTAGTAGGCGAAATGGTCTTAGCGGACAATCTGCACAGCGCGATTTTTTCCCTTGCAGCCTATACCGTTATCCTCTGTTTCTCCCTGTTCAAATCCGGCGCACTGGCAAAATCCATTTTCAATGCACATTAACACAGCACACGCGGGAAAGTCCCGCAGAAAGGAGGTCTTTTCTTGGCGTATGTACCTGTACCCAAAGACTTATCCAAAGTCAAAACAAAAGTCGCTTTCAATCTGACAAAGCGGCAAATCCTTTGTTTTTCAGTGGCACTTCTTATGGGACTGCCGCTTTTCTTTTTGCTTAAAGACAGCGCAGGGACGAGCCTTGCGGCAATGGCAATGATTGTCGTCATGCTTCCCTGCTTCTTGGTTGCCATGTATGAAAAGCATGGACAGCCCCTTGAAGTGGTCATAAAGAACATCATTCAGACAAAATTTACACGCCCCAAAGTGCGACCGTATCAGACGGAAAACCTATATGCACTCTTGGAGAAACAGCGGGCATTAGAAAAGGAGGTATCAGCGATTGTCAAAAGGACAAACAAAAAAGACGCGGGAAGCCGCAGGAAACAGGCGTAAGCTGACCCGCGCGGAAAAGAAACAGATAGCGGCGGTTATCCGGCAGGCAAAGGGGGACGGCAAAGCCCACACCGCACAGCAGACCATTCCCTACCTTGCCATGTACCCGGACGGTATCTGCAAAGTGGCACAGCGCAGGTATTCAAAGAGCATTGCCTTTGAGGACATCAACTATCAGCTTGCACAGGCAGACGATAAGACCGCCATTTTTGAAAACTGGTGCGATTTCCTCAATTACTTTGACGCAAGCGTGAATGTGCAGCTTTCTTTTATCAATCAAGGCTCACAGCAGGAACAGGCAGCGCGGGCAATCCATATCCCGCCGCAAAATGACGATTTTAACTCTATCCGCACCGAGTATTCCGATATGCTGAAAATGCAGCTTGCCAAAGGGAACAACGGGCTTGTAAAGCACAAGTACATCACGTTTTCCATTGAAGCGGACAATCCGGCAGCGGCAAGGGCGCGGCTTTCCCGTATCGAAACCGACGTGCTTAACAATTTCAAGGTGCTTGGCGTAACCGCCCGCCCCTTATCCGGCTATGAACGCTTAAAGGTGCTGCATGGGGTATTCCACCCGGAGGGCGAGCCGTTCTCATTCTCCTATGACTGGCTGACCCCAACGGGGCTTACCACAAAGGACTTTATCGCCCCGTCCTCTTTCAAGTTTGGGGAGGGACGCTACTTTGCTATGGGGAAAAAGACGGGGGCGGTATCGTTCCTTGAAATCCTTGCCCCGGAGTTAAACGACCGTATCTTAGCGGATATGTTGGACTTGGAAACAGGGGTTATTGTCAATCTCCACATTAAAAGTATCGACCAGTCGGAAGCAATCAAGACCATTAAGCGCAAAATCACAGACCTTGACAAGATGAAGATTGAGGAACAGAAAAAAGCGGTTAGAAGCGGCTATGACATGGATATAATCCCGTCTGACCTTGCTACTTTTGGGAATGAAGCAAAGAACTTGTTGCAGGATTTACAGAGCCGAAACGAGCGAATGTTTCTTCTCACGTTCCTTGTGGTAAACATGGCAGACACGAAGCGGAAACTGGAAAATGACATTTTCGCGGCGGCGGGCATTGCACAGAAATACAACTGCGCCTTGACCCGTCTTGACTATCAGCAGGAAGCGGGGCTGATGTCCTCTATCCCTTTGGGTGAGAACCTTATCCCGATACAACGGGGGCTTACCACATCAAGCACCGCTATTTTTATCCCGTTCATCACGCAGGAGCTATTTCAGACCGGGGCTGCCCTGTATTACGGGCTGAACGCTTTAAGCAACAACATGATACTCTGCGACCGCAAGCAGCTTAAAAATCCCAACGGTTTAATCTTGGGAACACCGGGCAGCGGAAAATCCTTTGCGGCAAAGCGGGAAATCACAAATGCTTTTCTTATTACCGACGACGATATTTTTATCTGCGACCCGGAAGCGGAATATTTTGCCCTTGTAAAGCGGCTTGGCGGGCAAGTGATACGGTTATCCCCGACAGGGAAAGGCATGGACGGTACGCCCCAGTATGTGAACCCTATGGATATGAACCTCAATTACAGCGAGGACGACAGCCCCCTTGCACTGAAAAGTGATTTTATCCTTTCCCTCTGCGAGCTTGTCATTGGCGGCAAGGAGGGCTTGCAGCCTGTTGATAAGACCGTCATTGACCGCGCCGTAAGGAATGTGTACCGGGACTATCTTGCTGACCCTGTACCGGAGAAAATGCCTATCTTGGGCGACCTTTACGACGAACTGTTAAAGCAGCCGGAGCCGGAAGCTGCCCGCATTGCGGCAGCATTGGAGCTGTATGTTTCCGGCAGCCTTAATGTATTCAACCACAGAACGAATGTGGAGCTTTCTAACCGCCTTGTCTGCTTTGATATTAAGCAGCTTGGAAAACAGCTCAAAAAGTTAGGTATGCTCATTGTGCAAGACCAGATATGGAACCGCGTTACCATCAACCGGGCAGAGAAAAAATCTACCCGCTACTATATGGACGAATTTCATCTGCTCTTAAAAGAGGAACAGACCGCCGCGTACAGCGTGGAGATTTGGAAGCGTTTCCGTAAATGGGGCGGCATACCCACAGCAATCACGCAGAACATCAAAGACCTTTTGGCAAGCCGCGAGGTGGAAAATATCTTTGAAAACTCTGATTTTGTCCTTATGCTCAATCAGGCACAGGGCGACCGGGCTATCCTTGCAAAGCAGCTAAATATCAGCCCACAGCAGATGAAATACGTTACCCACACCGAAGCGGGCGAGGGACTTATCTTTTACGGAAATGTGGTGCTGCCTTTTGTAGACCATTTCCCGAAAGATACCGAGCTTTACCGCATTATGACGACGAAGCCGGAGGAAGTGAGCAGCCTATGAAAACAGACGTGATTATCAACAGGGACGCGCTTTGTGCTTTGCAGGAATTACCCAGTGAAAGCGTCCATTGCTGCGTTACAAGCCCGCCCTACTTTGCGCTGCGGGACTATGGGCTTGACGCACAAATCGGACAGGAGGACACGCCGGAACAGTATATTGACAGGCTGACCGCTGTTTTTAGCGAGCTTTACCGGGTGCTTAGAAAGGACGGTACGCTATGGCTGAATATTGCAGACACCTATTGCGGCACAGGAAATAAAGGCGGCTATGCTGACCCGAAAAACCCAAAGGGGCGCACCGGGCAGCGGATTGCAAGGAACAGCCGCGTTACCGACTGCAAGCAAAAGGACTTAATCGGTATTCCCTGGCTCTTAGCGTTTTCCTTGCGGGAACAGGGGTGGTATCTGCGGAGCGATATTATATGGCAGAAACAAAATCCTATGCCGGAAAGCTGCAAAGACCGCCCGACCCGCTGCTATGAACATATTTTCCTGCTTTCAAAGGAAAAGAAATATTACTATGACGCTGCCGCCATTGCAGAACCCTTAGCACCTACTACCGCAGAACGGTATCGCAGAGCGCGCAGCACCAACAGCAAATACACACAGGAAATACCCGGGCAAGGAAAGGTGCAGGGACTAAACCGACCGCGGGACGGTGGCTACTATGACGACGCGCTCATGCCGACCACGCGAAACAAGCGGGACGTGTGGCTGATTAACACTGTCCCATATAAAGGGGCGCATTTTGCAGCTTTTCCCCCGAAATTAGCGGAAACCTGTATCTTGGCAGGCTGCCCCAAAGGCGGGATTGTCATAGACCCGTTTTTTGGAAGCGGCACCACAGGATTTGCAGCAAAAAGCCTTGACCGCCATTATATCGGGATTGAATTAAATGCAGAGTATTGCGCCCTTGCGAGGGCGCGGATTGGAGGTGCAGGACTATCAAGCAGTTAAAACCACGCGATAAAATCACACAGAAAATGACCCGCGACGGGCTTATCGAGGTAAACGAAACACAGCAGACCGCCGAGCGTATCAGCAGCCGGGAAGCAGACAGCGACTTTTCACAGCCGGACAGTGCCGCAGCGGAACGCGTCATAGAACATCTTGACGCAGCACATACCCGAAAGGCAAACAAAAAGGCAGTCAAGAAAGAGCAGGAAGCTACTGCTTTGCGTACTTCCACTTCCCGCTTACAGTTTACCGACGAGGAACGGGCAACGCCGGAACTGGAACGCTATATTGAGAAATCAGACAAAGCCGCTGACCGACTGGACGCAGCAAAGGCAGCTGTCCCAAAGCAAAAGAAACTGGTTAAGGAGCGCACCTTTGACGAAGCCGCAGGAAAGGCAAAGACCCGCTTACGCTTTGAAGAACAGGAAAAACCGATACCCGTCGGCAAAAAGGGAAACCCGCTGTCCCGCCCCGCGCAGGAAGCGGGTATTTTTGTTCATAACAAAATCCACAGTGTCGAGAAAGACAATTCTGGTGTGGAGGGAGCGCACAAATCGGAGGAACTTGCCGAGCGCGGCGCGAAATACGGGGCGCGGAAGTTAAAACAGGGCTACCGCAGCCATAAGCTGAAACCCTACCGGGAAGCAGCAAAGGCAGAAAAGGCAGCATTTAAGGCAAACGTCAACTTCCAGTATCACAAGACCCTGCACGACAACCCGCAGCTTACCTCTAACCCGCTTTCCCGTTTCATGCAGAAACAGCAGATAAAACGCCAGTATGCAAAGGCGGCAAAGAAAGGAGGGGCAAAAGCCGCAGCGGAAGCCACAAGAAAGACGGCGAAGAAAACCGCCGAGGAAACGAGGAAAGCCGCCGCATTTGCGGCAAGACACCCGGCGGGCATTTTGATTGCAGTTGCCGCGCTGCTTCTCTTTATTATGATTTCCGCAGGGCTGTCCTCTTGCGGGGCAATGTTTTCCGGCAGCATGAACAGCGTATTAGGGACTTCCTACACGTCGGAGGACAGCGACCTTGTGGCAACGGAACAGAGCTATGCCGCAATGGAAAATGAGCTGCAACAGAAAATTGACAATATCGAAAGCACCCGCCCCGGCTATGATGAATACCGCTATGACCTTGATACTATCGGGCATAACCCACACGAACTTGCGTCTTATCTGACCGCCCTTTTGCAAAGCTACACCCCGCAGAGCGCGCAGGCAGAGCTAAAGCGGCTGTTCGGCTTACAGTACACCTTGACGCTGACGGAAGAAATCGAGATACGCACCACCACCGACGAGGAGGGCAACGAGGAAGAATACGAATACCGTATCTTAAATGTGAAGCTGACAAATAAGCCGATTGCTTCCCTTGCGGAAGAACTGCTGAACCCACAGCAGTTTGAAATGTTCAAGGTGTACTTACAGACACAGGGCAACAAACCGTTGATTTTTGGCGGCGGCTCTCCCGACGGCAGCCCGTCCGAGGATTTAAGCGGTGTGGAGTTTGTAAACGGCACACGTCCCGGAAACCCGGAACTTATGGAGCTTGCAAAACAGCAAGTCGGAAATGTAGGCGGCTACCCCTATTGGAGTTGGTACGGCTTTAACAGCCGGGTGGAATGGTGCGCCTGCTTTGTGTCTTGGTGCTACAATCAAGCCGGAAAAAGCGAACCCCGCTTTGCAGGCTGCGAATGGCAGGGCGTTCCTTGGTTTCAGTCAAGGGGACAATGGGGCGCGCGGGGCTATGAGAATATCGCACCGGGCGACGCTATCTTTTTCGACTGGGATTTAGACGGCGTTGCCGACCATGTGGGGCTTGTGCTTGGCAGGGACGGCAGCCGCGTCTATACCGTTGAGGGTAATTCTGGCGACGCCTGCAAGATTAAAAGCTACGACCTTAACTATCAATGTATCAAAGGCTACGGGCTGATGAACTGGTAAAGCAGCCCAAAAAGAAAGGAGAATTTCATTTATGGCAAACAACAAAATCGACCGTATCAATAAGGAAATCGCAAAGACCCGCGAGAAAATCACAGAGTATCAGAACAAGTTAAAAGGCTTGGAAGCACAGAAAACCGAAGCGGAAAACCTTGAAATTGTGCAGCTTGTACGGGCTATGCGTATGACCCCGCAGGAACTGAACGCTATGCTGTCCGGCGGCGGTATTCCCGGCATGAGTGCCGCCCCCGCTTCTGACGAAGCCACAGACTATGAAGAACAGGAGGAAAATGCAGATGAAGAATAAATTCAAACAGACCATGACAGCCCTTTGTGCCGCCCTTATCCTTATGGGCGGTTTTTCTGTCCCTGCCTATGCACAGGGGACAGCCGCAGAGCCGCCCACAGAGGACGCGACCAACGACAGCAATGTAGTTGTGGAGGAAAAAGAAGAAACGCCGCCCCTTACCCCAAAGGGCAACGCAACACTGGTGGACGATTTCGGCGGCAATAAGCAGCTTATCACTGTTACCACCAAAGGCGGCAACTATTTCTATATCCTCATTGACCGAGCAGCCGAGGGGGAACAGACCGTACATTTCCTAAATCAAGTGGACGAAGCCGACCTTATGGCACTGACCGAAAACGGCGAAGCTGCCAAAAAGCCGGAAATCTGTAACTGTACGGAGAAATGCGAAGCCGGAAAGGTAAACACGTCCTGCCCGGTATGTGTTACCAGTATGACAGGCTGCACAGGAAAAGAACCCACCCCAACACCAACGGAGCAGCCGGAAGAACCGAAAGAAAAAGGCGGCAATCCCGGCGCAGTGCTTGCCTTAGTCCTATTTGTGCTGCTTGGTGGCGGCGCAGCGTTCTACTACTTTAAGTTTCTAAAACCGAAGCAGAATGTAAAGGGCGATACCGACCTTGAAGATTTTGAATTTGAGGACTGCGACGAGGACGAGCCGGAAGCAGATACCAGGGAAACTCCCGAAGATGAAGAAACGGAGGAAGAAACCCTATGACCCTGTTTACCGACAATCCCTTTGAAAAGATGATGATGCAGAAACCGAACGGGCGGCGTGATAATGCGCCGCCTGTTCCTTATCCCCCGGCTTGCGCTTCCTGTCCTTATAAGGGGCAGTCCCCTTGTATTGGGTACTGTCTGAAACAGGTACAGGAAAAAAAGAAAACCGAACCGGAACACTGAAAGGAGGAACTTATATTTGATTTTAGTTATCGCAGAAAAGCCCAGTGTGGCGCAGACAATCGCTGCCG